>Ga0172379_10000459_pt1 | contig 102490 bp, 110 predicted proteins | sample GrowelOW334metaG_FD_119756 | JGI IMG/M metagenome (GOLD analysis project Ga0172379, IMG submission 119756) | Groundwater microbial communities from an aquifer near a municipal landfill in Southern Ontario, Canada - Groundwater well OW334 metaG | ecosystem: Environmental > Aquatic > Deep...
ACCGTCAGCCTACGTTTCTCGTCTGCCGGTGGTTGCAGGTTCCTTTCCCCGATGCTAACTCGCTGCCTTTTTGTTCACGAGCGCTCTTGCTGTTCAGCGTCGTTGCTACGATCGCTTTATATTAATGAACTAACTTGTATTCATCAACAGCAGTTGCGGGGCGGATACTTCCAGCGAACAGCTCGAAAACGCAATGTTTACAAGGCTTCAACCCGCTGGTTGGCTCTCTGGTTTTCAGTTGTAGTTAGCAACCTGTCCCTGAGGGCGAGACATAGTTTACCACTCATTTCTATTCCTGTCAAGCAATTTTAAAAAATAATTCGAAATAATTTGCAAGTTTTTTTCGCAACCGCCGAAAAACGCCGCCCGTATACGTGTGCGCTACAATTAATTAGCAGCATTTTGAGTTTTTATTGCTTGCGCAGCAAGACTAATTTTTGAAACGGATAATCATATAGCGTCACCAGCTCTGCTTCTCGAAATCCGAATTTTTTATATAGGGCTCCCGGGCCTTTCCCTTTAATATCATTTTCTCTAAAAGTGCTTACTGATATTTCTGCGTTTTCTGGAAGCTTATCCAGCATTTTCTCTATCAAGACTTCAGCGATTCCCTTTCGCCTATGCCCCGGATGAACCGCCAGAAAAATTAATTCAGCTGATTCAGCCGCAAACAACAGTATTCCGACAATTTCCGCGTTATGTTTCATGCATAAAGCAGTCTGACGATTTATGCACGTGATGACTATCTGCTTACAGTCGCTCATTTGTTCCGCCGTCTCCAGCGCCGGAAAACTACCCCGAACCATTTCAATCAGGTTCATTAACGAATCAATGTCACTCATCTCGGCGTAATGGAATAAATATTCCTTGTTCTGCACGTCCTATCCTCCATAAATAGTTATGTTGGCAATGTTGGCAGTCTTTTATATTAGCATAACCCGTCTGAAAAATAATCTATATTGCTACCCTCATACAAAGATTGGATACCACATTGGATACCTAGCAATACAAAAGGGTTTGTGATTTCTCACAAACCCTTATAAATACTGGTACGCCCGGTAGGAATCGAACCTACGACCCACGGCTTAGAAGGCCGTTGCTCTATCCCCTGAGCTACGGGCGCTCAATGCTTCGATATGATAGCACGCCACGAGTGTTCTGTCAACAATACTGCTAAGCAGTCAGGTTCTTTCTGCCTAACATTTTTTTGATTCGTTTATATATCAACATCCCAATCAAAAACACCAGTACTACGACCAACACTAAAACTCCATAGGCAATAATGTTATCACCGACACTTGGTTCATCCCAGGTATATTGCTTTTCTCCGGCTAATTCATATTTCCCGTCGCTGGTAGTGCCCGCCTCGGCAGCGCTCACCTGAGTTGAATGCGGAATCAGCGCCCGGCCAAGCATATAACCCCAAAATATACCTGTCCAACCGTTGTAACGGCCGTTACTGAAGTAGGAATTATTTGTTGCTGACGCCGGTGTCGAATATGTTTTTGCAGCGCCCGAAGAAGCTCTTTGGCTAAACCAACTCTTTATTCGGCTACCAAAACTCGTACTGGAAGCCGCTTTATTAGTTGAGCTTGATTTAACCGCAGTGGCAGTTGCCTTTGGCGCACTCTTCACCGAACCAATGCTGCGTCCGCCACCACCCCGGCCGCCACCACCGCCCTTACAGAAGCCAAGGCTCATGCTGGCAAAAACGAAAACAACCATGACTGCCAGCGTAATAATTTTCAAAACAAACAATTTTCGGGCGTTAACTGAATTTTTATTCATAGCTCAACCTTTTCCCGACATATATCATTTTAGTTTGATAAAAATGGCATTAGCCCGTTTTTTATAGTTTTCATAAGCCCGTCCAAAAACAGCAATCAGCTCCCGCTCTTCGCGGCGGATTTCAAATCTGAAAACAATATACATAAAAACCGGAACACTTAACATCAAATAGGAATGGAACAGCAACGATAGGCCAGGAACGATAAATACTATAAATGAAGCGTAAAGCGGATGCCGGCATACGCCAAATACCCCGGTTGTACACAACTTGCCGGTCTTAAATACCCGGATAATTGCGCGCACCGAAATAAGCCAATAAATGACACCAACTAACAATAATGGCCAACCAACGACGTAGAATAGCGCTGCATCAATTGCGGTCGCTTTGAATAATGGTTGATAGAGATAATCAACTATTCCTGCGGCTACAAAATAAACAATTGTCAGAGTCGCAAGCGATGGTCCGATACCAAAAATCGAATTTGCTTTTTTCATGATAAACCTCCTACGTTAATGGAACTACTTTATCCGGATTCATAATGTTTTTGGGGTCAAAAGCCCGCTTGATCGTAAAAATAATGTTTTTTTGTTCAGCGGTCATATGTTCGAACATCGCCTTCACTCGTTTGCCACCGATGCCATGCTCGCCGGACAAGTTACCACCTAATTCATAAACCGAACGATACAATTCCGCCAGCACTGCGTCTTTGAGATCATGCCATTGATGTTCATCACGGCCTTCACGCAAAATCGAACAGTGAATGTTGCCGTCGCCGGCATGTCCGGCCGAAGGAATTTTACATTGATATTTTTCGGCAATTCGTTCAATCGCCTGCAACGCCCTGGGGATTTCCGAAACCGGAACGACAATATCTTCCATGCAATATACCGGACTGATCATCCTGATCGCTTCGGCATAAGCCTTACGCGCTTTCCAAATCCGGTCTTGTGTAGAAATGTTATCTGCTACAAATACTTCCAAAGCGCCATTATCCAGGCAAAGTTTGCCGATTTGTTCATACTCGCTTTCCAGCGCCGCTTCGTTATTTCCGTCCAGCTCGACAATAATATAGGCACCGGCATCACCAAACGGCAGTTTCTTGTTCAGATACTGTTCAGCGGCTTTAATCGACAGGCTATCCATAAATTCAACCGCCGTTGGCATTATTCCGGCAGTCATGATTTTGGGAACAACGTTGATCGCTGACTGCATATCCGAAAACGGCACTAACAGATCGGCGACATATTGCGGTAACGGCATCAATTTTAACCAGATTTTGGTAATCACCGCCAGCGTGCCTTCAGAGCCAACCAATAAATGGACGATATCGTAATTAGTAACATCTTTTATATTCTTGCCGCCGAACTGGACGATATCGCCGTTTGGCAATACCGCTTCCAACCCATAGACATGGCGGCTGGTAACACCGTACTTAACTGCCTTGTTGCCGCCGGCGTTAGTCGCAACGTTACCGCCAATGAATGACGAATCCGCCGAGCAGGGGTCGCCAGCATAAAAAAGATTGTGCTCACGCGCCAGTTTCTGCACTTCTCCGGTTGTAACGCCCGGTTCCAGCACCATGAATAAGTTTTGCGGATCCAGCTCAATAACTTTATTCATTCGTTCCAATGATAATACAATTCCGCCATGTAGCGGCACTGCACCAGCGGCCAGACCGGTTCCGCCGCCACGCGGGGTAATCGGAATCAATTCGGCGTTTGCCAGTTTCACAATCGCAGCTATCTGCAAAGTATCAGCCGGTTTCACAACTACTTCCGGCAAATGTTCCCACAATTTGTCTGATGTTTCATCTTTGGAATATGGTTCCATTTTTTCGGCATCAGTCCAAACGTTGGCGCGGCCGCAGATTTCTACCAATGACGCAACAATTCTGTCATCAACTTTATTATACTGCATCTCGACCTCGCTTTTCGGCTTTTTGTTGTTCAATTGCCGCAATCAACAGCGGCACAACTTCAAAAACGTCACCAACGATTCCATAATCCGCGACTTTGAATATTTGCGCGTCCGGATCCTTATTTATTGCAACTACGGTTTCCGCTGTCTGCATTCCGGCAAGGAACTGGATTTTCCCGGATATTCCGCAAGCGATTAGTAATTTAGGACAAACCGTCTTGCCGCTCAAACCAATCTGATGCGGATAGCTCGCCCAGCCCAACTCGACCGCATCACGGCTCGCACCGACTGCGGCATTCATAACTTCTGCCAGCCGCTCAACCAGCTTGAAGCCTTCAGCGCTCTTGAACCCTTTACCGCCGGCAACAACGACATCAGCTTCGTCAATACTTACCGCTTGCGAAGAATCTCTGATAAACTCGATAAACCGTTCCGGCGTAAAAATCGTCGCAGGTTCGTAGTTTTTTACTACAATTTTTCCAACTCTCCCGGACGTTGGCAGTGCCGGTTTTGCCGAGCGGGGCCGGACGGTCGCCATTTGCGGACGGTGATCCGGGGTCTTGATGGTCGCCATTATGTTGCCGCCAATCGCCGGACGGGTTTGCAACAATAAACCGCTCACCGGGTCGATTGTTAATCCGGTGCAGTCGGCGGTTAAACCGGTTTCCAAAGTCGCCGCAACCAGCGGCATGACCGTGCGGCCGGTAGTAGTAGCTGCGCCAATTAGCACCGAAGGTTTTTCCTCGATAACCAAACGACTAATTGCCTGTGCATACGATTGGGGCAAAAAGTTCTCCAGCAAAGGATTTTTTACGTGAAATACAACATCCGCGCCACATTCAACCAAAGTGCCGATAGCGTTTATATTATCGCCCAGCATAAAACAATATAACGGTTGGTTCATTTCGTCGGCAAGTTTTCGCCCCCAGGTAATTAACTCATAGGTTACACTGCTAATTTTTCCAAAATGCTGTTCACCGAGAATCGCAACACCGCGATACGAACTGATTTCGCTCTCTTTACGCAGATTCTCGTTCACATATTCATCATCAAACATCTATCCGACCTCGCTTTCCAGCGTCGCGCGTTCATTCAAAAAACCTAACAACCGTGCTATTGGAGCGACACTGCCATCGGCTTTATCCATAATCGTCGTTCGTGATAATTTCGGACTGAAAATTTTCACTACCCGGGTGGGCGAGCCATTTAGGCCGACAGCACTTTTGTCTAAATCCAAGTCAGCTAATCCCCACACTGGGACAACTGATGCTTTAGCTTTCAATTTTCCGCTAAGAGTCGGAAATCCCGGATCACAAATATCTTTATTAACTGAAATCAACAACGGCATCGGAATCTCAACCCGCTCGAAACCGCCTTCCACTGTACGGGTTACAATAACCCGCTTTTCATCAGCGGTTATTTCAAATTTCGAAACATAGGTCTGCGCCGGAATATTTAAATATTTAGCAAGCATGGCTGCAGTCTGTCCGGTTTCGCCGTCAGTCGCGCGTTCACCACAAAGGATAATATCAAAAGCCCCCAGCTTCTTCACTGCCGCCGCCAATGCTTTCGCAGTTGCGATCGTATCTGAGCCGGCAAAGTCCCGACCGCATACCAGTGCTCCGTCATCGGCTCCGGTCGCGATTGCCTCGCGCACTGCCTTAATTGCCGCCGGCGGCCCCATACTAAGCGCCGATACGATGATTCCCTTGCGCTCTTCCTTTATTCTTATTGCTTCGGCTAAAGCGTTTTCATCCATCGGATTGATTACCGTGTCTTTACCGGTACGGATCATTACGCCGGTTTCCGGATCCAGTTTTACGGCATCGGTTCCCGGAACTTGCTTAACCAATGAGATAATCCTCATCATCCCTCCAAAATATTTACTTGTTTTTTGTCTATAAACATCTTTCGTTCAGCTAAATAAAGTGGCACCGCAAAGAAACCCGCCAGATATATGAAGTAGTAAAACCGCCACTCGCACGTCGACATAATTGCAAACAACACCGGTACATTTATTAGAATGACCAACGCAAATAGCGCACTTGCGCGCTGTTTGCGCCAGGAAAACAATGGCCACAGCAATATCAACAACGCCGGAACAGTGTTAAATATCCAGTAGGACCAAGGTGTGGTCGTCGCCATATTAATCAAATTATTATAAAGCTGCGCCGTCTTGCCAAAACTGGCGGCCGGTTTATCAAATTTGTTGGCTTCCAAACAGCGCCAATAAACGTAACCTTGATGCAACTGGGTTTCGTCGGCGAAAATATAGACATTATTACTCAAGCCCAGCGCTCCGGCAAACATCAACGACCGGTCTTCCAATACCAGCCAGGGATGCCGTTTAATTAAGTTCCAGCTGGTTTTATTGTAGTCGCTAAAATCTTCCGCTGACTGCTGCATAATCCCGATGGTCAAATTACGATAATTATCCGGACGGGGCGTAGGCGTATATTTTTTTTGGATTTCTGCAAACGGCATAACTTTCGCCAACGCTTGTTTTTCGTCAGCAGAAATATCTTTGCCTTTAACTGCAGCAGCATAAGTCGGACTGACTAACGCCGATTGTTTAAAAAACAGCTCTACGCTTTCCGGTGAAACTGTTTGCAGATTTCTCGTCAAAAAGGAACATCCGGCGAATACCAGCACAGCAACAACTGTAAATATCAGCCACTGTCGCCGTGGCAGCAGCCGGAAAATCAACAGCAGTAACGGAATCAGTACAATATACATTAAACCGTTATGTCGGACCAACGCTAACAACGCCAGCAACGCTCCCATCAACACAATTTCAGCATTGTTAGCAAAAGTTGCCGTGCCGTTCTTGTTGTTGAGATAAAGCAGAAAAACAAAATACGCCCAGAACAACATCAATAAGCTGTAAGGCAAATCTTTAACTAACAATAAGTTGTAGCTGGCGACCGGAATGGACAAAAACAGCAATGCACCGAACAATACTAACACAATTTTATTAACTGAACGCTTGATACAAAAATAGAAAATGTGCGCCGAAAGCCCCGCCATACACAGAATTTGCACAATCGAAACAATTGCCGGGCTGTTGTAGATTTGTGTAAGCGCCAACACCAGCAGATTATAAGTTACCGGCGTTATTCCCTCAAATGCATGACTGGTAATTTCACGCCAAGTAAAATAGTAACTATCACGGGTCATAATGCCCGGCCACTCAGCAAACAACCAAGTCAGCCACCAGCAACTAAGCGTTGCAAAAATCCACCAAAACCAACGGCGCTTACCAAAAAATGCCGCTTTAAGCGCTGACAAGCTGTTTGCGCGGTTTAAAGCGTTAATCCTGCTGATTAACACGTAAAACACCAGCGCCAACAGCGCCGCAAAAACAACCTGCAACGGTAATGTCAGCAAACTGGTTCCCGGCACCCCGATATTATAGTTCACAAAATACGCACCGTTTTTTTCAAATACCGGCAAAGTGTCGATTTTTCCGAGCTTCCGCCAATCATACAATCCTAACTTATTGATTTTAAGATTATGCGGCACCAGTTTTAGCGCAATGATTTTATCCCGGGCCAGCGGCAAATCTGCAAATTCATTATTACCGGCATACAGTAAATATTCCCGGACTTCGTTTTCATTAAAACCGGAACCGGAATCCCAGTAGACTTTCAGGCTTGGTTTATCATGGCCATCGGTCCGGATCGCCAGCATCGGCGTCAGATAATAATGATATGTTGAATAAAAAAACGCCAACAATCCTAAAAAAACCACAAAACTCAGCCAAAACCGCCGGCTCGATTTAAATCCCTTTACTTGCATCAGCACCTCGTCTCGTCGTAATCACTGCCTCCATTCTACCACATTTGTCGTGTTAATAATAAGTTAGATTTTATTTGCATAGTGAAAATAGCGAGAAAAAATATTTTTTGCATAAACTTGCAGGATTTTTCGATTTCTTGTCTAATATATACTAGCGAATAATCTTGAGAGGAGATTCTTAATGCTTAAAAAATCTTTTAGCATTCTACAAACGGTCGGAAAATCACTAATGTTGCCCGTTTCCATTTTACCGATAGCCGGTATTTTACTCGGCGTTGGTAATGCGTTGCATTCACACATTCCGGCATTGGCCGGCATTGGTATGCTCATGGAAAACGCTGGTGGCGCGGTCTTCACGCTTATGCCCTTGACCTTCTGCGTCGCTGTTGCGCTTGGCTTCACCAAGAACGATGGTGTTGCCGCCTTGGCCGCTATCGTTGGTTTCTTTATCATGTTGGCCACGATGTCATCGGTAATTGTTCTGCGCGGTTTAAATGCCGCAACTCTTGGTTTCCCGGATGGTTTCCCTACGGTTCTTGGTATGGCCAAGACCATGGACACCGGGGTGTTCGGCGGTATGATCATGGGTCTTGTTGCTGCAGTTTTGTTCAACAAGTATCATCGCATGGAGTTGCCGCAGTTTTTGGGTTTCTTTGCTGGTAAGCGCTTTGTTCCAATCGTTACTGGTTTAGCAGCCATCATCCTCGGCACAATATTAACCTATGTATGGGCTCCAGTCCAAATTGGTTTAAACGCATTCTCACTCTGGGCAACTCATGGCAGCCCGACAATGGCTGTTTTCATTTATGCCGTTGTTGAACGTGCTCTGTTGCCGTTTGGTTTACATCATATCTGGAATGTGCCATGGTTCTTCCAAATCGGTTCCTTCACCGATCCGGCCGGAACTGTTGTTCATGGCGATATCACCCGCTTCCTGGCTGGTGACAAAACCGCCGGCATTCTTGCCGGGGCTTATTTCTTCAAAATGTTCGGCCTGCCTGCCGCTGCTATGGCAATCTGGCACTGTGCCAAACCGGAAAATAAAAAAGCTGTCGGCGGTATGATGATCTCCGCGGCTTTGACCTCATTCCTTACCGGTATCACCGAGCCGATCGAGTTTTCGTTTATGTTCGTGGCTCCGGCGCTGTATGTAGTACACGCACTGCTAGCAGGTGTCTGCCAAGTCGTCGCACGAATACTGGAAATTCACTTGGGCACAACCTTCTCACATGGTTTAATTGACTGGTTAGTTCTGTCAAGTTCAAAAGGTGCGGTAAACGCCTGGATGGTTTGGCCGGCCGGTATCGTAACCGGATTTGTTTACTACGGAGTATTCCGGTTCATGATTCAGGCTTTCAATCTTAAAACTCCTGGTCGTGAAGATAATCAAGACGATGATATTTCTGATTCAGTTTCACTGCCTAGTTCGGAAATATCGCACATGATTCTTGATGCACTGGGCGGTGCAGCAAACATTACCAATCTCGACGCCTGCATAACCCGTTTGCGGGTATCGGTAAAAAGCATCGCTGCAGTTGACAAGGGTGCTTTGAAGAGCCTCGGCGCTATGGGCGTTTTGGAAGTCGGCGACAGCATCCAGGCTATCTATGGTGGCAAGTCGCAGATTTACCAAGCACAAATTCAAGATATCATTAATGGGAAAGGCGCACCACGCGCTGCAGCTACTACTCCAGCCGCAGCAGTAGTAGCTGCTCCAGCACCAGCTAAAGCATCAGGAGCTATTGGCGATTTTCTGGCGCCGCTTGAAGGAAAAATAATTTCCCTTGAAGAAGTTCCTGACCAAGTGTTCTCGCAAAAATTCATGGGCGACGGTTTTGCAATTGTTCCGAAATCCGGCGAAGTTGTTTCCCCGGTTGACGGCGTTATTGAAACTTTCTTCCCAACCAAACACGCTATCGGCATCAAAGCTGATAACGGTACTGAAATTCTTATCCACTTTGGTGTTGATACGGTTAACTTGAATGGTGAAGGCTTCACTGCTCACGCTAAACAAGGTGATCGCGTAACTGCCGGACAAAAATTGTTAAGTGTTGACTTGGCAGTAGTTGCTTCAAAAGTTCCGTCGATTATCACACCGATAATCATTACCAGCGGGCAAGCTGTTGAAATTGAAAAGAACGTTCAAGTTTCAATCGGCAAGAAATTGAATATCAAATTGACCTAACAGCTAACTTAACCAAAAAAGCAGAGCCTCTACGTAATGTAGAGGCTCTGTCTAACGGAGGAATTATGACTGAGCAATTATTGAAAGAAATGTTTAATGTTGCCAACAGCGCCCTGGCCAATGCCTATGTACCTTATTCCAAGTTCCGCGTTGGTGCTGCATTGCTTGGCGAGAGCGGTAAAATTTACAGTGGCTGCAACGTCGAAAACGCTTCCTACGGATTGTGTAATTGCGGTGAACGAACTGCGATCTTCAAGGCTGTAAGCGAAGGTGAAACCAAGTTTAAAGCCATAGTAGTTGTCGCCGATTGCCCGCAACCGGTGCCGCCTTGCGGTGCCTGTCGTCAGGTTATTGCGGAATTTCTCATTCCGGAAACCTATTCGTACAACGTCAAAGGCGATTGCCGCAAGCAAACGCTCGACGAATTGTTGCCGTTCTATTTTTCCGGCGCAGATTTCATAAAATAGCCGGTCACTGTAACGAGAAGTCTTCTTTACATATTTCTCTCGCCCGTTTCGCGCGCAAGGCATCGAGGATGTCGGCGCGCGAATTTTTTATTTTCCCCAACTGAATCCGGCGCAGCGTCTCCTGCTGAAACTTTCCAATCTGCGGGCCAACGCCGATAAATTTAGCAATTACGTTACCGTCCACAGCCAGTTGCTGTACATAAAACGGAATTTCGCTCACGATTTTTTTTACATTTGCTTCAAGCTTACCTAACGTCGCGTCATACTCGATTATAAAGCCGGATGCCAGACCATCGGCATGGGCCAGCGAAAACAATTGAAACAATCCATACTGCAATTCATAAATATCACGAAAACTCTTTGACAACCGCTCAACCCAATGCAGCGCTGCTTCAAACTGCGGTTCGGGCAGATGCATGTGATGCTTAACTAACCAAACTATCGTCTTCATGTTCTCGTGTGAAACACGCAGCCGCGCCAACACTGCCTGCGCAATTTCCGCGCCGCGTTCGGCATGTCCGTGATCGCAAATTTCGCCGAGCTTATTAATCCCCCGAACCCCGGCGCTGCCCTTGGCAATGTCGTGCAGTAATGCCGCCCAGCGTACGATAATATCTTTCGGCGTACGGTCAACGGTACGAACGATATGCTCAAAAACATCGTATTTATGAAAGCGCAGATTCTGCACGATCTGTAACGTAGCCGTCAACTCCGGCAATATTGGCACGGTATGTTCTATTCCGTCTTCATTAATGCGGCAAAATTGTTCCAGCAAACCATACTCGGCCATTATTCTTAACCCCTTGCTCGGCCGGGCACCCAGCAAGGTTTTTTCGATTTCATCACGCACCCGCTCTACCGACAACCCGCTCACACGGTCGTGGTTCAAACGAATACCCGCGAGGGTGCCGCTGTCAACAGTGAAATCCAATTGCGCGGCAAAGCGGGCGGCCCTGAACATTCTTAATGCATCTTCATCGAAGCGGGCACTAGCCGAACCAACAGTTCTAATTACTTTATTCTGCAAATCAACCTGACCGCCGAAATAGTCGGCAATCTTTCCGGCACCATCCATCGCCATGGCATTAATCGTAAAATCCCGGCGACTCAAATCTTCTTTGATCGGCACCGGAAAAAACACTTCTTCCGGCCGGTGCGAATCGTCTTTGTAGCGTTCATCACGAAAAGTTGCCACTTCATAATGAACGTGGTCAATAATCAGCTTGATTACCCCAAACTGCGCGCCGATTTCTATCGTCTTCCAACCACAGTTTTCAGCAATACGGATAACATCTTCCGGCAACGCGTCGGTTGCGATATCAATATCTTTGGGTTCAACTCCCAAAACAATATCACGGACAGCGCCGCCAACAATTACCGCGCGATAACCGTTCACTTCCAAGGCCAATATAATTCTTTGCGCCCGGTCCATAAGCACCTCTTATTAACCCTGCATTTTAATTTGATTATAGAACCAAAAAATTCGGGATGCAACAAAAAAAAGCCCCGAAGGGCTTATTTTATAGCAATGAAATTTTACCATAAAGGCTATTCCAGTCGCTATTGAATTGTTCGACACTACTGTCAGTCAACGGATGCCGAAGTATCTGGCACAGCACCTCGTAGCCGACGGTCACCAATTGCACTCCGTCACGGGCAGTTTGCTGTACTTGCTGAGCGTTCTTGAAAGACGCGCCGAGAACACGACAATTCAAATCGTAACGGCGGTAACAATCCGCAATTTCCTTTGCAGTATTATTGCCGTTGCCACCCATATTATCAATGCGGTTAATATATGGCGCGGCATAACTTGCTCCGGCCATTGCTGCGAGTAACGCCTGCTGCTCGGTGTAAATCGCCGTTGCCGTAATTTTCATGTTCTTTTGACTGAGCACGCGCATGGCTTTCAACCCCAGCTGAGTAACCGGAATTTTTATGTAGATGTTACCACCAACATTATTATGAATGGCACGAGCTTCGCGTTCCATTTCTTCAATACTGCTTCCCAGTATTTGCACGTGGAGCATTTTTTCCACACCGATTATTCCGCGAATTTCGCGCAACAATTCCCAATAGTCGCCGGCTTTTTCTTTGGCGATAATAGTCGGATTAGTTGTAACCCCGCATAGCGGAAAGATATCAAACGCCGCTTTGATTTCGTTAATATTGGCTGTGTCGATTAAATATTGCATAATAACTCCTGTTTTTTTATTTTTTGCTACTAGAGCTTTTGCTCAGTCCGGGCAATGATGTCGTCCTGGGTAATTTTGTCGAGCGTTACGAACTGTGCGCAGTATCCGGCTACACGCACAATGATATCGCGATATTTTTCCGGATCACGTTGTGCCGCTTTAAGCGTTTCCACCGAGATAATATTAAACTGAATATGCCAGCCGCGCAATGCAATAAACGCTTTGATAAAACTGATAAATTTTTCGAACAACTGCGGATTATTAACAAATTCCGGCGAAAATTTTTGGTTAAGCAACTGTCCACCGGTAAACAGCAATGTCGGTAGTTTTATTACCGATTTCAAAGCTGAGGTTGCGCCATTAACATCGCTGCCTTGCGTCGGTGAAACCCCTTCAGCAACCGGTGTCCAGGCTTTTCTGCCATCCGGCGTCGCCGCAGTCACCACGCCCATCGGTACGTTAGAAGATATTCCCGAAGTTGATAATCCATAATTACCGCCGATCGGTCCGCGTCCGTGTCTGGTATTAGTGTATTTAGCAATTTCATTTATATAGACATTGTATACGTTCAAAGCAATTTCATCAACATACGCCACATCGTTGCCGAATTTTGGCACTTCCAGCAATGCACGCCTGATCTTCATGCCCTCAATACCGGAGAAATCGGATTTCAGTGCCGCTTGCACTTGCGCGGCTGTATAGGTTTGGTCTTCGTAAACAACTTTCTTCAGCGCCGCAAAACTGTTGGCGGCGTTTGCCAAACCGACTTGCAAGCCGGCGATAATATCATATACTGCTCCGCCTTCTTTGGCAGTCTTACCGCGCTTGATACAATCGTCCACCAGCGCCGAACAAAATATATCCGGATACTGTTCCAAATGCACATCCGCCAACTTATCCAACGCCACGCTTAACTTGGTATAATAAGCCATATTTTCAGAAAATGCCTGCCACAATTCGTTGTAATCACTAAACTCCGGCAAAGTTTTTCCGCTCGCAAACAATATGCTTCCGGTCCGCTCATCAAAACCATTGTTAAGCGTTAATTCTACAACTTTGGGAATATTCAAAAAGCTCATGCCGGTACAACGATAACCCCACTTGCCGGGAACGGCTACTTCCACGCAGCCAACCTGCGTATAGTTGTAGGCATCCTCGTATTGAACACCTTTATTCAGTAACGCCGGCACAATTATCTCATCGTTGTGCAGCGCCGGCATCCCATAACCTAAAGCGATGACTTCAGCACACAACCGTAAAAACCGTTCCGAGCAATAATTATGCACCCGCGCCGAGAGATTTGGCTGAGTTAATTTACACTCAGCCACACTTTCGAGAATCAACATACTTAAATCATTGACACCGTCATTATGCAACGAATCCATGCCGCCAATGGTGACGTTCTGATAAGTCGGATAACCAGCGCCGTAACCGGCATGACTAGTCGGGCGGATTTTCAATATCGAAAACAATTTTATCCAAAGGCACTGCAATAATTCTTTCGCTTCGTACTGAGTAAGTTTATCCGCCGCAATATCGCGCGCATAATAACTATACAAATATTGATCCAATCTGCCTAATGAAGCGGAATGGCCGTTGCTTTCAATTTGAATTACCAAGTGAGCAAACCATACCAGTTGCGTTGCTTCGTGAAAAGTGCGCGGCGGATTATCGGCTATCCATTCACAATTGGCTGCAATTTGCAGCAGTTCAGCAATTCGAGCATCGTCTTTGGACTGTTTCGCCATTGCGCGCGCCAGCGCCGCATAACGACCTATAAATCGCTTTGTAGCCAGCATCGTAATGATAATCGACTGCCAAAAAGCTTGCTTGCGTAATGCATCATTTTCAGCGATATCGAGCCCGGCTAATTCAGCCTCGGTAATTTTGATAATTCCGCCGATACCTAAACGTAATATTTTTTCAAAATCCGGAACAATATGACCGTCACCGGAGGTCATGTTTCCCTCCCCATGAACAGCTTTTACACCCGATGCCGCACGAATGCTTTCCGGCATTGCAGCGGTGCACTTGTCTTTTAACGTCTTTCCGCGCCAATATTGACAAATATCCAGCAACTCTTGTTTGTATTCCTCCGGCAAAAAGAAATTATCACCTTGGCGTTGATTGAAATTACCTTTTTCGTTTAACTCAGTAATTATCCAATCTACAGCATATTCCGGAAAAATCGGCGCAGTGCGTTCATCCTCAGCTTGATTGCCCACAATAAGTTCTTGCGACTTGATGTAGATTTTCATGTTATCCAGGACATTGGCAATTGCTTCCGCGCGTTGGATATATAACGGATGTCCTTCAAATTTTTTGTATGCTTCGGTATAGTGGCGCGCGCGTTCGATACAAACTGCCGGTTTTTTTGACAAAACATTTTCCCGGAGTTCTTTGATTCGCGGATTTTTTAGCAAAAATTTTTCAGTGTTCATTAGTTTATTCCTCCGATAATTGTGTTTATTCCGGCCGCTGTTGTTAATTTGCTGATTTGGTTGACATCGAGGCTAGAATCGCAAACAGTAAACTCGCTATAGTTCTTGTTCAGCCAATTGTATTTTTCCCGGGCCAACGCATGGTATGGCAAAATATGTAATTCACGCAGGCCTAGAGCTGTCATCAATTCGATTAATTGCCGGATATTTTCTGCCGTGTCGTTAATACCTGGTATCAATGGTAAGCGGATTATTATCTGAGCGTTGACGGCGCATAACGCCCGTAAATTATCGATAATCGGTTCATTATTAACTCCGGTTGCCGCATAATGCTTTTCACTGTCGCAGTGCTTGATATCAAATAAAAACAAATCCGTGTATTGTGCTAATTTCAAAAGTTCTTCACGTAAACCAAACCCGGAAGTTTCGACAGCAGTGTGAATATAATTACGCTTGCACTGTTTTAAGATTTCTGTTGCTGCTTTGGCGTGCAGCAGAACTTCACCGCCGGACAATGTTACTCCGCCGCCGCTGGTTCGGAAGAACATTTCATCTTTGCGAATCTCGCTGACAATTTCCGCGACCGACATTTCCTTGGCAACAACACTCAGCGCCCCGGTTGGACAGTTGCTAACAGATTTCAGGCAAGGTTCGTTGCACTTAATACAATGTTTTTCAGCAAAATATATTTCATTCGTTGCAGTCTGTGTTTCCGGATTGGCACACCATTTACAACGAAGCGGGCAGCCCTTAAAGAAAACTACCGTGCGCAGTCCAGGCCCGTCGAACGCGGCACCGCGCTCAATTTGTGTAACTAACGTTTTCATTGTACCTCATTATCGTTTGTTATTGTTTGTTATTATTTTATCGCACATTTATATTCTTGTCAACTTTTTTTCTTTTCATTATCCCTGCAATCGAATAGAATAATGTTGAACAAATTTACTGATAGGATTATTGAGCAAATGATTTTTACCGAAGAGCGTATCGACGAAATTTTAAACATCCTTGCGCGTGACGGGAAGGTGTTCGTCAAACAACTGAGCGAACAATTCAACGTAACTGATGATATGATTAGAAAAGACTTGCAAAAGTTGCATAGCGCCGGCAAACTTCAGCGAACTTACGGCGGTGCAATCGCCATTGCCCGCGCCACTGTGGATTCTTCACCGTTTTCCAGCCGCTTGATAACAAATTTAGAACAAAAGCGGCTGATAGCAAAAACAGCTTATTCTCTGATAAACGATTCGGACACAGTATTTATTGATGTTTCCAGCAGCAACTATCTGCTGGCAGAACTTATTGCGCAAAGCAACCGGCCACTGACAATTGTTACCAATATGTTGAGCATCAATGAATTATTTGTTAACAATTCGCAAACCGGGTTGTTTTTTATTGGCGGCAAGTATCACAAAAAAATCGGTGCAACCATCGGCGCGACCGCGATTGCCGCCGCTGGCGAATACTGTTTTGACTGCGCCTTTATCGGTTGCTGCGGATTGGATGCCAAAGTTGGCGGAGTGTATAACTTCGATCCGGAAGAAGGACACACGAAAATGGCCTTCATGAAGGTCGCCAGGCGCAACTATCTCATCGCCGAGCAAGCAAAATTTCAACAAGACGGCGCATTTCGTTACGCTACATTAAAGAATTTTCATGGATTGATAACCGACGCAGCACCAGCGACAAATGTTATCAGCTCGTTAAAAAAACATCGACTGGAATTGTTTTACTAAAACAAACAAAAGACCTGTGAGTTATTTACTAACTCACAGGTCTTTTGTTTACCATTGCCACAAATACGCGTTGCGATATTCACTGGCAAAAACTGCTCCGGGCTTGAAATTCTTCAGTTCTTTTCGAACCATATTTACTGATTGATAATAAAACAGCGGTATACTGGGCATCGCCTCGCTTAAATATTTTTGAACTTGCAAAACATTGGTTTTCCTGCCAGCTATTGATTGTGATCCGGCGATTTCCTGGAACAGTTTATCAATTCTAGGATCCTTGAACCGCGAAAAGTTTCTACCGCTATAACCATTAGCGGCCGTCGGGACTTGGGTACTTGACCAAAGCATGTCACCGCCAAAATCCGGATACATCATAATAGTATATAGCGTCATTTGAAAATTACCAGCAGTAATCGTTTTCGCGAAAGTCTCATCCGGTACCTTAACAATAACCGCTTCAATACCAATTTCACGCAGCCCGGACGCAATGTTTTCCGCGATAACCATTCGATTGATGTCTTTAGCATTTACGCTTAATCCAAAACTCAGCCGCACCCCGGCCTTCGTCAACACACCATCGATACCAGGACTCCAGCCATTATCAGCTAATAGCGTTTTTGCGGCTTGAACATCATATTTATCTACAACTTCAGCGTTATATAATTCTGAAAAAGGCGCTACATAGTTGGCAGATAATATTACGGCATCATTTAACAAATTTTTACAGATATACTTTTTATCTACGGCAAGCGCAATCGCGCAACGAATTTTTTCATCTTTGAACAAGGGACTATCGGTATTAAAATCAAGCCGCTCCAATTCCAGCGTCGGCTGCAAAACCAGTGAATAGTCCTTAAACGTTTTGAGCAATCCTAGTTGCTGCAAATCAATATCCGGCGCAATATCCAACTTTCCGGCCTTCAACTGCGCTAACAGCAACTTGGTTTCACCAATAAACTTAACCTTAGCAATGCCGATTTTGGGTTTACCCTTGAAATAATTATCGTTAGCAGCAAGCATTAAACAGTCGCCAAGCATCCATTCTTTCAGCATATACGGGCCAGTTCCCACTGGCTCGCGCTCAATTTTTTCAGGATTGCCTGTCAACAAATGTGCCGGTAAAATCACCGGAAACAATGTCAAATACTCAGGATAGTATTGTTTAAAGTGAACAGCTACTGTATTATCATCCACCAAATCAATCGTGGTTATTTGGTCATAACCAACACGACGATTTACTTTTTTGCTGGACATGATGTATTTCCAGGTTTCAATCACATCTTTTGCGCCAAAAGGTTGTCCATCACTCCAAAGAACATCTTTGCGCAACTTGTATGTCACAGTTTTTCCGTCAGCAGACACACCGCCGTTATCACTGCTGGGAACAATTTCGACCAAGTCAGCTTCCGGATTGCTTTTTTCATCAAATTCAACTAAACCGGAATATAACAATTTCGCCAGCAAAACAGTGGAATAGTAACTGGAGGTATAGGGATTCAGACCTGCCGGTTCAAATTTTCCGGCAATAGTTATGCTGTTAACATCCCGCTGCTCCAACTTAACTTTGTGCTCCTCAACCAACAGCAATTTCCAAGGCTGAAAATACATCAAAGCCGCGCCAATTATCGCTATGATAATTATCATTAGCCCGATCCAAACAATATTTTCAGTAGCATTCGCCAATTTTCTACTCACAGCTGTTTCTCATTTCGATAAAGTTTCTTATAGTTATCATAATTACCCAGAACTTTTTTAACAAAAGCTCTTGTCTCCTTAAACGGTATGCTATCGCAATTATTAAAGTTTGACGGCCATTTTTTTTCTTTTACCCAAGTATACACATTACCCCGACCGGCGTTGTATGCGGCTAATGCCAAAACCAGATTTCCGTCATTCTCGTCGATAAGCGAAGCAATATACCAGCTTCCAAGTTTGATACTTACTTCAGGATTTTTCAATAAATCCCGATCTATCGGTTCGCCAATTTCACCGGCAATCCACAATCCGGAATCTGGCATCAACTGCATTAGCCCGACTGCACCGACTTCTGAACTGGCTTGGGGATCAAATTTACTCTCAGCTTTCATGATGCTGACAATAAGCAGCGGATCAACGCCATAGGTTTTCGCATATCGCTCAATTGGACTCTGATACGGATAAGGATATATATATTTTTTTTGAAACCAATCGCTGTTATATGTCAAAAACGCTGCAACTATCAACAACATTAGAACTATAAAAGCTCTAGTGATTGAGCCGAATCTGTTTTTATTCATTGTAAACAACCTAACAATTATTTTGATTAATTAACTGGACAATGCGTTTTTCCAAATCCGCCAGCGTTTTATTATTGTCAATAATCTGATCAGCCAAGGCTGTTTTTTCAGTCTGCGGCAATTGCGCAGCAAGCCGCATTTTTGCCGCCGCTTCATCCAATCCGTCGCGTTTCATTATCCGGTTAATGCGTACACTATCGTCGCACACTACCAACCAAACTTCATCAAACCGCTCGCGCCAGCCAACTTCAAACAGCAATGGAACATCCGCCACAATAAGTTTTTCGCCATGTGCTGAGCCTTCCTGGAACTCAGCTAACATTCTGGCCTCGACATATGGATGGATAATGTTTTCCAAAGTCCGACGTTTTTCCGGTTCGGAAAAAACTTGCTGCGCTAACAATTTACGATTTAGATTACCGTCCGAATTTACTACAGTCGATCCAAATAACTTTACTATTTCATTAAGACATAGCGAATTCGGCGCCACTGCGGCGCACGCCAGCTGATCACAATCGATAACCCTGATTTTATGCTGGCACAGAATTTTTACAACTGCACTCTTGCCCGCAGCAATTCCGCCGGTCAAACCGATAAACTTACTCATATCGGCCTCATTTCTGACAATGTTCGCACCAATGCGTCCCACGTCCGGCTATTCGTCCATAACAAAGCGGTGTGCCGCAGCTAAAGCATGGTTGTTTTTTTCTGCCGTAAACAAACAGCTCATCCTGATTATGGCCCTTGTTGCCTTCGCCGTCTACATAATTCCGAAAACTGGTGCCGCAATTTGCAATCGCTTTGCTAATCGTTTGGTTTATTGCGGTAAACAGTGCCTTGAGCTCTTTTTTAGTCAACGATTTACCCGAGCGGTCAGGCTTTATCCTGGCTGCAAATAACGCTTCATCAACATATATGTTACCCAGTCCGCCAATCACACTTTGGTCGAGTAACAAAGCTTTTACGGTGCGCGCTGACGCATTAAATGCAGTATACAAAGTTTTTTCAGAAAATTGAACAGTCAACGGTTCCGGACCCATTGTTTTTAAACAATTTATGGTGATTTCATTCTCATTGACAAAATAATGCAATGTGCCAAGCGTTCTGGTGTCAGCATAAGTAAGTGCAGTGCCATTGTCTAAAACAAACTCCACCCTGCGATATTTATCCGCAGCCTCAGTTAACGCTCTCACAACTAACCTGCCGGTCATCCTCAAATGTATCACTATCAATCCGGTTGATATTTTTAACAACAAAAATTTCCCGCGCCGCGTCAATCCCAGAATTGTTGAACCGGTAATTTGCTGAACAAATTCAGCAACTGCCGGCGCTTTTATCATTCTAGGCAAATAAACAGCGCAAATATTTATCGTTCGACCAATAATTTTCGGTTCGAGCATCCGGCGAATTGTTTCAACCTCGGGTAACTCCGGCATACTTCCTCCTATTTGGCCTCAACCCAGTTTTTGCCGCAATTCACTTCAACTGTAAGCGGCACTGCCAGACAAGCTGCGTTTTCCATCAGCGTTTGTACGATTAGTTCGACTTCGAACCGCTCGTCTTCAATCACTTCCAATACCAGCTCATCGTGCACTTGCAACAGCATCCGGCTGCGTAAATTTCGAACCCGCAATTCTTTCGCAACCGCTAACATTGCCATTTTGATTATATCAGCGGCAGCCCCTTGCACCGGGGTATTCATTGCAGTACGCTCGGCGAATGAGCGTAAATTGTAGTTAGAAGAATTAATATCCGGCAATGTTCGCTTGCGTCCAAAAATTGTTTCAGCATAGCCAGTTTGGCGTGCATCACGAATATTTTTTTCAATATATTGTTTTACCGCCGGATAACGCGAAAAATACTGTTCAATGTAACTTGCCGCAACCTTGCGGGAAACACCGATGTTTTTTGACAATCCATAATCACTCAGTCCGTAGACAATTCCAAAATTTACTGCTTTCGCGCGTGACCGTTCCATTGCAGTAACTGCCTCAAGCGGTATGTTAAAGATTTCCGAAGCAGTTATTGTATGAATATCTTCATTGTTCTTAAATGCTGCAATAAGCGTTTTATCACCAGACAAATGCGCTAATATCCGTAATTCGATTTGTGAATAGTCTGCTGAAAGCAAATAATCAAAACCCGCACCCGGCACGAACAGCCGGCGGATTTTTCGTCCGATTTCTGTTTTTACCGGAATATTTTGCAAATTCGGTTCGCTGCTGGACAATCGCCCGGTTGCAGTTACCGTCTGATTAAATGTAGTATGGATACGTCCGGTCTCGGGATCGGCCAAATTTTTGAATGCTTCCAAATATGTCGAATTGAGTTTGGCAAGCATCCGATATTCCAAAATCAATTCAATAACCGGATGAAATGCTTGTAGTCCGAGCAGCACTTCGACATCAGTCGAATATCCAGTTTTGTTCTTTTTGGCCGTCGGCAATTTTAAGCGTTCAAACAGCACTTCGCCCAGTTGCTTCGGCGAATTAATATTAAAATCAATACCAGCTAATCGATAAATTTCACTCGTTAAACTTTCGAGCCGCATCGCAAATTCCTGTTCCAATTTGGCAGATGCCAGCAAATCGACGCAGATACCACATCTTTCCATTGCTGCCAACACCGGCGACAACGGCAGCTCCAGTTCACTATATAATTTATATACCGAGCGGCAGCCGGCAGCTTCTTTAATTATCGGTAATAACTCGTAGACACAGCGCGCGGCTATTGCCAAAGCCTCCGAACCAGTTCCTGCCCAGTCATAACTCCGTTCGGGCAAAAATTGTTCCGTCAGACGTTTTAGTGTCATCTTGCCATCTGACGGTTCAATTACATACGCAAGTAATTGCACATCATCAACAAGTCCACTGGCTAGTTGAATGTTGGCACAAACATTAATCATCGTTTTAAAATCAAAAGTTGCTATATCGATTTTTCCAGCAACTGTATCAATCAACCGCTTGCACTCTTGTCTACCGGAAAACAACACTACTTCGTTTTCCAAGGCTACAGCAAGTTGCTCACAAATATATGTTGGCGATTTTCCGGAAAATTGATAATAAACCGCAATTCGCCCGGATTTTAAAATACTGTCAATCCGGTTGTCAACACTATCCAACGTATATTCGACTTTAATTAATTCAGGTGGTTGTTGCGTAACCGCTGTTTCACCAATCTTACAAAATTCCAGTAATTTATACTTAATCGATTTAAAGGCTAAACGATCGCAGAATTTTTCAAGCGCTTGCAAATCCGGCGTTGATTTTAAGTCATCAAATGATTGTTCAATCACTATGCCGGTATCAATCGTCGCAAGTTGTTTGGACAGGTAAGCAAGCTCCTTGTTATCGGCCAGCCGCTCATGCAATTTTCCTTTTAGCGAGTCAATGTTGTTATATACACCATCAAGATCGCCAAATTCCTGCAACAGCTTCAACGCCGTTTTCTCGCCAACACCGGGAACGCCGGGAATGTTATCAGAGCTATCCCCCATCAGTGCTTTTAGCTCAATAACCCCGCGCGCATCAACACCGAAGAGTTGTTCAATATTAGTTATGTCGATTTTCTGCACTTCACTGATGCCTTTTTTGGTCAACCAGGCTGATGTGTTATTATCAACTAATTGTAAAGCATCGCGGTCTCCGGTGACAATAATGGTTTCAATATCATTGTTCTCGGCTTTTTTAGCAAGCGTTCCGATAATATCATCCGCCTCGAATCCGGCTAACTCAATCACCGGAATCCCCATAGTTTCCAACAACTCATGTGTCAGAGGGAATTGCGAGCAGAGTTCGGCCGGCGTTTCTTTGCGATGCGCTTTGTAGTCGCTAAAAATATCTGTACGAAAAGTTATCCGGCTCTTATCAAAAGCAGCAACGACATAATCCGGGCGGGTTTCCGTTAATAACTTTATTAACATGGACGCCAACCCAAAAACCGCATTGGTATGCAAGCCTGTAGCGGTAACCATCGGCGGAAGCGCATAAAACGCGCGATGAACCAGAGAACTACCGTCTATTAATACCAGCTTTTTCATTTTACCTCAATATTTTGCAACACAACTATTGCTGACGGTTCGTTAAATTATCAAATCGGGTAAATTGCTTATGAAAGAACAGCTTTAGCGTTTCAGTCGGGCCATTACGATGCTTGGCGATGATGATTTCCGCTTCATTATTTGGTTGTTCAACCTCGCGGTCATAATATTCATCCCGATACAAAAACATTACTATATCTGCGTCTTGCTCAAGTGATCCAGATTCACGTAAATCGCTCAACATTGGCCGCTTGTTTTGCCTTTGCTCCACACCACGCGACAACTGCGACAACGCAATTACCGGCACCCGCAATTCACGTGCCAACGCCTTTAGCGAACGTGATATTTCGGAAATTTCTTGCTGACGGTTGTCTTCCTTGGAACCACCACCACCCGACATTAATTGCAAGTAGTCGATAATTATCATCTGTAAATTATGTTCCGACTTTAACCGCCGTGCCTTGCTGCGCAACTCCAGCACGGTGATTCCCGGTGTTTCATCGATAAAAATCGGTGCACCGGATATCGCATTTGAACCAATCATCAATTTTTTCCAATCACGATCATCCAAAGTACCGGCGCGCAGTTTTTGTGAATCAATTGCTGATTCACTGCAAATCATCCGCTGTACCAACTGTTCTTTGGACATTTCCAAAGAAAAAAATGCAATCGGCGCTTTATGCCTGATTGCCGCATTGGCGCAGATATTTAACACAAATGCCGTTTTTCCCATACTCGGACGCGCGGCAATCAGTACCAAATCTGACGGCTGCATGCCATTAGTAATCCGATCTAACTCATGAAATCCGGTAACAACCCCGGTCGTCTGTCCGGGATTTGTCTGTAAATACTCAATGCGCTCCAGCGCGTTGAATACTATCTCCTTAATCGGAACAAACCCCTGCCCGCCACGCCGGTTGGAAACTTCCAACATCATTTTTTCAGCGCGGTCAACAATGATTTTCACTTCTTCGCCGGCTTCATAGCCCATCGCGGCAATATTAGTTGCAGTATAAATAAGTGATCGCAATAACGATTTTTCTTCGACAATTTCAGCGTGGTACTTTACGTTAGCAGCTGTTGGCACAATGCCATTTAACATACCAATATAAGCTATTCCGCCGACATCCTCCAGTTTTCCCTCACGCCGTAAATCGTCAACAATAGTTACAATATCAACTGCGTTACCCTTGGAAAACAGATTAACCATCGTGCGAAACAGCAATTTGTGATCTTCACGATAAAAATCAGTTTCTTTTAGTTTTTCAACAACTTTGTTTATTGCATCGCGTTCAATAAGCATCGCGCCGAGCACTGCCTGTTCGGCCTCGATATTTTGCGGCGGCATTCTGTCTAGCATGCTATTTCTACTGCTCCATAACTTCAACCGTGACATTAGCTACAGCAGCAGCGTGGAGCTTTATCACAGCGGTAAAAGTGCCAATATTTTTGATTGCCGTCTTGATTTCAATTTTCTTTTTATCAATCTCTAATCCGTGTTGCTCTTTAAGCGCGCTCGCGATATCTTTTGAAGTTATCGTCCCGAATATTTTCCCGCCTTCGCCGGTTTTAACCAGCAAACGCACGCTGGCTTTGGATAATTGTGCCGCCAACAGCTGCGCTTCATCTTTTTGCCGCTGTTCACGGTGTACTTGCGCTGTTTTCCCCTGACTAATAACATTCATATTTTCGTTAGTTGCCGGTATTGCCAGTTTTTTTGCAAACAGAAAATTGCGCGCATAGCCTTCTGCCACTTCCAATACATCGTCTTTCTTGCCAAGTTTCTTAACTTCTTGCAATAGTATCACTTTCATTTTCGCTATCCTTTCCACTAACTTCTGCCATTAGTTGGCCGATTCGCAGCTTCAATTCATCAATAGTCATTCCACTAACCTGTGCGCCGGCAACAGTATGATGGCCACCGCCGCCGAGTTTTTCCATGATTATCTGTACGTTAACCCCGCCGTTGGAACGTGCCGAAACGTTAACATGCCCTTCTTCAGGATATAAGACAAAAGTAGATTTAACTTCTTCAACTGTCAACAGCCAATCAGCTATCTGCGCGGCAATAATTTTCCCTTCAGGAATTCCCGGCGGACAAACCGCAATAGCCGAGCCGTCACCCATCAACTCGACCGCTCCGGCAATTTGGGCACGCAATTTGAAATGATCAAAATTCGTAATAAACAATCTGCGCACCAACGAAATATCCGCACCAGCTCTGCGTAAATCAGCCGCAGCTTCAAAGGTGCGCGCCCCGGCTTGAACGGTAAAGTTTTTTGTATCCAGCATAATACCGGCCAACAACATCGATGCTTCAATATGGGTCAAATCGTTTTCAGCATTTTCACCAAAATAATGAATAAGTTCAACGACCATTTCGCTGGCCGAAGACGATGAAGGCTCGTAATAGCTGAGCAACGGGCCATCAATAAAATCTTCAGCCCGACGATGATGATCGATTACCACACACTTAGAAAACCGAGCCGCAAAGTCCTGATCAGACAGCAATACCGAACGGTGTGTATCTACAATAATTAATAAGTCCTCCGGTGTCACCGTCTCATTAATTGTGTCATCAACAATGAAACCTTCATACCCTTCATATTCACTCAAGAGTTTCCGGGAATCCGTTAATTCCTGAGTAATGCTTCCCACCACCAAACACGCGTTCATCCCAATGTGTTTGGCCATGCGCCTGACCCCAAAAGCCGCTCCGATGCAATCGAAGTCTTCATTTTTATGTCCCATTACATATATTTTTTTGGCTTCAGACATAACTTTTTTAAGCGCCGCCGCCGTAACCCGGACACGAACCTTAGTATTTTTTTCTGTAGGATTGGATTTTCCGCCAAAAAAACTGGTTTCACCATCAACGGTAATTACGACCTGATCGCCACCACGGCCAAGCGCCAGATCCAAATTCGCTATAGCGCCTTGCGCCAAATCAGCTATTTTTTTCTCACTTACCACCGAGCCGATACTTATTGTCACGGGAATTCTATTGCCACTTTTAATTTCCCGGATTTCGTCAAGGATTACGAACTTATCGCCCACAATGGCTGACAGCGAAACTCGATTAAAAAAAGCAATATATGAATCGGCAGAACTTTTCTTGATATAACCGCCCAAACCTTGCACCCAATGATTGAGTTTGGATGTAACTTCAGAAATCAGCTGCGCACTCTGATTTTCAGCCAATCCTTGCATTACATCGGCAAAATTGTCAATTTGAATCGACATTATCAATGGCATAATATTTTCATAGGCTTTGGTAAGCATCGTAATTTCGCTCACATCTTCAACAAACACAATCAGTTGCGGATGCGCATCGGCAGCAGCCATATATGGCTGAGCTGTAACCCGATAAGTTTTTCCCGAATACTCAACTATCTGCACATGTTCGTTCCAAAGCGTATCAAACGGTAAATTCGGCCAAAAATCCAGAACAAGGTCGCCAGCCTTAGGCTGTGCTCCAACTTGCTCAACAAATTTCGCGTTTGCCCAGTCAATTCGTCCGATTTCATCAAGTATTACGATTGCCGCGCCGAGCGTGTTCAGCACAACATCGGTACCCGTTTCAATGCTCTTGGTTACGTGATGCCGGTACCAAAAAAACTGGCGCTCACGTTCAGTAAAATAGCGCCTGAAGTAGTAGTAAACAAGTATCGAAGTAATAGTCAAGATCAATCCGGACAGCCAGTCATAGGCCCAGACAAAACCCAGGAACAGCATCCCCAATGCAATTATAATATGCGAATTATTATAAACTTTCCATTCCCACACAGAGACACCTCCTGACAATAATTTGGCTAGGTTCAATTATTTGCGCTGTTTTAATTTGCGGTAATCAAAAACGGCGTCAAACGCGCCTGCAAGTACCACAAGTTGAGTAAAAAATCCATTAACAAAAACGAGTAGCAATATTATAACACGAAACAATTTATTGACGTTATATTTTCCAAAAACAAACCAGAGCAATGAAATTCCCTGGACAAACAACGCAATCGCCGCCGCAATCAACACGTTAATCGCAATGTCTTTGGTTATAGTTAAATTATAGGTCTGCCCAAACCATAGTAATGCTATTGATCCGAGCAACGCCCAAACAAAGAAGTTCGGTATTTGCCAAAGGCCAAAAGGCGGAAATCCCGGTGTTTTCCTGTCAAAACGGTTGAGAATTTTACGAATAAGCCAAAAATTTATCACAGCATTAAACAGCGCCGAAATCAACAACAATACTGGCAGCGCTATTTGTAACATCCATAGCATTAAATCAATAGTTTTTTTCAAACTATCCAGCTGTTCTCCTTGCACACCAAGTTGCTGGTAAAACCCGATGGCTTCAGCCATAATTGTTTTTAACTGTTCAGCATCACCAAGCGGATTGATTCCGGTAAGCGCGGCGCCGATGAAAAGTACAGCAACATTCGATATTAAGCTGGCAATCGTTCCCAAAGCAACAATTTTTGCCGGACTATCACCCGCTCGAAATGAATAACCAAATACTATGCCTACCATACCTAACCCGATTGCTATTGTCACTGCTTGCAAAGGATGAACCAGTGCGGCAATCATAACTGTCGCAACCACTGTAGCAAGAATGCTCCACTTATAACCGTGCCGGACACCAAGAATAGCTATCGGTACCGGCCAAAAAAGACTGGCAAAAATTCCAATAAACGGCATATATGTTCCGGCCAACGCGAAAATCACCGCAATCGCAGTTAATATTCCACCTTCAGTCATTGGCCGCAATCCTTTATTATTCATGACAATCTACCTCATTCAAATAGCGCGACGATATATTCCCAAAGACTCTTTGATTGCTCGGCTGCATTTACGACACGCCGCGCTCCGACAAATTTGGAATGCCAATAAGCATCTTCCGTTCCGGAAATTGTAATTCCCTTTTTTGTTTCTGCATCAATAAATTTTTTATCGCCGAGATAAATGCCCACATGGGAAACATCATCGGCGCTTGTTGTAACATTGGCCTTCACTTTGACATTAGCAACAGGTTTAGCTTTAGTTTCAGTGGCAAAGAACAGCAGATCACCTGGTTGCAGCTTTCGGTAGTCGAATGACTTATCGCAAACTATCTGGCCGTTCTTATATTGTTCATCAGCCGTGCGCGGTAATTTGACTTTGTTTTGCGCAAATACATATTGAACATAGCCGGAACAATCAAAGCCTTTTGGCGTGCTGCCACCAAACAAATAGGGTACGCCCTGATATTTTTTCGCAGTGCTGATTATTTTATTTATATCGGCCTTTGGCAACGGACGCTGCTGTGCGACAGTTTGAGCACCGCCAGATGTTGATGTTGCCGACTCGGCAAACACCAAATTGCATTGAGAACCAGTAATAATCATAAACACAAGAAAAACAGTTAATATTCGCATACTATTTCGCCTCAATATCAATGATATTAATTTCCGCCGGACAGTTAAATCTAAACGGCAACCAGCCGCCTACACCTGTAGACACTACTGCCGTGAGATTTGGTAATTCATAGCGTCCGCGCAAATAGCGAAACTTCGCCTTGAAAAAATTCAGCGGACCAACTTCAACCTGTCCGCCATGGGTATGCCCGGACAACACCAAATCCACAAGCACACGATTATTAATCACTTCAATATATTCCGGACTGTGCGCCAACAACACCCGCAAACTGTTTTCAGGGACGCGTAACAATGCAGTGCGCAAATTCAATTCTGCCAGTTTTCGGTCAAACCGCATACCGCCTTCATAAAGCGGATAATCAACACCGAGCAAATAAACATTATCACCAGACAATTGCACGTGCGCATTGTTAAGTAGTTTTACCCGGCTTTTTGCCAGGGCGTCCAGCACTTTAGCGATATTGCAATAATATTCATGATTACCAAGTACGAAATAAATTGGAATTGCATAAGCGGCGCCAAATTCATCAAGTTTTTTTAGCGCCGGTACAATTTCACGTTCATCGTCAAAAAGATCGCCGCCAATCAATAGCGCATCTGGCCGCTGTGCGCCGACCAGCGTCAAAGTTCGGTCCAGCGTTGCAAGATTATAAACATTACCCAAGTGCAAATCCGAGAAGTAGGCAATCCGGAAGACGCCGGGACGTTTTATTTTTTCGCTGGTAAACTGTTGTGTATTTACAACAATAGTACTCCAACCGTTGTACATCCCCAAAAACGCTGTCAAATAAAGCAACAATGCAATAAATAAAAAAACTTTGCGTACAGCAGCCCCGATTTGTCGTCGGAAAATCTTTCCGGCAAGGTTAATTACAAAGAATAATAGTAATAAAACTACCGTAAAAGCGCCGCCGAGCAGCCATGACATCCCGAGTAAACCAAGAAATTCTCCAACTCCACTATTATACACTCCGTTTACAAACTGTAAAGCATCATAGCTGACACACAAGCCAAACAAAACAAATAGCGTGGGAAAAATTATATTCAAGCGCCTGGATTTTTGTCCGCAACAACGACTAAAATAATACCACGCCAAATAATTAATCGCGCCATAAAAGAAAATTGCAAAAATATAATGCCAAACCAAACCATATCTCATCATAAGTTATCAAAATCCAATGTGGCAAAATAATCGGCGATTGTTTCTTCGCGACGAATTTTCGCAATTGTACCATCTTGCCTCACGATATACTCCGCCGGACGTAATTTGCCGTTGTAATTGAAACCCATTGAATGACCGTGCGCACCGGCGTCGTGAATAATCAAATAATCGCCAATCTCAACTTCCGGCAGGCTCCTGTCGATTGCAAATTTATCGTTATTCTCACAAAGCGAACCCACCACGTCATAAGTGCTTGTTAACGGGCTGTTCTCTTTGCCCATTACCGTGATGTGGTGATAAGCGCCATACAGTCCCGGACGCATCAGCGCCGCCATGCAGGCATCCACACCGACGTAGTCTTTATAGGTTTTCTTATGATGAAGTACCTGGGTGATTAAGTAACCATATGGCCCTAAAATTACGCGTCCGCATTCCATAGCCAGTTTCAACGGGTGTAACTGACTGCCCGCAATCAGCGAATTATAGATTGATTTTATTTCCTGGCCCAGTTGCTCAAGATTTAACCGGGACTGCTCCGGCCGATAAGGAATACCCACGCCACCGCCAAAATTAACGAGCTCAACTTTTACACCGCAATTGTCAAACACGTCCAACGCCAATTCAAACATCATCCGCGCGGTTTCAATAAACCACTCCATATTCATTTCATTAGAGGCAACCATTGTGTGCAAACCAAAACGCTGGACGCCACACGAGGTGCATTTTTTTATGGCAGCAAATATCTGCTCGCGCGTACAACCATACTTTGCTTCACTCGGTTTACCAATAATCGCATTGCCACCTGCGCGGGCATCGCCGGGATTATAACGAAAAGATACAAAATTCGGCAATTTGCCAATTTTCTGCAAGACATAATCAACATGAGTAACATCATCAAAGTTAATTAATGCACCGGCAGCAATTGCCGCGGCATACTCATCTATAGGTGTATTGTTAGACGTAAAAACAATTTTCTCACCAAAAATCCCGGCTTTTTGCGCCAATATAAGCTCCGGCAAAGAACTGCAGTCAGCACCCAATCCTTCTTCACGAAGAATTTTCAGCAGATAAGGATTCGGATTGGCTTTTACTGCAAAAAATTCCCTGAACTCTGGTGTCCAGGAAAATGCGGCAAGAAAACTACGAACATTCTCACGAATTGCCGCCTCATCATACAGATAAAACGGCGTAGGAATTTTTCCAGTTGCATTTTTAATAATTTCAGTACCAATTATCACTTTTTTATTCAACCCGCTTGTCCTCCTGTATCTTTCCGGCGATATTCGCGAGAATTCCGATTGCTATCCAATTGATAACCAAAGAAGTTCCACCGAAGCTGATAAACGGCAACGGTACGCCAACAACTGGCAACAATCCGGTAACCATCGCGACATTTATCAGCGCTTGACCGGCGATTAACAGCGTAATGCCGATTGCCAGCATGCGGCCAAAAACATCGGTTGTTTTCATTGCTACTGTAACACTGATTTGAGCAAACATGAAAAACAGCGCAACTAACAACACGGCACCGATAAATCCGGCTTCCTGCGCCCAGATTGCAAAAGCAAAATCCGTATGCGCTTCAGGCAAATAGAAAAACTTACTCAACCCCATACCAAATTGCATTCCAAAAATTTTCCCACTACCAATCGTAAGCATTGATTGGCAAGCCTGATAACCGATTCCCTGGGCATATTGCCACGGATCCCACCAAGCTCGAATCCGATCCAAACGGTACGATGCAAATATTATCAACGGAACAGACATCAAAACAACTGAGACAATCAAACCAATAACAACCCGCGACCGCAGACCGGCGACAAGATATAAAGAAAAACACACCAAGGCAATAACTATCGCCGTACCTAAATCCGGTTGCTTAAATACCAGCGCGAAGATTACTAATGTAACCGCAACTGGCGGTGTAAACAGCGAAATGTAGCGCGGACTGTCTTTTTTTCGAAAAAACATATCAATATATGCTGCCGTCAAAAAAATCGCGCTGAGCTTGGCCAACTCGGACGGCTGAAAGGTAATGCCAAATTTCAACCAGCGTTGTGAACCATTGACCGATATTCCTACCACTTCTACCGCTATTAGCAGGATAATAACAACCAGTGAAAACCCATATTGCAAACGGATATTGTTGAGTTTTTGGTAATTAATTTTTCTGCTGCAAAGCACCAATGCCAGCAATAAACCCCCTACCAGAGCCTTCGCTTGTTGCAGAAAAAAGAAATAAGGATTATTCTCGTTGTTCATCGCCAGAATATAACTGGAATTAAAAACATTGAATAATCCGATAGCTGAAAGCAATAATGCCAGAAAAATAATCTTCTCCCGGTAGCTACGCCAAATTTTCACAATTCACACTCTCAAAATCCGCGACGACACGGAGTATTCGCTTGCCAAGCCCACTAAAACGTTCTTCATATTCAGTCATTACATCAGCTGCTTCTAAATACTCAGGCGCATTATGCCAATCGTAGCTGAGAAAATTTAAGTTCATGTTCATAGCGGCGAACTGTTCTAGCGACCAGGCAAACAATTCTTCATTATCAGTTTTGAAGACAATCTCGCCGCCTTTTACTAACAACTTCTGATATTGCTTCAACAATTTCTGGTGCGTCAAGCGTTTCTTTTCATGACGATTCTTTGGCCACGGATCGCTGAAATTGAGAAATATTTTTTCAACGGATTGCATCCCAAGCCAATCGAAAACATCCGAAACATCGCGATTAACGAACCACAAATTACCAATTTCCTGTTGCCGGGCCGCTTCAACTGCACGATAAACAACTCCCGTAACCCGCTCCACACCCAAAAAATTTACTTGCGGATACAAAAACGCCATACCATTAATGAATCTTCCCATACCAGTGCCAATCTCTAACCATAACGGCTTGTTTTTTAAAAAAACTGCTGTGCTATCTAGCGAAAAATCATCAATAATTCCATCGCCATAAAAATCTTTAATTCTCTCTTTCATCCAGGGTTTTGCGCGCCATCGCACAGAGCAATCACCTCATATCAATTAATTTGTACATTATACCATTCGTATGCTTTACAAACAAATTTTAACTCAAGTTAAGTGTCGATAATTCACTTTTTCTTTGTTTTATAACGACAGCTATTGTATAATTATCTGGATAAAACAACTTGGAGGCTTCTATGAAGGTTGACATCGAAAAGTACCGAAAAGAACGCGCGCAAATGATTGACGGCTTGTTGCAGGAGTTAGTACCAGAAGGTGACGTATATCCACCGCAAGTTTATGAAGCAATGCGTTATAGTTTGTTCGCCGGCGGAAAACGCTTGCGCCCGATCTTGCTGATGGCTGCTGCTGATGCCCGGGGCGGCAATGGAACAAACTTTTTACATGTTGCCTGCGGACTGGAAATGATTCATACTGGTTTTTTAATTCATGATGATTTACCGTCGATCGATAATGATTTTTTCCGCCGCGGTAAACCTACCAATCACCGCGTTTATGGTGACGGAATGGCATTGCTCGCCGGAACAGCTTTGATTACCATGGGAACCGAAGCCATTCTTAACCAGCCCAATGTTAATCCGGAACTGCATTTAAAAGTAGTGCGCGAATTAATCCATGCCGTTGGCCCGACCGGCTTAATCGGCGGACAAACTGTTGACGTGCTTTTCCGCGATAAACCAATTGATGAAAAATCAATGCAGTTTTTGCACAAAACAAAAAAAGGCTCGGTCTTCAAAGCCGCAGTTCGTGCGGGCGCAACATTAGTCAGCCCCCGTAAACGCTATATTGATGATTTGACCGAATATGCGGAACACTATGGCAATGCCTTCCAAATAACTGATGATATTCTCGACGTAACCGGTTCACTGGAAAAAACCGGAAAATCCGTCGGCAGTGATATCAGAGATAAACACTACACCTACGTTTCGGTGTACGGCCTGGAAAATGCCAAACAAATGGCGCGCTACGAAGTTGACAAGGCGGTTGAGTCGCTGTGTCAGTTTGGTGAAGAAGCCGATGTTCTGCGTTCACTGGCGGAGTTTTTAGTAGCCAGAGATTTTTAAAACTGATATACGAAAGCGGCTGCATTAAAGTTAAACTTTAATGCAGCCGCTTATTTTTTCACCAAATCACAAATAAAAAATCCGTTCGGCAAACTTTTCCATTAAATTTCTATTGAATTCATCGCCGCCATCGACATTAGCGCTGTGAAAAATTGGCGGTACTTCGCCCTGTTGTTGCAAGTATTCAATCGCGGTTAAAGAAATGGCGTGTAAAATACTGGCACCGATGACCGTTGATGTTGCACCGCTTTTCTGCGACATCCCGTCGATAGCTACGGCGGCGTCTTCAAAATCGCCACAATTATCTATGACAATATCAGCAAGCTGGTACAACTTTTTACCGGACGGATGTCTTGACGTCAATCTTGACGAGTAATCAAGATTAGTAAGCGCAACTATAAAGACACCTTTTTCTTTTGCGCGTTGCGCCACTTCTACCGGTACGCTGTTGCGTCCGGAAACCGAATGAACAATTAATATATCACCATTTTTCAGCGGTGAGCCGTCGACAATGCCAATTCCCAGACCCGGCTGACGCTCCATAACGGAGGTCAAAGTAATCGGCTTGACATCACAAGTCAACGTCGGATTAAACAGCGGATTAATCACCGCCAACCCGCCGGCACGATAAAACATCTCCTCGGCCATTATACCGGCATGTGCGCAACCAAATACAAACACATTGCCGCCCGTAATGATAACATCAGCCATTTTCTTTGCTACCCGGCCGATAGCGCCGGCCTGCGTTTTTTCGACATCGTCCAAAATCTGCCGTACCCGGTCAAAATACATTTTTGCATACTTTTTCATATTGGTCTATTCCCCTTTCAATTGACGATATTACCACGTAAACTTATAACACGATATTTAAATAATGTTTCACGTGAAACATTATTTAAATGACCAAAAATAAGTTCGTCAGAACTGTTTCGAAAAATTACCAGCCATATTTCTCCGGTCCCCAATATTTTTTCACCTGCTGTTGCTCGACCAGTATCAGTGAATTGCTTTCGACATTGCTTTTGATTATCGCACCCGGTCCGAGCGCACAATTGCAACCAACTACTACGCCTGGATAAAAAACATTGCTCACACCGCAACGGGTGTAATCGCCGATGTAGCTGCAATTTGCATATTCTCCGGCTTGCGCCAAGCTCTGCTTATCATCAAAGCGCAGCGTTCCCATCATCGTTCCGGCACCAATATCAACATGGCTGCCAATTAATGCGTAGATTTCCGAATGATGAACAATGCAAACATTGTCCAACGTCATACCACTGACTTGCGCACAAAAACCAATTTTGTTGAAGTCACCGATTATTGTATCGCTGCAAATCAAACAGTTGTTTTTAATCAAGCAATTGCTCCCGATAACACAGTTACCCTCAATAATGGCTCCGTAATCAATAACCGTGTTATCTCCGATCCAGACATCACCCTGAATAACAACATTGCGGCCAATGCGGCTGTTTTTGCCCAAGCGCACCCGGCCTTCAATAACTGCCGATGAATGGATTTTCTTTGTTTCAACTGTTGCGTTAACAACTTTCAGCAATTCTCCAGCAGCTAATTGATTGGCCTTTAATAAATCCCAGGGGAAATTAACATCAACCGCAAATTCAACCGCATTTACTGCAATCACTTCATTGCCGTCTTCGCAAAAAGTCTGCAGACTTTGTTCAATCACCGACTGCTCCGGCGGCATTCCGCCTACCGGAACTTTCAACATTCTGCCAGGGTTTGTTTTTAAATACTGCAACGCCGCCGGACTTAAATGATAAACTCCCGCAATTACGCTGTCGGCGTAGCTTTTGCGCGGTTGTCCGTAAATCGCGGTTACTTTGTCTTCAACGACTTTTGCGCCAAAACTTATTTGCTCATTTTCCACAGCCGGACGCAGCAAAACGGATGTACAATTTGTTTTGGTTAACATATTTCGCAGCGAGCTGTTATCAATTACAATATCACTGCAGAGCACAACAGCAGCGCGCTTATAGCCGTTCAAGGCCACTAAAGCGGCATCCGCCGTTCCGGTAGTATGCGGCGCTTCAAAATAACTGATTTTGTATTTTCGCAGGCAATGCTTGATTTGTTCAATTTTACCGTCAGCCACAACACGAATATCTTTAATTCCCAATTCACGCAACTGTAATACCATCCGCTCAATAATCGGAATGTTGCAGACCGGTAAACAAGCCTTATGCCATTTTTCCGTGTAAGGATACATTCGTTTTCCCTTACCGCAGGCAACTATTACTGCACAAGCCATACACACCTCATTTTTTATCGTAATCCGGAGGTTGCCATTCTGCGCAACGTATGCCGCACCCCGCGCACAGCGATCGACATCTGACGGATGTTTTCCGGCGGCGCAATTCCGCACAAACCGGCATCGCCAATATGATGAATATCTGCACCAGCCATTTTGTTCATTATGGAAATTTGCTCAATTAGCGAGGGATTTGAACTTTCTTGTGATGTGCCAAACGCAGTCATGACCAATCCACCGGCGGTGTGAATAGCTTCAGACATCGCGCAGGCTAACTCCAACGTCACTCCCGGTACAGTTCCCGGCGCCGGATACAACACACAATCTGCTCCGGCGTTAACATAGTCGCGCATGATTTTTGCATCATAGGCATTACCGCCACCGGCACCATGCATTTTTCCGGCAAAAATCATTGCGCCGTCATCCAACACCCTTCGCGCTAACTCAATTCCCCGCAATATATCCTCATTACGCACACCGGTATTCGGATTTGCGGTTATAACAATGTAGTTCACCCCCCAGCGTCTGGCTGTCTCAAGATTAGCACGGTTAAGTTTTTTCCCTTCATCATACGAAACATTATCTGGTACCGGTTCCATATTGCAACCAATAAAGCGGCCAATAATTCGCCGCAACTTACGAATATAATCAGCATCACAATTGTTAATCGAAATTTTGTGTTGGATATATGCGACATATTCCATAAGATTTTCCGAATTGACGCCATCATCGTCATAACCAAAAACAAATGGCGCGGCAAAACTAAAATCGTTCAAAGTAATCAAATCGGCGCCAAAAGCAGCCGCAAGCTCTGGGTTCGACACACCGCCAGACAAAGGCGGACAACTTATGACCGTTTCGGCACAGATTGTCCGGCCTTCGGAATGTCTGATGATTTCCACCAGCTGTCGCTTGTCAATTTTCGCCATTTCTGAATTCTTTAGTTCGAAAATTCTTTTCATCTGACCGCCTCCAAGACACTTCCAACTACACGCGTTTTTATGACCTGAATAGCCTGTTCAAGCTCGACATCCAGCCCACTAGCCACCTTTAACGCATTAGCCCGCGTCAGCGGGATACGAATCGATGGCGTCACTCCACCACTGCCGTCACGGCTGTCAATCTGGACCTTCCTGTTCTTGTCCAGGGACTGTCCGGTGGGCCAGTGCACTTCAATATCGCCCGGCATCTTCGCTTCGCCTCCGGTCATCCCGAATGATCCGTTTGTTCCATAAAATCCTATGGTTCCGCCATTAGGCAGATTCTTGATTCCCAACGCTATACCCTCGCCGGAGCTGATACACTTGGAGTTAATAATAGCCACGACCGGACCGGCGAAAAATGGCGCCGCCGGTTCGATATATAGTCCATAGTCGGCTTCGAACGGTTTTCTATCAGGATCTGGCTGTATCTCCATAACGCCGGTTACAGCGTTGAAACAATTCTGATATTCATAAAATGTTTTTTCTTTATAAAACGCAGCCAGCATATCCGCAACCATCACATCTGCTCCGCCAAGGTTGTTTCTCACATCCAGAATCAGGCCGATAACTTTCTGATTATTAAATTCACGCAAACCGGTTCTGAATAAATTTAACGTTGAAACCGCAGTTCCAGTCTGCTGTAAGTCGACGTCGAGCTCACACCAAATTTTCATATAGCCAATGTTTCCGTCAATAATTCTTGTTTCAATCATTGACGTGGGTGGAACATCGGGATTTGCAACACCCAGGATAAGATCACGCAAACCATCTGAAACAACAGTGTTCGGATAGTTTTTCGACAAGGATTTTTTCTTATCGTCGTAAGCATATATTTCTGCAACTATCGGCTCACTGCAACCAATATTTATGAATGATAAAACAAGTTTAGCGTCAAGGTGCGCCCGTGTAAGATAACGTGCTTTTTGATTCTCCAAATCCACACTTGTGGCAGAATTGGATGCAAAAATAGTTGATTTCCCAATTAACGCAACGGCAACAGGCTGATTATTCCACTCCACCAACTCGGCTCCAGCCCGCAGCCCGCGAGCAAAAGCCGGCCCTTCCTCATCGACCCAGCTCGCAATTATTTTCCCGTCTGTCAATTTCATTACTGAAAACCCGAACCCGCCGCCAATATATTTATCATTAATGTCCTGAATATTGCTCATACGAACGTGGCCGTCAGGAATAGCATTAACATAGGCTCTTAACGCCAAATAATAAGCTTCAAAATTTTTTGAGCTTTGGGCCTTGGCTATTTTCGGTTGATATTTGTTATATAAATCGGTCCATCCAATATTTTTCCAAACAGTAAAGGCGTACTCGCGCGAAAATTTTTCATGCAGTTTATCAAAAGCTTTCACCCAGGAGAGGTTGCTGAAGTCCGCTGCTATTGGCGCCTGATAGGCGGGCTGTACAGACGCATAAACTGTTGTATGTGTCAAACCAAGTGAACATAGAGCCAGCAACAGCGTAAAACCAACCAGCACGATTAATGAACTTGTAGTCCAACGAGCGTTCATATCTATTTTAAACACAATTGCCGCCTCTCTTAGAAACTCTCTATTAATAAAATTCTGCAAAAAATCAATTATTCCTGCCTGACAGTTAAATTCTTTACCGACAACAGCGCTCCAATATTTTTTGCTGTCCGAAACAAGTTTGCTTCAGCGTTTTTCAAACAGTCTGCCACCGCGCAGGGTTTAACAACTGTTGAAAACATCGCGGCGAAAGTACCGTTATCCAATAATTCTTCAGCGCTATCATCAAGCGCTCCGGAAATACAAACCGCAGGAATGCTGTGTCGATTGGCAATTTGCGCAACAACCGCCGGAGCTTTCCCCTGCAGTGTCTGAAAATCAGTCCGTCCTTCTCCGGTAATCACCAAATCAGCCCCGACAATTTTTTTTTCAAACTCAATCGTACCCAGCACCAATTCGGCACCGGGCACCAAACTTGCTCCAAAAAAATATAACAATGCAGCCGCCGTCCCGCCCGCTGCCCCGCAGCCGGGAACCGCCATTGCATCAATTCCGGTAGCCGCAAGCGCAACATTTGCGTAATTTTCCAAACCGGCATCCAGGATATTGATCATTTCGTCCGTCGCACCTTTTTGCCGTGCATAATTTCGTGCGGCACCATAATCGCCATATAACAAAATATCAACGTCACAAGCTACAAGAATGCTTGCTTCGCGCAGCCGCGAATCAATCTGACTACAATCAATGGCCTTGAGTTCAAGAAGCTCACCACCGCCATAACCAAGCTCACAACCATTGGCTTTCAGAAATTTGACCCCCAGCGCTTGCGCCATTCCAACGCCGCCGTCGGTCGTTGCGCTCCCACCCAAACCAATTATTATCTTGCGCAATCCGCGCTTCAATGCATCTCTTATCAGTTGTCCGGTTCCAAACGTCGTCGCTCCAAGCGCATCTAAACGCTCCGATGGTACCAATGGCAACCCTGATGCCGCCGCCATTTCAATAACTGCAGTTGTACCATCACCGGTCACTCCATAACTAGCGTTCACTACATTTCCAAGCGGACCAGTTACTTCTACACTAATGTAACTTCCGCACGTAGCTGTTACCACTGCGTCTACCGTTCCTTCGCCGCCGTCGGCAACCGGAATTTTCAGGTATTCCGCTTGTGGCAAACTTGTTGCCAAACCACGCTCGATAATGTCTGCGACTTGCGGCGAAGACAATGTTCCTTTATAAGAATCGGCAGCAATAACAATTTTCATTTTACCTCTCAAAACGAAAACACCGCCTTGCGGCGGTGTAAATTAATATTAAAATTACAACGAAATATTTTGCTCTGTTTCAAAATCAAAAATATGACAATTTTCGATGTTGAAGTAGAAAGTATAAGCAGTGTCCCGTTTTACTTCACGGGAAACATGAGCCTCCATACGCGAAATCCACTCCACACCACCGGCGGTGAAGTAAACATAAGCTTCGCTGCCCATTTGCTCCGTAATCGAAGTTACGCCTTTCACTTCATCGGACACGCTTTCAGCAAACGGCCTGACGCTGATATGCTCCGGTCGAACGCCAAACCACACTTTTTTACCAACCGCCCCCCGGACTTTTTCGGCTTTCTTTGCCGGCAGCGGCATTTTCACATCACCGATTTTAACAAAAATATCGTTTCCTTCAGAAACTAAATCAGCTTGACGAATATTCATCGCCGGACTGCCAATGAAGCCTGCAACAAATTTATTCGCCGGGAAATCATAAAGATTCATCGGACTGTCCACCTGCATGATTCTGCCCAAGCTCAAAACACAGATCCGGTCGCCCATCGTCATTGCCTCTACCTGGTCGTGAGTTACATAAATCATTGTTGTTTTCAGTTCTTTATGTAAATGCGCAATACGAACACGCATGCTTACCCGCAGTTTGGCATCAAGGTTGGATAACGGCTCATCAAACAAGAACACGTCCGGTTTACGCACGATGGCACGGCCAAGCGCTACGCGTTGACGTTGTCCGCCTGACAACAGCTTCGGCTTACGATCCAGCAAATCGGTAATTTCCAATTTTTCAGCGGCTTCATGAACGCGTTGCTTAATTTCGGCTTTGGGCATTTTTTGCAATTCCAAACCGAACGCCATATTGCCATAAACTGTCATGTGTGGGTACAATGCATAGTTTTGGAAAACCATCGCAATTCCGCGGTCTTTTGGCAATACGTCGTTAACTACACGATTACCGATTACAATTTCACCGCCGGAAATTTCTTCCAATCCGGCAATCATCCGCAATGTCGTTGATTTGGCACAACCCGACGGGCCAACGAAAACCATGAATTCGCCATCCTTAATGTCGAGGTTAATACCATGAACTGCCTTGAATCCGTTGGCGTATAACTTTTCTACGCCTTTTAACAAAACTTGTGCCATTCTCTTCTCCTTCTATACTTGTTCAATATAACTAAACAAGCGGATATACCGCGCCAAGCATGCCAGCATCATTTCCCAGCTTTGTCACACGCAAATCACAGCCAAATCCCGATCGCAAATATTGCGTCAAAGCTCCGCTAAGCGCTGGCAACAAAACATCCGGCGAACCGGAAACTCCGCCACCGATAACAATAGCCTGAGGATCAAGCAAATAGATGATATCAGCCAGCCCTGCTGCCACTTCAAGTGACCAGTCAGATAACGCTGAAATATATTCCGGATTTTCGGCTCTAACCTGACTAAAGATATATTCGCCGTTAATATCCGGTTTCCCTTCTTTTTTCGAAATATTTTTCACCAAAACTGAAGTTGCAGCATTTTTTTCCAAATAATCAACAATTCCGGATTTGGTTCGCAGGCAACCAACCTCACCGGCGCGGTAATGATGACCGCGATAAATCTTATTGTTCAAAATAATTCCGCCGCCTACCCCGGTACCGAGCGCAACACAAACAAACGTCTGCAAATCAATTCCCGCGCCCAACCAATTTTCGCCAAGCGCTATGCAGTTAACATCGTTTTCTACTGCAACCGGCAAAGCAAAGTTTTCTTGCAAACGGTGTTTTATTTGCATCCCCTGCCAACCGGGCAGATTATTGTTGGCCAGCAGTACTATTCCTGCATCGGCATCAATTACTCCGGCCGAACTAACTCCGATTCCGCTAATCATATGCTCAGATTGTAACTGCTCAATCAACTTGACTACTCTATTCATCAATGCTTCGCCGCCTAATTGCGCTTGCGTCGAAATTTTTGCGTGAAAAACTATTTTTCCGGAGCTGTCAACTACTCCGTATTTTATGTCAGTACCGCCGATATCAATTGCCGCAAACAGCCTCATACTTCACCCTAATATTTCTTGTAGAACAAATCAAATTTCACGCCAATTTCAAACATTCTGCGCCACGGGCGCCAAACGGTTAACCGTTCAATTTCCCAGTCAATGAATGAATTTCTAATATTTGCATACCAAAAACGCTCCAAGCGGTGTTCTGTTTCGCGATTAATTTCTTCATCAAAACCGTTCATAACAAAATATGACGCGCCATATTGCGGCAAGAAATCCACAATCATTTCCTGGCGGATAACACCTTGATAAGCCCAACCTTCCAATAAATGATAAATTTTATTGCGCACTATTTCTTTACCACGCGAATCTTCGTAAGCAAAAATTGCGGTTGCGATCACCGTTCCGGTCGTATTGCAGTTTGTATTCCAACCGGCATATGCGGTGATTTCATCCAGCATTCCGGCATCATCTAACATTTGTACCAGTTCATGATCACCGCCATTGCAAAACGCCACATCTGCGACTGCCACCTGATAGCCATCGGCAACATAGTCGCTAATCCGCATCACAAATTCGCGCAAATTGCGATATGAAGAATAGGTTATGTCTTTTGCAAACTGACTGGCTGATTCCATCATGAATTTTCCCGGCGCATTAATCGCAAGAATAATATCAGCTTGCTCCGGTGAATCTGCTACCAAGCAACCGGCGGCTAAAATATGAGCTTTCAGACATTCGCCAAGCGGACGGTCTTCATATAATGCAATAACGTTGGCAGCGTTCACTGCGCTGTAGAAAGGAAATATTTTCAACGGACGATATTTATATGCAATGCACCGCACCAATAAGGTACAACCAACTTCGTCTGCCCCCGGGTACATATGTACACGCGGCTGCAACCGCCGTCCAACAACTTCACTGACAATAGTTTTCTGGTCGATGGCGGTAAATCCGTATGGCGCCGAATCATCTTGCGGTATTGACAAAAAATCAATCACTCCGGAGTCAGTCAACCCAATTGCGGCCTTGTTAATCTCGATGTTTTTTCGGCGCCGCTCACAATAATCATCCAGAGGCTCTTTGGGCAAGCGTGCGATTATTTGACCGAGTTCGGATGTTTCGGCAGCGGATAAGCCTTCACGCTCAGTTTTGTCGTTCAACCAGCCCCAACGGAAAATATCATTACCAAACTCCTGATAATAATCCGGTTCTTCTTCGGACGAACTATACGTCGGTGTGCGCATAATCAAACAGGCTGCGAGTATTTCTATATCACTGTTTATTGATTTTATCGCTTCTAACCGGCCGAGTCGCGCAAGCAATGTTTCAACGCGCTCATGATGCAACCGGCTCGGCAATAAACCGCCGTAAACCAGCTGTTCCAACGAGACTACCAGTTTATCAGCCCCTACCACCGCCGTTTGCAACCATTCCCACAATTTGTCTGTATCTGCAGGTGTTTTTTTTGTACCAAGCATTTCACGCGGCGGAGCGATCAATTCCACATTGCTACGAATATCAGCGATCATCTGCGGATAGATGTAATTGCATGGCCGCTCGTCCAATGGCAGATAAACGATTTTCATTGTACACCCTCCAAATTAGCAAGCAGTTTAGGATTATTTAATAACTCTTTAATAAGCTTTTCACAAGCTTCCTGGTTAGCTTTATCCGGTGACCTGAATTTCAATCCATCATTCAGAAAATTCATTTCCAGCGTTCCACCCCGGAATCCATTATTCATGACCTGCGCGATTACCTGATTAACACCAAACTCATACTCTTCGATAACGCAACTAAGATAATTCGCGCTGTTTTTTAAATTCGTGTACTCTATTTCAGTTGCAACGAGCATAACCGGAGCGTCATGAACTGCAGAAACTACCGGGGCGATTGGAATCATTGATTCTGCAATCACAACATCGGCACCTTGGCTAACCGCTCGCGTTACCGCGTCAAAAACACTGCGCCCCAACTTCTGTTCATTGCTAAAAACCGTATCAGCATTATATTGTGATATCTCGACAGCTTCTTTGATGATTTTCAGCGATTTATCGGCGTAATTAATGCCCGCTTTAAATCCGCGGATTAACTTATAGGAATTCGGATTGGCTTTTAACGCAATTACCGCTACTGCCTTTTTGGCTTTTATGCCTGCTGAATATCCGGCAATAAAGCCCTCTTGAAAGGCATTGTAGTTAATAATTAAAATATTGCTGTTTTTTCCAACCGTCGCAATGTCTTCGTCAACAATCACAAACTTTGTCTGCGGATATTTTTCTGCTAATTCAACAACATTGCGGGTATAGTATAAATCTGAATCGATAACCACATTATATTTGCCATTACCAATTTGCTCGTCAATATATTTTTTTCGATCACTGGTGTTTACAGGAACGCGAATAATATCCGTAACCAGCCGATTGCCATATTTAACACCGGAATTTTTTATTGCAACCTCTAATTGATTATTATATTGATCATCAACAGCTGATGCCGGATCAATAATTAAAGCCAATTTGATTTGTGTGGAAGTTGATTCGTTTTTTTCCACGCTGCCGCACCCGGTTATCGCAAACATTGCGAACAAAGCTAAAACAACGATAACAATGAGTTTTTTCATAAATTTCCTCAAATCAAATTATCAAATACCCGGGATCACGAATCAACTGATTGCAAACAACATCAAACATTTTACGCGCATCAATAATTTTGACTTGCGAATTGCAGACTTTGACAACAATTAGCGCTTGCGCTTTAACCAACAATTGCTCGATTTTGTTGAAATTCGTTGGCGGTTTCTGCCAATTATGCAACCGGTTGGCAACAATTATTTCCCGGGAGTCCGTCATTACAACACCGTCAGTTACATCGTGCTGCAAGTGGTAAGGAACTTTCGCCAATTCTTCACAGCAATGTACCATAGTATTACTATTATGGTCACACCCAAACAATGCAATAATGCCGTTATTTCTAACCAGGCTATAAAACGGGCTGTTTTCGTCACAAGGCGAATGCGTGTTTTCATGATTTACCAGCAACGCTTTTGCACGCGCACCAAACCCGGTTAGCGAATGAGTTGGATGCAATGAACGCAGCGCTCCGGTTTTAATCCTGGCAGCTTCCGGAATCGCTCCGGTCCAGGTTGGTGATTGCGCCACATTCATCACCGGCGGACAATTTTTCCCGTCAGTAATTTTTCCGGTAAATGCCGGAAACAAAACGGTATTGCTCATCATCGTCAGCGCCTCGACCACGCTCGCCGCGCCACCGTCCACTTGTCCGAAACTTTTCAACGAACAATGTGCCAAAACTATTTCATAGTTTGCAATTCCACTGGACTTCAGCGCGTCACTGATATCGTTTCGGGAATATATTCTTTCTTGCACCATGTTTAGTAACCCGCGCCATTTGCACGCAACAATGGTTGAATCTGTTCACCGGTTATTTCAGCCACACCACAACCAGCCGTCTGTGCCAAAAATACTGCATAACCGGCAACTTCGCCTAATGCCCGGCAGGTGGGAATTATCCGATACGAACTTTGCGCCGGGAAATCGCTGGAAATACAGCGCCCGGCAACCAGTAAATTAGTAACTTTGCTTGAATACATGCAACGATAAGGAATGTCATAATATTTTTCGTTATCCGGTAATTCAGCCGATTTAAAATTTTCAACTTGCTCCCGCTCTTCATCGCTGCCATGCACATCCATATACCAGTTGCTGCGGGCTATTCCATCCGCAAACTTGCGCGAGGACGCCACATCTTCAGCTGTCAAAATATAATCGCCAACAATTCTTCTGGTTTCACGAACACCAACTTGTGCCGCAACCTGATTGATATAGGCTTTTTCAAATCCGGGAAATTTCACGCGCATGAATTTCAGATACCGGCGAATCATCTGATGCCCTTTGATTACTGCTTTTGATAAGTGCTCAGGATTAACACCGTTATGATCTTCTTTGATTTCCGGACAATTAAAGGCTACTGCATCCGGTTTACCGGGAATCGAAAACATCTGAAAATAATTCCCGTCACCGGGTTTCAGTAAATTTTCGGATACCCCCGCCGCAAAAGCCGGTGATAAATCCCCCGCTTTGTAATTGGTATGCGCGGCATGCAATTCACGCGGATTATGTTCCCACCCGGAAATTTTGGTCATATATTTGGCAAATTCAGGCAAATCTATTCCGCCGCACTCAAACCGCAACGAAATATGCTGATTTTTGCCGCTTTTCGGGCTACCGGATTCATATGGAACTCCCGCCATTATTGCAACATCGGCATCACCGCTGCAATCAATAAAATAATCCGCCGCAAGCTCCTGAATACCGCCTTTATTAAATATCTGGATACTGGTAATTTTCCGCCCGTCAGTTTTGACACCAATGCACTGCGTGAAATATAACAGCTCGGCTCCGGTTTCAATTGCCAGCTCTTCGAGTACCAGCTTTAATTCTTCCGGATTAAACCAAACACCGCTAGCATCACCGGTCGCCTCCATCCGCTGAACAATTTCGTTATTTATTCCGGAAATATTGGCTTTATCCGGATCGGTTATCAACGTCGACATCAGCGGTGTAACCAAGGCGCCGGTCTGCGTACCACCCAAAAAACCGAAACTTTCAACTATTAAAGTTTTCAGCCCTTTTCTGGCCGCAGCTATTCCGGCACACGCCCCGGCCGTTCCGCCGCCGATGACGATACAATCATATTTTTTCATTATCTTTCCGCCTCACGGTAAATGTACTAATTGCTGATTGCGTCCACAAACCGCTTGGCTATTTCTTGCGGACGGGTGATTGCACCGCCGACAACTACGCAACACGCGCCTAATGCCAGCACTTGCCGCGCTTTTTCCGGTGTATCGACCTTCCCCTCAGCTATGACCGGCACCGTTGAATTTGCCACAACTTCACGCAAGAATTGAAAATCATTTTCTGCAACATTGCAACCGGCAGTTGCTTCAGTATAGCCGTGCAAAGTTGTTCCGACATAATCGCAACCCCAAACACCCGCGTTAATTGCTTCATCAAGCGTTGCGATATCAGCCATTATCAACTGCTTTGGATAAGTCGATTTAATTTCTTTGATAAATTGTTCAGTGGTCTTGCCATCCGGCCGCAACCGGTCAGTAGCATCAACCGCAATAATGTCTACACCTTCGTCAACTAACGCTGCTACTTCTTTCATTGTTGGCGTAATATACACGTTACACTCACCGTAATTTTGCTTGATGATGCCGATGAGCGGCAAATCGACATTCTTTTTAATTTCCCGGATATCGGCAACGGTATTACAACGAATTCCGACTGCGCCGCTTTGCTTGGCGGCCAACGCCATTTTTCCCATAATAAATGAACTATGTAGTGGCTCATGTTCCAACGCCTGACACGACACAATCAGACCACCTTCGATGCTTTTCAATTATTCCTCCAGCTTACTTATTGCCATATTTTCGTACCAGCCACAGCACCGGCAAACCGACTACTGTCAATCCGCAAGATGCCAGCGACATAACCGGATCGCCCACAAATGTCGAGACAAACACAAATATCCCGCCCAATAACGCTACCGCTGGAACATAAGGATATAACGGCACTTTGTACGGACGCAGTTTATCCGGATCACGGCGCCTCAGAATAAACAAGCCTGCGTAAGTCAGGATATAAAACAGCCAAAGCGAAAGTATCGAAAAATTCGTCAGCCAGTCGGCGTCCAATACTAACTCAACAAAGGAAAATACTATAATAAAAACAATACTATTAACTGGTGTTCCGAATTTGGCATTAATTTTTCTAAACCAACCGGAAGCCGGCAACTGGTTGCGGCACGCCATCGCATACGGAACACGCGCCAACGTTAGCAAATATCCGTTCATGCAACCAAAAATCGATATCATTATGCCAATATTCAACAAATGTCCGCCGATTGAACCAAACAAATGTTGCGCTACTGTTGCCGATGTGGCTTTTCCTAACTGTAAAATACTCTGATCGCTTAATGTATGAAATATTGCGACATTAACGCACAGATAAGCTACAATAACTGTCGACACTCCGACAATAGTTGCTTTTGGAATGATTTTTGCCGGATTGCGTAATTCACCGGCTACAACAGCGACATTGGTAAATCCGTCATAAGCAAACAAACAGGCTATTACGGCAAGTCCCATTCCCGCAAATGTCGGCGCCCCAGGAACTACCGTCGGCTCAATTATCTGATTCTCGCCAAATATCAACCCGGCAACTGCCAGCGCAATAATCGGTAACAGCTTTACCGCTGTCGCTACAGTCTGAAAATAGCCGCTATATTTTGCGCCGGAAATATTTATTAACATCAAAGTTATCAACGAAATAAACGCAATCGGAATAATCCAGCCTTGCGAATAACCAAAAGTCTGGGTAAAAATCGAAGCAAAATATAAACCCAATGCTGCCAGCGTTGCCGGCGCAAAAACCACCGTACGCATCCAACCGAACATATAGGCAGTCGTTTCGCCATATACTTCTTCCAGATAGGCGTAAACACCACCGGTTTTGGGAATCATCGCACCTAGCTCCGCGACAGTTAATCCGCCGGTCAACACTAAAATACCGCCGATTACCCAAGCCGTCAACGCTTCACCTGAACCACCGGCGTAGCTCAATACTACGGCTGGTTTCATAAATACCCCGGCACCGATAATCGTTCCGACAACTATCGCCAACGCCGGCAAAAAACCAATATCCCGCTTTAACCCGCTATCCGCGTCAATTTTTTTCATTTTTCTCTCTCCGATAAAAAAATTTTGCTATTTTATCCAATGCCTCTATTGTTAATGTATACTTCTTACAAAAATAATGGAAGATACACACGAAAATGGGAAAACCCCTGAAGCTGCACTACAGGGGTTATACTAGGGCGGCTTATCTAAGCTAAGCAACCCTAGAGTTTGATGTCCGTAATAACGGTGGTATCGTTATGGAACTGCAAGATGCTGGCCGGAACTTCGGGTTTTACCGGTCCAAACAATGTTTGATTCAAAATTTCGCGTTTGCCTTCGCCGCTGACCAATAAAACGATTTTGCGCGCACGCATAATGCTGCCGATACCCATAGAAATAGCCTGGCGTGGGACTTCATTGATATTCTCAAAAAAACGCGCATTTTTTTCAATAGTATCTTCAGTCAAATCAACAACATGTGTTTTTACCTTCATATCATGCGACGGCTCGTTGAAACCAATATGCCCGTTCCAGCCGATACCAAGCACCTGCAAATCTACACCGCCGCACTTCTCCATCTTCCGGTTATAACGCTCGCACTCTTGTTCCAAATCCGGAGCAATACCGTTTGGAATATCACAAGCATCGGTCAAAAAATCAACTTTGCTAATTAAGTGTTCATACATAAAATAAGCATAGCTTTGCGGATTGTTACGCGATAATCCCACATATTCATCAAGATTAAATGTATGGGCACTGGAAAAACTAATCAAACCTTCTTTATACATTCTCACCATATGATTATACATACCAATCGGTGTGCTGCCTGTTGCCAAACCCAACACACTGTTCGGTTTTTTCAACACCTGACGCGCAAACATCCGCGCAGCTTCCTGGCTCATCGTTTCGTATGACGGACGATAGATAATTTCCATTTAAACCTCCTCATTAAATTATTAATCCAATTTAGCGGACTTTCACACCGCGTAACCAAACTTGGTCAATACTCAAATCATCATTAAGAATGACAAAAGAAGCCTCCTTGCCAATTTCCAACGACCCCAGGCGATCATCAACCCCAAGAAACTTTGCCGGATTAAGCGTAGCAGGCAAAACAGCATCAACCAATGTCCAGCCGAAACCGACCATAGTTCTAATTCCTTGAATAAGCGGGAAAGCACTTCCGGCAATCGTCCCATTTGGCAACAACGCCATACCGTCGCGAACGATCGTCATCTGACCGCCCAAATCATACTCACCGTTTGGCATTCCCATTGCGCGAATCGAATCAGAAATCAAACAGGCTTTATCTTTTTTAATTTTCAACACAAGATCCAACACCGCCGGATGGACATGGACACCGTCGCCGATGACTTCCATATTGATCCGGGTATCGCTCAATGCTGCAACTATCGGACCAGGTTTGCGGTGTACAATCCCTAGCATCGCGTTAAATGAATGAGTCATACCGCGAACTCCGTTTCTAATTGCCGTTTTCATACCATCATAATCCACGCCGGTGTGTCCGGCCGATGCAATGATATTATTTGCACTACACGCTTCAACCACTTCACTAGCATCAATACGCTCAGGAGCAATGGTTGCAATCTTCACAACATCCGTGCAGCTGGCAGTAACAGCGCGGATAAAATCCGCCCCGGCATTTGGCTGGTTGGGAGTTATCGTACTTTCCGCCTGCGCTCCTTTAAAATCAACTGAAATAATTGGCCCTTCCATGTGCGCGCCGAGAATTTCAGCGCCACAAATTTTTCCGCGGCATTCACGAATGTTGCAGACTGCCGCAATAACAGCATCAAGCGACGCCGACATCGTTGTCGGCAAAAACGCCACTGTACCATGATGCAGCAGCGTAGTTGCGAAAGTTGTCAAACTAGCCGAAGTAGCATCCATGGCATCAGCGCCACCGGCTCCATGAACGTGAATATCAATAAGCCCGGGGATAATAAACTTCCCCTTACAGTCAATCGTTTCTCCGGTTGCACTGTTAGCAACGATCATTCCGTTCTCCACCGCCAACACCCCGTTCTCGAGGAGTTCATGTGGAAAAACCAGATTAGCATTGATAAACTTCATGTATCAATTTCCTCGCTCATTTAAACAAATTATATTAATTTCTCGAAGCTCAGCACAACCGATTGACCAGCATTAACATTGCCATCAACAGCCTTATCCGTTATCTTCCATTTATCACCATTAGTCAACATACACAACATCGCAGTATTTTTGCCGCTGCGTCTGATTGCTTCAAGATCGGCATATGCAAGCACTGTACCGGCAACAACCCGATCGCCTTCAAACGCTTGCGGTTTAAAAACCGGTTCAGCCAAATGCACCGTGTCTATTCCCAAATGTAACATGCATTCAACTCCATTTTTTGACCGTAATCCGAAAGCATGGCCGGTTGCAAACGCCATTACAACTTCGCAATCAAACGGAGCAATTATCTTGCCGTCATTCGGCAAAATCACAACGCCATCTCCAAGGGTTTTTTGCGCAAACATTTTTTCGCCGCATTGTTCGATTGGAATAACTTTTCCTGAAACATAAGCAAGGACAGAGTTATCCGGACAGATAGCAACCTTCAAAACTTCTCTAACATTTTTTTTCTTGCGTCCGAATAATTTCCAAAACATAATCTCCACCACCTTGCATATTACTTCGATTTAATTATAACCGCTAAAGCTCTATAAACTCAACCGTTTTTGACTAAACTTTTCAGCGCTGCCGCAGTAAACCCATTGTTTTCTTCCAACGCCCGTTTGGCCGTCAGAACATCCACTCCGGCAATAATCATTACAATAGCTATTTTAACACTGCCGCCGCTGGTAAGAATAGCCTGCTCGGCCACCGAATAATCACAACCGGTAGCATGAATGGCTATTCTCTTGGCGCGCTCCACAAGTTTTTTGTTCGTTGACTGCACATCGACCATTAAATTGCTGAAAACTTTTCCGGATTTTATCATCGAGCCGGTCGACAGCATATTTAGAACCAGTTTCTGTGCAGTACCTGCCTTCATCCGGGTAGAACCGGTTACAACTTCCGGACCGGTCAGCAATTCTATTGCAACATCAGCAACTAATCCGATTTCAGAATTGTTTGTACAAGCAATTGAGCCGGTTTTACAACCAACAGCTTTGGCAAATTTCAGCCCGGCTATTACATAAGGCGTACGGCCACTCGCAGCCAACCCAACAACAACGTCAGTGGCGTTAAGATTTTTTTCACGCAACTGTTGTTCGGCAAGCTCCAGTGAATCTTCTGCGCCTTCTTGCGCAGCAAAAACCGCCGGCAGCCCGCCGGCAATCAATCCTTGAACCATTTCCGCTGAAACTCCGTAAGTCGGCGGACACTCTGAGGCATCAAGAATACCCAAGCGTCCGCTTGTTCCGGCGCCAATATAAAACAAACGTCCGCCTTTTTTATAAGCAGCAGCAATAATATCAATCAATTCAGCAATTTCTGCCAATTGTTCACGTACCGCCGCCGGAACTTTTAAGTCCTCATCATTCATTTTTCGAACCATATCGATAGTTGGCAATACGTCAATATCCAACGTCGCCGGATTACGCGTCTCTGTCAATATTTTTGTTAAATCTATTTTTTCCTTCATAAGCGCTCCCTTAATTCCCGATTTCTACAAATGCAAATGCCTGGCCGGGTTTAATCATATCGACAAGAAATAATTCTTCGTCGACAACTTGTGCGACAACATTGACGCGTTGATCGGCCGCCATTTCGTGTGTAATCAATTGTAGTTCGCCCATGTACCGGCCATAGCCGCTATTATCAAGCGTAATTGATCCGTGCAACCGTTTTCCCGTATTATTAGGTTCAATAACTTGCCGGTCATTTTCCAGATTATATAAACCGCGCGATTCTTCTGACCGCAAACAATAGCGACCCGGGTCGGTGCGATTAGTATGTTTTGGCGCCAAAACAATACTGCGCTCAATTGGCGAAGCATTGGCGGCAAATTTACATTTTAACTGCACACAATCATTCGATAATTCGCCAACTGCTTTTAGCTCAGCTTCCGGCACAAAGGAATCACCAAAAATCACGCCATTGCACAAACCAGTAGCCAATAAGTGCTTGGCTGCAATCAATGACGAAATTTCCCGATGTTGTTCAAGCGTCGGCAATCCGGCATAAATCGGACCGCGCGGATTATCCCGCGAGGGAACGAATGCATAAACAGGAATTCCTTGTTTGCGGAACTCCACCGAGCGTTTACAAAACAATTCGAAACTCAAACCGGTTTCTTCACGCGGGTAAAAATTATGGCAGGATTCGATGTTGTGAGCGCGGATGCGGGTGCGCAACAATTGCTTAAGCGCCCGCTTATCAATGGTACTGGCATTAATTTGAATATTAAATTGGCCATTTTCCGAAAAGCAGGCGATTTCTTTGAAAGAAAATCCAAAATCAAAGCGCCACACATCAACCGAAAATGCACGAAGCGGTTCCAAATCTGCCATGCTCGCACCCAGCATCTTAAAGGCACTCGGGCTGATATCAGCAATAATTCTGTAACCTATAGCTTTTGCAGACCGAGTAAATTCACCGAAATCCCGGAGAATATCTTCAGCGCTCGCCTCGGGAACGTGTAATGAGGTAAACAACAGTGAATAACCATATTTGGATGCCATATGTAAATATGCAATATTGTCAGCTAGTGAATGTTCCATACCAACATAAGCCGAAATCCCTTTTTTAAACATCTTTCACCTAATCTTCTAAGCTGTCATCAAATCCAACAGCAAATGTTATCAAAAAACCAGCGATATAGGCGATAACTACACCCATCAAATAGTTCAGTACGTTGCCGTGAGTAATCAGCATCGCCAGCGGCAAACCAGAGATTCCTAAACCCACCGATGCAGTGTGCATCATACACTGCCAGGCTCCGCCAAAGGCGGCGCCACAACAGGCGGTGATAAACGGTTTACCCATCGGCAATGTTACACCGTAAATCAACGGCTCACCAATACCAAGAAAGCCTGCCGGCAAAGCGCCGCGGATAACTTCTTTTATCCGCGGATTTTTGCTCTTCATATACACCGCTACTACCGCACCGACTTGCCCAGCCCCGCCCATCGCAATAATCGGTAGCAGCGCCGTAGCACCGGATTGCTTGATGAGCTCGGTATGAATTGCGGCCAAGCCTTGGTGCAAACCAGTCATAACGATTGGCAGGAAGGTACCGGCAAGAATGGCTCCGGCGATGGCATCAATTACATAACCCCAAACCGAGCCATTTGCACCAAAAGTTGCACTTAGATTAGTAAGCGAATTAAAGAACCAAACAATACCATCAGACAAATACCCGCCCAATGGCTGTAACACGAAATATGTTGCAAACCCGGTAACAAGCAAAGTCAGCGGCGGCGTAAAAATAATGTCCAGCGAGTTTGGCATCCATTTGCGGATTGCCCGCTCTACTACACACATGAACCACACGACCAGCAAAACACCTAGTAAGCCGCCACGCCCGGGAACCAGCGGCGAACCGAATAACGTAATTTTAGCAATATCGGGATATATCATTATCGCACCGGCAACACCACCCATTGCTACTGTACCGCGAAACTCGCGCGCCGCGTTGATACCAACCAAAATCCCTAAGTAAGCAAACAATGCAGATCCTAAAACCTGGAGGATTTTAACCCATTCGGCAGGAGGAAACCAACCGGCTTTAATTCCGGTTGCCGTCAAACCACTAATAAGGCCGGAGGCAATAATCGCCGGAATCAGCGGAACGAAGATATTCGCCAATTGATGCAAAAAATGTTTAAACGCACTTGGCTTTTTCTTCATGTCAGCAAAGGTTGACTGCAGGTCCTTTACTTCACCCATACGAAAACCGGTCATTGCCGTCACCTGATTTGCGACTTTTGTTACAATGCCCGGTCCAAGAATTATTTGCAATTGTTCGCCCTGTTCAACCAACCCCATTACTCCGGGGATTTTTTTGATTCCGGCAACATCGACTTTAGTCGAATCCACCGGTGTCAGCCGCAGTCTGGTCATACAATAAGTTGCGGCGGCGATATTGTCTTTGCCGCCAAACAACGCCAAAATTTTTTCCGCAAGTACCTGCTCTTTACTCATTCAAAATCCTCCAGTCAAAATGCTGCTTTATTTTTATTCTACACTTAGACGGGAAAATCCTGCAAAGTTCGAAACTTTTATCCGAGTTTGTTCTTGAATTTTATCACGCTGATGGTAAAAGCCACTATTCCATATACTAGCAGCGCAAAGAACATCGGATATAGATAACTCATACCAACGCCTTTCAAAACAATACCACGAATAACTGTTAAGTAATAAGTTATTGGAAACAGGTCGCCGAGGTAATAGAAAAGCGTCGGCATCGATTCACGCGGGAACAGATACCCGGAAAGCATCATGCTCGGTAAAAACACAAATAACGACATTTGCGAAGCCTGAATCTGTGTTTGCGATATGGTCGAAATCAAAATCCCCAACGCCAATGATGCGATGATGTACAAAGTAGTCAACGCAAATAATAACAGGATGCTACCCCTAAATGGCAAGTCAAAAATCAATACACCAGCGGAAATGGCAATGATTGTCTGCGCATACCCAACCACAACGTAAGGAATTATTTTGCCTAACATCAACTCAAACGGCCTGAGCGGCGTAACCAATAATTGTTCCAGCGTACCAACCTCTTTTTCTTTTACGATTGCCATTGCCGTAACCATTACCATTGTCATAGTCAGGATTACGGCAACGATTCCCGGCACCATATAAAACGCTGAAATAAAATCCGGATTAAACCAGGGCCGGATGCGCATATCGATGGGCGACTCGGTTTGTTTTCGCCCCACGCCTTGCCGCTCCATTAATATTTGCTGCGATTTAACCGAGCCTACCAGCTGGGCGGCAGCAATTGCCGATGATGAAGTCATGCTATCCGACGCATCGACCAACACTTGTACCTGTGCCGGACGAGCATGTTTTATGTTCTCGGTAAAATCCGGCGGAATAATTATCCCGACCTTAGCATCGCCGGATAATATCCGGTCATCAACTGCTTGATTGCTTTTTTCAACAAATTTTATATTAAAATATTCACACGCCGTTAGCGAATCCAACAGCTCCCGGCTATCAGCGCTTAAACTCTGGTCAAACACCGCCGCTGGTAAGTGCTTGACATCGGTATTAACGGCAAAACCAAATAGAATTACCTGCATAACCGGAACACCGATTAGCATTATAAATGTCGTTCGATCCCGCGCTATTTGAATAAATTCCTTCACTAAAAGCGCCCGCAATCTTCTAAAACTTGCTTTCATTATTTTTTTTGCACCAAACTGACGAAAACGTCTTCCAATGTCGGTTCGATTTTCCGGACGTTAGCGATATTCAGCGGTTTTCCTTTCACTGTTAATATATGAACACCGGCGCCTTGTGCATACATATCCTTCACATTGTCCAATGATTGCCGTTCGAGCTCTTCGATTGACTTAGCCGGATATTCAGTATCAATTCGATACAAATCTCCCGGAAGTAAAGCCCGAATTTCGTCGGGAGTGCCCTGGCAAATTAAATTTGCCTGAAATATTATTCCGATCAAATCGCAATGCTCTGCCTCGTCAATAAAATGCGTTGTCACCATAATCGTCGTACCATTTTCTGCCAAATCACAAATAACATCCCAAAACATTCTGCGCGATACCGGATCAACGCCACTGGTTGGTTCATCAAGAAACAACACTTGCGGATCATGCATAATTGCGCAACCAAGTGCCAAACGTTGCCGCCAGCCGCCCGAAAGATTTACAGTCAATTCATTTTCTCTGCCGCTCAATCGCGCCATTGTGACTATTTTTGTGCTGCGCTCCCGCCGGGCAGCTTTTGACAGTCCATACACACCGGCATAGAATTCCAAATTCTCCTGCACTGTCAGATCGTTATATAAGCTGAATTTTTGCGACATATAACCAATAAACGGTTTTACACTTTCACCATTGGTTAATATATCAAACCCCAAAACCGAACCTGAACCGCCAGTAGGTAGTAACACTCCGGTTAGCATTCGAATTGTAGTTGATTTTCCCGAACCGTTCGGTCCGAGAAATCCGTATATTTTACCCTTGGGAATACTAATGGTCAGATTATTAACTGCGACAAAATCACCAAATTTTTTTGTCAAATTAACTAATTCAACCGCATTATCCATGTCGCTCCTTAATGTCTGCTTGATTTTGCGGAAGAGTAGCATTTTGTCCGGCAAAATACACAAATACATCTTCCATCGTCACTAACTCAAGGCTAATCTCAGAAAATATTAAACCGCTATTTTGTAATTTCTGAACCAGCAACCGCTTTCCTTCGGTTTCATTTTCCACCGCAATACGTAGTTTTTCACCAACAACATTGACCGAACGTACCCATTCCAATCCTGTTAATACTCGTGCGGCAACCCGTGAATCAGTGATGGTTTCCAAAATAATATAAGGAAAATTATTTTTCAAATTGACCGGATGATCTTGCGCAATGAGCCGTCCTGCCAACATAAAGCCGACTTTTGTACAAAGCTCAGCCTCGTCCATATACGGAGTACTGACAAATATCGTCATTCCCTGTTCACGCAGACGATACAACATCTGCCAAAATTGGCGCCTCGACACCGGATCAACGCCGGTAGTCGGTTCATCCATAAACAATATTTTTGGTTTATGGAGCAGCCCGGTCGCCAATGCCAGTTTCTGTTTCATACCGCCCGACAAATTTCCGGATAATCGCTGCTTGAAATCGATTAGCTGAGTAAATTCCAACACGAAATCACCCAGTTCTTTTATCTGCAAAGGATTAGCGCCATACAGCCGTCCGAATAACTCAATGTTCTCCCAAACTGTCAAATCGGAATATAAACTGAATTTTTGCGGCACATAACCAATATAATCGCGAACATTGTCAAAATCGGCCTGTCCCAAAACGCACTTCACTCCAGATGTCTTGCTGTAAATATCTAATATTACTCTGATTAGCGAAGTCTTACCGGCGCCATCTGGTCCCAGCAATCCGAAAATTTGACCGTGCTCTACTTGCAAATCAACCCCGACAAACGCCAAGGTTTTCCCAAACTGCTTACTCAGTCCTCTAGTTTCTATCGCATAATCCATTATTTTCTCCAGAATAATGACATACCAAAAATATGAATATATTACCCGTTTTGCTCAGAGACATTTATGTTTCAATTTAGCTATTTAATCAGCACATCCGCCGGCATCCCGGCTTTAAATATCCCCTCGGAATTATCCAGTTTTACTTTCACATAAAACACCAGATTAGCACGCTCTGAGGGTGTGATTGTCTGACGCGGTGTAAACTCGGCTTGTTGCCCGATTTCATTAATTACGCCAGTAAATTTTTTATCCGGGAAACTATCAATCTTAACCACACATTTCTGGCCGATTTTTATTTTACCCATTTCCGTGGACGGAATATATACTTTCAACCAGCAATCAGCCGTATTACCAATGGTAGCCACCGCTGCCCCGGGTGCGACATATTCACCCTGCTCAAAATTCCGGGTCAAAACCGTTCCGTCCACCGGTGCTCTGACTATCATGTCATCGGTCGCCGACTGCGCTGCCTGAACCTGAGCCTCGGCCTGTTCCATCGCTTTTTTTGCAGCAGTAATCTGATCAATACGGCTGCCGGCGCGCAGCAGTGCGAGGCGTGATTTTGCCGCTTGCAGCTGCGAATAAGCATTGCTGCTTTGAGTACGTGCTTTTTCTATCGTCTGAGCTGCTATTGCGCCATCGGTATACAATTTCTCACTACGGACAAGATCGGAATCGGCTTGCGAATACAGCACTTCTAATGCTGAAACATTGGCAGCCGCTTCGTTGATTTCCTGACTTCGCGGCCCGCTCTGCAAATCTTCCCACTGCGCCCGTGCCCGCTGTTCGGCATATTTCGCGGCGCTCAAATTAGCCGACAAATCCGGACGCTCTATATAAAACACTATTTGCCCGGCCTTTACTTTGTCCCCGCGGTCAATTTTCAAATCGCGCAGGTAACCGCCGATTTTCGGCGTGATATCAGCACGCGTGACTTCAATCATACCGCTTGCTGCCAGCCCGTCCGGCTGCTGATGGTAAATTCGATAACCGGCCCAAGCCCCCAATCCCAATATCACCAGTACCAAAATCGCAAGTTTTTTAATCATTACAACACTCCTTACAAATACCTGATATAACCAAATGCAATGCTTCTTTCAGGCGTTTTTCGAAAAGTTGCTGCGGCTCATGCTTGATAAAATAAATCATTATGCTCTGGCAGACTTTGAAAAACACTTCGACATTTACATCTGCCTTGATGAGATTATTGGCCTGCGCTTCGATAAATTTTTCACGCAACAGCGCGGTTATTTTATCGCGCTCCTGAACCATATCGTTTTCCAACGCCGGAAACTCTTTAATAAGCTCACGCACTTTTTCGTTAATCAACACGACTGCACCGGCAATTCTTGCAGCCAGCTGCTCGAATGCCGCCGGAAACCCAACTCCGTCCTCCATACCTCGCAGCGCCTGTTTTTGGTTTTTGTTTATTCGCGCCAACAGCACCCGCTCGATTAGTTTTTCCTTGGTGCCGACAATTTTATAGAGCGTGTTTTTTGACATTCCACAATCCCGAGCGAGAACATCCATACTCCACGGTTCGTTGCCAGATGAAAATATATAGCGGTCAGCTGTCGCCAACAATTGTTTTTCTACATTCTTATCACAATATTTCATAGCCGCTCCTTTTTATACCACTATATCATATTAAGTTCATATTTTAAATAAAAAAATGAACTCATATTTAATTATGAGTTCATTTTTATTTTTATCGTGACAACTCGTTGGCAAGCAGAGCAAATTCCTGCAACGACAATGTTTCACCGCGCCGGTTCAAATCGATTTGCGTAGCCCGGCTCAAGTTTTCCAGGGCGTTAACGCCGATTCCAAACGCCTTAAGATTGTTTGCCAGTGTCTTACGCCGTTGCGCAAACGCACATTTTATTACGTTAAAGAATTTTTCTTCATCCACTAATTCCACCGGTTTTTCAGCACGCAATTCTAATCGCACAACCGCCGAAGTTACCGACGGTTCAGGAATAAACGATTGCGGTGCTACCTCAAACAGCAGTTCTGGCAACGAATAATATTGTACCGCAACTGTAACTGCGCCATATTCCTTGCCACCCGGGGTCGCCGTAAACCGCTCAGCAACTTCTTTTTGCATCATAACCACGATTTGAGTAATCGGCAGTTTTTTTTCCAGTAAAGTCATAACAATCGGCGTAGTTATGTAATACGGAAGATTAGCCACCACCTTAAACGGCTGACCGGCAAAAATCTGCATTAAATCGATTTCCAAAACATCATTGTGAATTACTTCAACATTCGTGTAGCCCTCGATCGTCGTTTCGAGGATTTTGACCATTTTGGCATCAATTTCAATTGCCTTGACATGGGCACCAGCCTCTGCCAGTTTTTGCGTCAGAGTACCCAACCCCGGGCCGATCTCTAAAACATTATCACCAGCCGTTATTCCGGCAAGGCTGACGATATTATTTACCACATCTTCGTTGACTAAAAAATTCTGTCCCAACCGCTTGGATGCGCGAATGTCAAACTTGCGTAAAATATGCCGGGTTACTTCCCGTTTCGCGATTATCGGGCGGTGAAGTGTTGGTTGATTGATCATTTTTCCCTCGTTTCACTATAAACTAAGCTTGCTTCCGCTAACTCTTCACGGGTTATGCCAAAATTGTTTAGCCGTTCAACAAATTGTTTGGCGTTGCAATAACCCAGCCCCAAACTCTCGCACATCGCTGCGCGTTTTGTCGAACTATCTGTATTCCCAACCAAACCGTATTCATAAATATCTTTTACCGAAAAAACCGTCCGCTTTTCCATACTGGAACAATGTGTCTTATCCAGCGCGGCTCTGATGGCATCGACAGACGCGCACTCCACACCGATATCACCGGCACTCTTTGCCTGCTCTTTGGAAAGATAAGCCTGCTTGGCATTCGAAAAACGGTCCGTCAAATATTTTCGTATCCGCTCACCGGCACTGTCCGGATCGGTGAAAATAATAATTCCGCGTTTGATGTAAGCGGCTTCAATACTGTTAACTGCACGTTTTAACATGCTATAACCGCCGGTTGCAATGCAATCGGCATCAACCGCCTTCTGAACAGCCACGATATCGCATTTTCCTTCGACCACAATTACTTCTTTTATCATACGCTTATTATATGGGAACAAAAGACAAATAAAAAGAGTGAAAACAGATTAACTCTTGCTTTCACTCTTTATTATTTGGGTTTATTCCAGAATGTAAACTTTCACATCCCGTCTGCCCCAACTAACAGCCTCGCTATTGTGATCCATGCAAAGATCAATGATATTACCGCGGATTGCGCCACCGGTGTCACCGGCTACCGCAAAACCATAGCCTTCAATAAACAGCCTGGTTCCTAGCGGAATAACATTAGGGTCTACGGCAACCACTCCGCGCTTAGCGCGCAAACCGGTTGCTGTATAGCCCCCACCGGGACCGTCGGCTTCGGTATAAGCCGTCGTTTCCATGTATTTAGTTTCGCGAAAACGCATAACACCACGTGAAGTTTCGACAGTGTCACGCGCGCCGACTCGCTCTTTCTGAGCAACCGGCTTAGCTATTTCAGTTTTGCTGAGAGTTGTGATATCGACCAAAACACCGTCTTCATAAGTTTCCCGGACAGTGGCTTTTTCGCTACCGGCAACACCAGCCGATTCAATTACAGTTTGTCCTTTTTCCATTTTGTCATCAGGAGTCTTGACCGTTTCAAATTTCACCGGACGAACTTTCTCGATAGTTTTTTCTTCGACAGCAGTAACTTTAATTGTCATTCCGGCCGTCGGACGAGTTTTTTCGTCTGTTGATACTTTGAATTTTCCTTGCGGATGAATGGATTGCGCCAGTTCTTTTACTGTCGGCTTTCCAGTCATCAACTGTATTGTTTTTCCTTGATAAATTACTGTAACCGGCACCGCGTGATAAATTTTCACTTCCGTGCCACCGTACCAGGTTTGGCTGGTAACGCGATACTCATCTCCAGCGTTCATAACAATTCCGACCTTCTTGATATTGTTTTCAATATTACCGTCATTGTTAAACGCATTTACTTCAGTGATTTTTCCGTTGTCATCGAATGTTATTCGATCTTTGCATGTCCAAACGAAGCCGCAGGCAAAAACGACCAGAGTAATTATCAATGCCACAAACATAACTTTATGCTTCTGCATTAATAATAATTGTTTATTTGTTTTCATCATGCGTCTCCTTTTCTTTAATGATACCCGACAATTATACATACCAGCACTGACCAGTTACTGACCGGTTTTGGATGTAAAAACGACAGGTTGTCAACCCGTCGCTCTTTGTCGCTATAACATTATAACACACCTTGTCAAGGGGGGCTTAAATCTCTTCTCTAGAACCGAACCGTCACGCCGCCATAAGGACCTTCGGCCCGCAGCAGCGTCGAATAGCCGTCAATGTTATTTCCGTTGAAATCCTGATTGGGCATCCATTTTTGTTGAAAACCGCTTTGCAAGGTCGGTTGCAGATTGAATAAGCGATAGCCGGCATCAATTGAAATGTTTTTCGTAAATGCATAATTTAAATCGGCATTGAGAACATAATAATTCAAATCGACTTTAGTATAGTTTGCAATTAAACTGTCTAGTCCGGCCAAACCTGAATAACTGCCGGTAAGTGTAAAATCGCCAAACTGCAAATCAGCGCCTAACCCGTAATAAGGGGTGCCAACAGGAAATGGTACTTTGCTACTCCCCTGACACGAGGGGTTGCCGGGTAAATTCGTGGAATAATTATAATTAAATTGTTCCGGCCAAAATAGCTGAACACCGGCTAATAAATTTAGATCAATCCAATTAGTTCTCAAGAATCCCCAATTGAGAAACTGAACGCCAATCAAGTCCAATGTCAAATCAGTTTGTGCATTTATCGTGTAACTGTTTGCCGGAAGGGAATCGACTGTTGCACTAAATTGCGTGGTCGCCGAACCACTCCCTTTTAGTTGCGTCCACGACAATGTTAGCCAATTCCAAAAAGTGAAATCAACTTCCGGGCTGGCGGAAAACTGCTGTGACATACCACTCAGGCCAACAAGGTCGATATAGCCATCCTTAGTTATGTTGCTAACATTTATTGTTGCAGTGTGCTGTGTTTTCGCCGGATCATCTTCCTGATATTTCAGGATAAAGGCACTATTGTTGATATTCGGATTGACACCAACGGTAAGTTTAGGGAAAAACACCCTAGCCGAAACCGTAATCCACGGCTCAATCTCATGATGCGATGATATCTCATCACCTGCTACGTTGTGTTCAGAAACTGTTTTATCACCAGTCGGCAAGACCTGATTATCTGCAGCAGACGCACTTGTTACCACTCCTGACGTTACTGACGCAACACTGGCTGCCGCAGTTACCGATTCGGCAGGCGTTGCCGGCGGCTCAACTGCGGAAACACTTGGTAAAGCTGTTTCTGCAAATATTCGATTAACCGCATCAGTTGCTGTTCCACCAGCAGCTCCGGCAATCGCCATTCCGCTAACAGTTAACGTAAAAACCAAAATTGTGATAAGTGAAGCTCTTTTCATATTCTTTCTCCTATAAAATAATTGAATACAAAATCTCTTTGCGTTCCATTAATATTTGTATTATATCATAGCAAAAAACATCAATGCAAAATACTGGCTGGTTCATTATAAAGAACAAATTCTATCAATAAAAAACCGGCAACCTAGTTGCCGGTTTTTCAAATATTAAATAGCGTTTGCGCATTTCTTGTTGTTGCACTTACCACCGTTTCTGTTGACAGCTCCAGAATTTCGGCAATTTTGCTCGCGGCAAATTCCACATATACTGGTTCATTACGCTTGCCACGATAGGGAACCGGCGTCAAATATGGACAATCAGTTTCAATCAACAATCGGTCGATGGGTATGTGTTTTACCACTTCCAAAAGCTTTTTGGCATTTGCAAAAGTAACCGGACCGCCGACCGAAATATACAAATCCATTTTCAATAACAAATTCAGCATTTCAACGCTACCGGAAAAACAATGAAATACACCTCGCAACCCTGTGGCGTGGATTCGCAAAATTTCCAGCATATCGGCATGCGATTCACGATTATGAATAATTATCGGTTTGTCAACCCGTTTCGCCAATTGCAATTGCCGGATAAAAACCCGCTGCTGAACTTCGCGCGGCGAAAAATCATAATGATAATCTAAACCAATCTCACCGATTGCCACAACTCTTTTTTCCGTAATTACCCAACGTTCCAGTTGTAAATAATCATCCTCTGTCGCCAGCTTCGCATCATGCGGGTGAATACCGACTGCCGCATAAATAATAGCGTGTTCATTTGCCAGATCGATACTGCGCCGGCTCGACGACATGTCGGCGCCGGCGTTAATTATCCCGCTCATCCCCGCCGCCCGCGCCCGCTCAATCACCGCAGCGCGGTCCGTATCAAAGCGCTCATCATCCAAGTGAGCGTGTGAATCAAACAAACCAGACATCACGATATTCTTGTACCGCAAGGCAAATCCGGTGCGGCGACCACTTCCAGTTTATCATCCGTTGATGCCGCAAGTACCATACCATGCGACAAAACACCGCGAATTTTCGCCGGTTTCAGGTTAGCGACCAATACGACTTTTCGACCGACTAATTCTTCCGGTGCATAATACTTGGCGATGCCACTTATTACCGTACGCTGTTCGCTGCCTAAATCAACCATTAGTTTAAGCAGTTTATCAGCTTTTTCCACCTTTTCCGCCGTCAACACCTGCGCAATCCGCAGGTCCATTTTAGCAAACTCGTCAATCGTAATTTCTGAATTCTGAATTTCTAATATTGAGTTATCCTCTGACAACTTATCTTTTCCTTGAGGTTTTAAAGTTTTACCACTTTGCAACTTTTCTTCCGTTTCAATTCGCGGAAACAATGCTTCAGCCGTGCTGATACGTGTGCCTGCAGGAACGCCATCCCAAATTTTTGCATTCTCCAAATTTGCGACATCGCCGGTCACTCCCAGCTGCTGCCATATTTTCGGCGCAGTTTGCGGCATAAACGGTTGAATTAGCACTGCTACTATCCGCAATACTTCGGCAAGATTATATAGCACTGTATCCAGCCTCGCCCTGCCTTCTTCACGCTTTGCCAGCGCCCACGGCCCCGTTTCATCAATATACTTGTTTGCCCGGCCAATCAGTGCCCAAACGGATTTCAGCGCTTCGTTAATATCCATTTTATCCATGCTGTCAAAATAATTTGCTACAGTATTTTCCGTCAACGCACGTAGTGATTCATCAATTTCTGCGATTTCACCGCGCGGCGCTATTACACCGGCGTTGAATTTTTCAATCATGTTTAGGCTGCGATGCAATAAATTGCCTAAATCATTTGCCAAATCAGCGTTAATTCGATTAACCAGTGCTACTTCAGAAAAATTACCGTCTTGACCGAGTTGCACTTCACGGCATAAAAAATAACGCAACGCATCACAACCGTATTTCTCAATTAAAACATATGGATCTACAACATTGCCCTTGGATTTGGACATTTTATCGTTATCAAACAACAACCAGCCATGACCGTAAACCTGTTTGGGCAACGGCAAATCCAGCGCCATTAAAATGCACGGCCAAATTATACAATGAAATCTGGTTATTTCTTTACCGACCAGATGAACGTCTGCCGGCCAAAATTTTGCAAACAGTCCGTTCTTGTCCTCAGGATAACCTAATGAAGAAATATAATTACTAAGAGCATCAAACCAAACATAGACCACGTGCCGGTCGTCAAACGGAACTTTTACACCCCAATCAAAAGTAGTACGGCTAACACACAAATCTTCCAACCCTTGTTTGATAAAATTCATGACTTCATTGCGGCGGGTTACCGGACGAATAAACTCCGGATGGCTTTCGATATGCGCCACCAACCGGTCTTGATATTTTGCCAGTTTAAAGAAATAGCTTTCTTCTTCGGCGGCTTCAACTTCGCGGCCGCAATCTGGGCATTTGCCATCAACCAATTGCCGTTCCAGCCAAAATGCCTCACACGGGGTACAATACAAACCCTTATAGGCCGATTTATAGATATCGCCCTGCTGATAAATTTTGTCAAAGATATACTGGACTACTTCATGATGCCGTTGCTCGGTTGTACGGATAAAATCATCATGGCTGACATTCATCGCTGCCCATAATTTGTGAATACCCTCCACAATATCATCAACAAATTTCTGCGGTGTAACACCTTTTTCTACAGCCCGTCGCTGAATTTTCTGTCCATGCTCATCAGTGCCGGTCACGAAATAAACTTCTTCACCTTTGGCCCGGTGATAGCGCGCAACACAATCAGCAATAGTTGTGCAATAGGCGTGGCCGATATGCAAATTGTCGCTCGGATAGTAAATCGGTGTAGTTATGTAAAATGAATTCTTACTCATATTGGCTCCTCAGCTTTCAGTTGTTCGATTTTCTTGTATAATTCACGTTTGGAAATTCCCAGCTTCTGAGTCATCGTCCGCAACGCTTCGTTACGCGAAACCCCGTTCACCAATAACTCGTTTAAAATATCCAGCAACGGCATATTATTTATAGTTTCAGCGCTCATAGCAACCGTTTCGCCGTTTGCACCCGCAACCACCAGAACAAATTCACCGCGCGGCTCAATACCATTGAAATAATCAATATGCTCGTCAACTGTTCCTGCACGGAATTCCTCAAACTTTTTAGTCAGTTCACGTCCGATAACCACTTGCCGATTGCCTAACGACTTACTAAATGCTCCAAGCACTTCTAGCACCCTGTGCGGCGCTTCATAAACAATAAGCGTTTCTTCACGTTCAACAAAACTCTCCAGTAATTCACGACGTTTTTTATCAGTCCGCGGCAAAAATCCCAGAAAAGTAAACCGGCGTGTGTCCATGCCCGAACAAATTAACGCCGAAAGCGCGGCGTTCGCGCCCGGCACCGGTGAAACTGTAATTCCGGAAGCGTGGCAGGCAGCAACCAGTTCCATACCCGGATCAGCTATCCCCGGTAATCCGGCATCACTGACAAGCGCAACCGATTCACCGGCAGACATACGTGCCAACAATTCTGGAGTCCGACTGTCTTTGTTTTGCTCATAGTAACTTATCAGCGGTTTCTTAATTTCTAAATGATTCAGCAATTGTGCCGTACGCCGTGTATCTTCTGACGCAATGACGTCTACTTCAGCCAAAATTCTTATTGCCCGCAACGTAATGTCTTCTAAATTGCCGATAGGTGTACCAACCAGATACAATGTGCCAGCTTTCATCATAACCTCTACTGTGACTGCTTTACAACTTACTTATCCCGTTGTCGTTCTGGTAATATTCTTTAATTTCCGCCGAGTACTCACCATTTGATTCATAGATTATTAATGGAGCTTCAACGGTAAGTCCGGGATTAAGGCCTCTGCGGCTTTCAATTAGAACAATATTCGCATTTTTAGCTTTTTTCGGATGTACCATCCGTAAGCGTTTGGGCTCAAATCCGCGAACTCGTAAATAACTAATAATTTCCGGCAGTCGCTCCGGCAAATGTGACATCGCAAGGACTCCGCCAGTCGAAAGTAAATAGGACGCCGCATCAATTACATCACGGTAATCAGCAGTAATTTCGTGTTTTGCCATCGCTACGCCAATTTTCCCGCTAATAAATCCTGACTTCGAGCGCCGATATGGCGGGTTGGCGATGACCAAATCAGCACATTCTGCCGGTAAAATCTCACGGATGTTTTTATAATCTGTAGCAACAACCGAAAATTTATCGGTACAACCATTAATAATAATACTCCGTTCAGACCGCTCCGCCATCTCGGCGTTTAGTTCGATACCGCATACCGACTGTGCACCGCGGTGCAGTAAAATAAAGCCCAAAACACCGCTGCCTGAACCTAAATCCACAGCACGGCTCTTGTTTTTCAATGTTGCAAAGTGTCCTAACAACACCGAATCGATAGCAAAACAAAACTCCGCAGGATGCTGAATTAATTTATAGTCACCGATTATCAAATCATCTAATCGTTCACCATCTTTTAGCGGCACGCCTGAATATTCATCCATTTATACTTCTGCTTCTACTGTTTCAACCGCTTCAATAACAGCTTCCGTTATAGCCTCCGGTTGGTCTTTTTCAGTAACGTCGTCCCAACAAAGCGTAATCTGATTTCCAGTTTTTAGCTGAATTCTTGCCGACTGTTCGCGCCGATTAACCCCGATGACCATGCCTTCACCACGCTCAGTTATGACAACAGCGTTCATTTTCGGCGGATGCAGCCTCGTTCCGGAATCACCAATCTGACTTTCATACTTCAAACAGCACATCAATCGTCCGCAAATACCGGATATTTTAGTTGGATTAAGCGAAATATTTTGTTCTTTGGCCATGCGAATGCTAACCGGGATAAAGTCTCCCAAAAAAGTTTTGCAACATATTTCACGACCACAGCACCCCACGCCGCCAAGGGCTTTGGCCTCATCGCGCACTCCCACTTGGCGCAATTCTATACGGGTACGAAATACCGCCGCTAAGTCTTTTACCAGCTCACGAAAATCCACCCTTCCGTCAGAAGTAAAATAGAAAATGATTTTGCTAACATCAAATGTGTAGTCAACGCTCAACAAATTCATTTTTAATTTATGTTTTTCAATTTTGGTTTTGGCAATTGTGTAAGCTTCTTTTTCCAAGCGGCGGTTTTTTTCAATTATTCTTGTGTCTTCAGCAGTTGCTTTGCGTAATACCGGCTTTAATTCTACATCTGCCGCCTTCTCCTGTTGCTCGCGCGGTCCATAAACAACCGTACCATATTCTACTCCGCGGGCGGTTTCGACAATTACACCGTCATTTACAACCAATTCTTTGCCATTCGGTGAAAAATCATAGATTTTGCCAGTATTTTTAAATCGGACACCTACTACTATTTTCATTTATCCTCCATTAAAGTTACACATTAACAACCAATTAAATCCTGAATTTCGATGAACAATTTTTCGGTAGTCAAGCGAAAATTTGCATTACCATTGATCGCACGCTCAGCAACAGTAAAGCAGTTATCAACCGCCAAAACCAGGCTAACATCCTTATTCACACCTGTTTGACTTGAAAAATTCAGCCGGTTGATACCACAACTGGCATACAGCATATCGCGAACTTGTAGTCTCAACAACAGCAATATTAGCTGAGCTTTCTCTTTATCTTCGCTGTTGATCTTACCAAATTGCTCACAAATATCATAAATTGCTGCATAACCACCATTAACAATACTCGCATACCAATTGATGCTTAATTGCATCAGGTCTTGACCATAATTACACATTTTTCGGGCAATCGCGATATTCCCATTGGCCAAAATCGTGCAACGCTCTGCCAAATCTTTTTCAATTCCTGCACCAATTAAAACCTGTGCCGCATCAAATTGCGACAACTCATTGAATTTCAGCCGAAGCACACGCGACAAAATTGTTTCCGGTAAAGCTTCCGACGATCCAGTTATTAAAAAAAAACAAACATCCTGTGGTGGTTCTTCGAGAATTTTCAAAAAACTGTTCGCGGCCTCGGTTGTCATTTTTTCAGCATTGTTTATTATAAAAATTCGTACGCCTTCAGAAAAACCCGTCAAAACGGCTTCGTGCTTAAGCTCACGAATTTGTTCAATCGAAATGTTCTTTTTGTCCGGCAATCGTTCGATTATCCGCAGCCGGTTATAATCATGCTCGACAATATTCGCTGCAAAAGCTTTTGCTACCAACTGTTTCCCAATACCGTCTGAACCCTCAAACAGCAACGCTTGCGGGATTTTTTTTGCCAATCGTAGCTCTTCCAACATTCGCTTCTGCGGGGCATGTCCGATAATTTCTCTAAACATTTCTAACCCTGTCCAGTAAAAATTTTTCTGTCAACACGCGCAAATCTGTTTGGATTTCGTCAATGGAACGATCAGCGTTAACAACACGAAACCGTTCCGGTTCGTTAGCTGCTAACTCAAGATACCCGGCGCGCACCCGTTTGGAAAAACTGTCATTAACCATTTCCAAGCGGTCTTTTTTTCCACGGCCAACCATTCGTTTTTCACCGCATTCCGGTGTAATATCCAACAACAACGTCAAATCCGGTTTAAGGCCGTTGGTCGCAAAAGTGGTTAGCGCCTTGATGTCAGCCAACTTCAACCGCCGTGCCAACCCCTGATACACAAAAGTCGAGTCCGCAAAACGATCCGTCAACACGATTTCGCCGCGCTCCAACGCCGGAACGATTTTTTCTTCGACATGTTGCGCACGCTGCGCTGCGTATAGCAACGCCTCGGTTCTGTCGGTCATTTCCATGTTGGCAGTATCCAAAATTATCTTTCGGATTTTGTCACTTATCGTCGTTCCACCCGGTTCGCGCGTTTCGATGACGATATGACCGGCAGCACGCAAAAATTCCGCCAATAATTTCACCTGAGTAGTTTTGCCAGAACCATCCGGTCCTTCTAATGAAATAAATAATCCGCGTTTCATAGCGCTAACACTTCCAATTGTTTAATTTTCCCATTATGTCCCTCGGCAAAAATACCGGCAGCTTCCATATCGTGGATATAGGCTAATACTGATTTGCTAATTTCGGCACCCGGAAAAACAAACGGAATTCCCGGCGGATAAAAACACTCACTGCGCGCGCTCACACGTCCGAGCGCATACTCAATATTTATTAATTCACTATTAGAAAAAAATGCTTGCCGCGGAGAAACCAGCGCTACCGCCAATGGTGGTGCACTGCATTTCACGGGGCGGATTCGCGCTCTAGGCACCGAACATACTGTTCGCAACCCGTTGAGCAACTTTTCCACGCTCTGTTCATCATCACCGATCGTTATGTGAAACAGAACATTGCGATTATCGTACATTTCCGGCATTATACTTTGCTCAATCAACTTTTCGAAAATCTCCACACCAGAATAGCCAAGCGCAGAAAAATCAATGACCAGCTTGCTTTCATCCATACAATAACCAGCATAACCCTTAATCAATTTATTATTATAACATATCACAGGCATTGCAGCGATGTTTCGCCGAACGTAGCCGGATAATTCCAACGTTCGTTTTAGCATGGCATATCCATGCTGTTCCAAATCAGTACGCGCTGCATCTAGCGACGCCAGCAACAAATAATTCGGGCTGCTGGATTGCAGCATTTTCAACACCCGCCCGATCTTGTCGCAATCAACAAGATTACTATTCACATGCAACATCGACGTTTGTGAAAGGCTGTTGAGCATTTTGTGGGTGCTCTGTGCCACAACATCCGCGCCGCAAGCTATAGCGTCATCCGGCAGTTCATTTGAGAACCGCCAATGTGCCCCGTGTGCTTCATCCACCAGCAGCGGTATTCCACGATCATGGGCAATTTTTGCAATAGCACGCACATCACATCCTACTCCATAATAAGTGGGATTAGTAATAACAACCGCCCGAAAATCAGCATGCTCGCTCAAGGCACGTTCAATTTCGCTCGCTGTAACATTAAAGTCTAGCTGCAAGTTGGCATTATAACTAGTTTGCAAAAATACCGGCTGTGCGCCAACCAAAATCAATCCATTCATCACTGAACGATGACAATTGTTCGCAACCAATACTTTGTCATCCGGATTAAGTATTGCAAACAACATCGCCTGAATCGCCGCCGTTGTGCCGTTATAAGAAAAGAAACTGCGCGTGGCTCCCCAAAGTTTAGCCGCTAACTGTTCCGCCTCATATACGCAACCATTTGACCATTCTAAGGCTTCATTAGGCAAGGTCATATCAACAGCACCACCTAGCGCCAACAGTTGCTTGGTTGCAGCTGGCAAAGCCCGTCCGGCCTTGTGCCCTGGTGTATCAAAACGGACAGTTTGTGATTCGGCGTACGTTGTTACATAATCAGCCAACGGCATATCGTGTTTAATTTTCAAAACAACCTCGCACAGACTATTAACTAATCCACCAATATCTTGAGCACTGTATTTATAGCCCCGACATCATCTTTTTGATTTTCGCGAAACTCCACAGAGATGCGTTCCGGTTTTTTTATTTTCAAATTGACAATATAACGGCGATTAGTTTTTAGTTTAATAATTTTTTCCGGATCAATATTCGGCTTGTCGGAAAAATTCAGTGTTAATTGCCCGTTCTGCATCAGTACCTCGGCAATACCCAGAGTCCGTGCTGTGTTTTTTATCCGCGCAACCATTAGTAACCGCATAACTTCCTGCGGTGGTTCACCAAAACGGTCAATTAACTCATCTAACACATCCGTTATGCCCTCTTCATCACGGGCGGCAGCAATTTTTTGGTATATTTCGATTTTATGCATGGCATCATCGACATAACCTCTGGGAATGTAGCCATCCACCTTTATATCGATCCGCGGCTCAAGCGGCAATTCTACCGGTTTTCCGCCACGCAACCGTCGAATAGCTTCTTCGAGCATTTTTGCGTACAGCATAAACCCCACACCCATGATGTGTCCGTGTTGTTGGGAACCAAGAATGTCACCGGCACCACGAATTTCCATGTCACGCATCGCGATTTTGAACCCCACGCCAAGTTCGGTAAAATCTTGTACCGCCCGCAGCCGCCGTTCCGCCACTTCGTTGACCACCTTGTTTTCCCGATAGAAGAAGTAAGCATAGGCTTGACGGTTCGACCGGCCAACCCGTCCGCGCAACTGATGCAGCTGTGACAAACCAAAACGATCGGCATCGTAAACGATAATCGTATTTACATTTGGCATATCGACACCGTTTTCAATAATCGTAGTTGCCAACAGTACATTATATTTACCTTCATAAAAATCCGTTATCGCTTGTTCCATAAGTTCTTCAGACATTTGTCCGTGCGCCATAACCACATTGGCTTCCGGAACAATGTCACGCAACTTCAAGAAAACTTTGTCCATCGTCTGCACACGATTATAAACAAAAAACACTTGCCCGCCGCGATTTAATTCTTTGCGAATCGCCTGGCGGACTATCTCGTCAGTTGCCTCGATAACATAGGTCTGAACCGGCAACCGTTCCGGCGGCGGAGTTTCGATAATACTCATATTACGTGCACCGCCAAGTGCCAAGTGTAATGTGCGCGGAATCGGCGTGGCGGATAACGACAAAATGTCGGCATTGCCCTGCCATTTCTTTAAAAACTCTTTTTGTTTAACACCAAACCGCTGCTCTTCGTCAATTATCAGCAAACCAATTTTTTTGAAACTAACATCATCGCGCAACAATCCATGTGTGCCAATCAAAATATCGAGTTTACCCTCACGCGCGGCATTCATAGTCAGCCGCCTGGTTTCCTCACGCACCAAACGGCAGTTTAAACCAACTTTAACCCCAAAACCAGAACAGCGCATATGGAAATTATTGTAGTGTTGTAGCGCCAACACTGTGGTCGGCGCCAACACCGCAACCTGGTAACCGCTCATTACCGCTTTAAACGCCGCCCTCATTGCAACTTCGGTTTTGCCAAAACCCACATCGCCACATAACAACCGCTCCATCGGCGAGATGCTTTCCATATCCGCTTTTATCTCGACAATCGCCGATAATTGATCTTCAGTTTCAACATAAGGAAACGCCGCTTCAAATTCCTGTTGCCATTCATTATCCGGCGAAAAAGCAATACCGGTTGCAGCTTCACGCCCAGCGTGCAGCGCCAACAACTCCTCAGCAATATCTTCCACAGCTTTTTTTGCACGCGTTTTTTTCTTCTCCCAATCATTATGTCCGAGTTTTGAGAGCTTAGGTGCTACATCTTCACCGCCAACATAGCGTGAAAGCAATTGAACTTGTTCAACCGGCACGAATAGTTTGTCGGTTCCTGAATATTGAATGTGAAAATAATCCTTGTGCGCATCATCAACTAATAAAGTTTCAACACCAACATAACGCCCAATTCCGTGCGTACCATGTACGACATAATCGCCCGCTTTAAGCTCACCCAGAAATACACCGCGCTTGCGTTCGTCTGTTTTTCCATACTGTACTGGTTTGCGGCTGACAAACAAGTCGGATTCCGAAACAACTATCGTTTTGCAACCAACAAATTCAATTCCGGCAGCCAATTCGCCACGTATTACATACAATCTGGGCTTGCCCAATTGCTCTGGTTGAGGGCGGACATTAAAAAATTGCGCTGCTTTAATACCATTATTTTCCGCGTATTGAGCAATTTCGACTGAACGACATTTTTCGGTAACAGTTACCAGCACCGCATAATCACGGGCAATAAACTCTTTGGCATCATTGATAAACATATCAAATCGGCGGCGATAAGGCGGAATCTGACGTGCCTGCACTCCCACGATATGATTTGATGCAATTCCTTCGACTTGATTCACTAAAGACGATATCTGAATGACAGCTTTGGCATTCAAAACACCACGCAACTCATCAAAAGTTAAAAATTCCCGGCGGCGATCACTGCTCTCGGCAAAAACTTTTTTAAGATTATCGCGGGCACGGGCGCTTTCGTCAAAAACAACCAAGACGTCATCCGGAAGGTATTCAGAAATATTCGCAGCTTTCCCTGATAACCGAAAGGGCAGAATTTCCAAAGTTTCCAGTTTCTCTATTGAACGTTGGTCACGCAAATCAAATTCGCGCATTCCATCAATTTCATCGCCGTAGAATTCTATCCGGACCGGATTGTCGGAATTAGTAGGAAAAATATCTATTATTCCGCCACGCAGAGCGAATTGGCCATGACCTTCAATTTCGTCACAGCGTTCATATCCAGATTCAATCAGTTTTTTCTGTAGTTCACCAAACTCATATTCCAGCCCGACCTTCAGCTTGATTTTGGCAAGTTTTTGCATTCTGGCTGGCGGCAATTTTTGGGTAACGCTCTGAATAGTCGCTACGACTATTGCAGAATTATCCCCCAACAATGCTCCCAAAGCCGCAATCCGCGCCGAACCGCTGTCACGACTGTGAGCACGCGAAGTTAACCATTCACCTTCATCAACCGGTAACGCCAACACTTTTTTTTCTGGAAGTAATTTACGTAACTCTTTACACAAAAACCGCTGTTCATCGTCATCGTGAGAAATGATTAGCGTCATTCTTCGCGCGGCTGTTCCAATGGCAATTATCAACGCTTTACTTTCGCCGGATAGCCCGTACAACAAGTATTCACCGCTGCTTTTGTCAAAAAACTTTAGCGCTTCAACAATCCGCTCATCTTTTAGCAACCGGCTTTTTAATAAATCTATCATTAAACACCAGTGAGCCGGAATCATTCCGACCCCGACTGCTTCCTCGTATTATTCATTCTAATTTTGCATACAGCTAGCTTTTTAAAATCCAGCCTTCAGCTGCGCAATCGCCTTCCATAGTTCGTCACCGACCGGTTTGGCAATGTTCAACTCAATTCCGTTCCGGATAATTATTTTTCTGTCATCCTGAGTAATTGTTCCAATAACCGCTGCTTGAATACCATTTTTCAAAAGTTCTTCAACCAACAAATCGCCGTTTTGGACAGCGACAAGCAACGATCCGGAAGAAATAAGCCTCAGCGGATCAACATTTAACTGCGCGCACAATCGTTCAGTAACATCGCTAACCGGAATTTTGTCAGCGTAAATTTTCACGCCGAGGCGACCGGATTCTGACATTTCATATACAGCCCCCAGCACACCGCCTTCAGTAACATCATGCATCGCCGTTGTCTGATGCTTGAGCGCAATTCGACCTTCTGGTGCGACACTTAGCTGATCGGAAAATTGTTGCGCAACCGCAAAATCCTGCGGACTAAACCTTTGTTCCAATTGTTCGGAAAAATCAGAAAACAAAATTGCTGTTCCTTCAATCCCCGCGCCTTTGGTCAGCACCAAATCATTGCCGCTGCAAACACCAGACGATTTTACCAGTTTTTTTGTTTTACCAATAGTCGTAGCACATACTACCGGTTTATTAACTGCCGCAGTAAATTCAGTATGTCCACCAATTATTTCGATATTAAGCTCTTTTGCCGCTGCATCGGCATCGCGCATAATCTGCTCAACATCATATTCATCGGCAGTTTCCGGCATCAATAGCGTCAACAATATCGCAACCGGCTCGGCGCCGTTGGCAATGATATCATTTGATGAAACAATAACTGCCAATCTACCGGTCCCACGGTCTGCGCCGGTTATCGGGTCGGATGACACAACCATTATTTCATTGTCAAATTTCAACGCCGCCGAATCTTCACCAAATTCAGCACCAACTAGCACTTCTGCACGTGTGTGGCCTGAATATTGCAGCACGCTTTTTCGCAATGCATCAACCGACAACTTACCATAACTCATAATATTTCACTCGCCTATTTTTTCATTCGTCGGCAACTTACAGCCGACCGATTAAACTCATTGTTGATTATAACACAAGCCAAACTAACAAAAAACCCCTCAAATTGAGGGGTTTTACATAACAAAGTTTAGGGATCGGTAACATTGTTCGATTGACTAACTGCATTCCACATCCGTGACCATATTCCCTTAGTGTTGCCATAATAGATACCCGCAGGTATTATTATTGCCGGGATACCGATCCACAAAGTAGTACGCATTTCTTCAGAGAACAACATCGCAAAAATGCAGACCAGTTGAATGATTATTGCAAACCAAGTCATATACGGAAAATATGGTGTACTATGACTGATATTCGCAAGTTTTCCGCCTTGCGCTAAAAACCGCTTGCGGAATCGCAACTGCGAAACACAGATAGTAATCCATACAACTTCACCGGCAAATCCGCTCAGCAAAATCAAATGTTCGTAAAACATCCCGGTTCGATCCATTGCGTATAAGAACAATACAAACCAGGAAACCACAATCGACAGCAACGCTGCATTATGCGGAACGTGCTGCCGGTTCAGCTTGCCGAGAAATTTCGGTGCGAACCCTTCTTTTTGCAGAGAATATAACAACCGGGTGCAGGCAAACATATCGCTATTCGAAGCTGATAAAGCTGCCGACAGTACGATTACTGACAACACCCCGCCTAGCCACCCCAAACCGTTAGCTGCAAGCGCCTCGCCGAAAGCATTTTCCGAACCCGCTACTTTATCCCAAGGCAAAATCACCACCAGCAACAGAATTGGAATAGTGTATAACGAAACAATTGTACGCGTAACATTTTTCACAGCTTTGGGTAATGATTTTTCTGGATCGATACTTTCGCCAGCGGTCAAACCAATAGTTTCTGCGCCCTGGTAATTTCCCAACACTATCAGCATTACCAACAATACTGAAAACCAACCATTTGGCGCAAATCCGCCGTTACCCATTAATATTGTGCTACCGATGAAACCGGCGTTACCAATCCAACCAATAGCAATTAATGCAGCAACAATACTAAACAAAACAATAGCGCCTACCTTGGCAATTGACAACCAAAATTCCGTTTCGCCAAAAGTTTCCACACGAAACATATTGAGAATTGTAACCAACAGGCAGAAAAACACCGCCCACCATACTGCGCCGACTTGAGGCACAAACACATGCATTATTATTCCGGCAGCTATTGGCTCGCTTGGTGTTACACACTGCACCCAATAACACCAACCAATACCACAAGCCCAAGTTGGCGAAATCAATTCTTTGGCATAAGTAATGAATGAACCAGTAACAGGCTTATACAACATCAATTCACGATAACAAAGCATTACCATCATGACAATCATACCGCCCAACAGGTATCCGACAATCGAAGCCGGACCGGCCTGACTAATCGCATAGCTGTTACCAAGAAAATATCCGCTATCGATAATAAAACCGAGCGCGATAAACTGCACATGACGGTTTTTCAAACCGCGACGCAATTCTATATCTTTTTCTAAATCATTTTTTTGCACAACGGACCTCCATTTTTCTCACTCGGGCCGATCAGCCACAATCTAAATCGCGGCAGCCCCTAAAATTCACCTCTCCTATTCTTACAGGGGAATCAAATCTCATTCCCCAGATTCGCAATAAACACCGACTACTGTCGTTTTTCTTTGCATATACAAAAAATAAGCGCAATGCATCACCACATCATTTTTACACAACGCAACAAGGCAAGCCCTTTATTTTTGTCAAAAGCATATTTATTACGGCTTTTGTTAATCATTAAATTAACGTAACGATATTATAGCTTATTTTTAAAAAATTGCAATAGCATTATGTTGTCAGGACATTTATTATCTGATAAATTCACTTATATGATGATGTTGCTAATTCCAGGACGCAATCATTTCTTGTACATATGGCATCGCAATACCTGACCACTCAAATCCGGGTCGCACAGTATCATCCAATTCAACACATCGATAAGCCTGTCCGGCCTGCGGAACAGTACCGCTCACAGTTCCGTCTGGATTCCTTACAGTAAATGCCTGCATTGGCGGAACCGGATTTGCAACAAGATACCCGGCTGCGACCATATCATCAATGCCCGATGCAACGCTAATTTGCACCGATCTTTGAGCAGCATAAATTTGCGCAGCTTGATCCATTGAAGCTAAATCAGCTTTCACCTTTGCAATCCGTGCGGCATCACTTTGCCCAATCAACTTCGGAATAACAATCGCAGCTAAAATACCTAATACAGCAATAACAACCAATAACTCTACAAGCGTGAAACCTTGATAATTCGAACTGATTTTTCGTAATCTGTTAAACATAATCTCCTCATCTCATAACAACATATCATACATTTTATTGCATTACATCAACCACGCTATCGCTTCAACAACATTTTTTTGCCAACATTCGGTTGTATGGTTGCCTTCTTCGACAATGTTCAACAGAACATCTTCGCCCAATTCAAAACCTATACCGCCAAGATAATCATTATAAAAGTCCAACACATCTTGCAAGTATTTTTCATTGCTCGTACTACCACCGGGAACATTTTCCGTTGTACCGACTTCCATATAAATCTTTAGACGATAATTCGGTTTATAGAGTTTTGCAAACGGCACTTTGAATGATGCCATATCGCTTCCATCAGAGAATGACACTCCAGGCGAAAATGCAGCAACTTTACTGAAAATATGCGGGTATTTTAGAGCTGCCCAAATTGCATAAGTCGCACTCAAAGAGCTACCAAACAACCCGGTATAATTACGCATCGGCATTGTGCGGAAATTAGCGTCAATGTAAGGTTTTAATTCATACGCCAGCCAATTACCAAACTCATCACCCCAACCATGCCACTCCTCGCCATAATCAAATGAATATTCATTGTCACGCGGGTAAGTATATTTTTCAAATAATTTTTTATATTCATTGGCACTTTCAACCGCAACTATAATTGCGCCGCTAAATTTCTCTTCGGCAACCAGTTTATCTACAGTAAGATCATAGCAAAAACTCCATTCCGGTTTTTTAGCAGTTGCTGCCAACGCAGATTCACCATCCAAAACATATATCACCGGAAACCGCCGCCCAGGTTCATTGTAATTAGATGGCAAACTGATATTCACCGTGCGCGTACGATTAAAATTACGCATTAATACCTTGCGAGTAACTAATTCAGACATATCTACCTCCGATTTCAAATTTCAAGCTCAAATTTTCAGCATCAAACCGCCAACTATTACCATTTGTTCAGATGTACTCGATCTTCTTTATATCGATTTTCAGTTGTTTTTATTTCTGCCGGCACGCCGACTGGCACCAGGCAGAGTGGAATAACTTCTTTGGGTAACGCAAATTTTTCGCGAAATTTTGCCACACGGCCGTCATCCGGATAAACACCCAGCCAAACCGCTCCAAGTCCGGCGGCCTGTGCCGCTATCAACAGATTTTCAGCAGCAGCCGAACAATCTTGAACCCAATAACCCGAATGCCGCTCTCTGCGCAAGTCACCACACACCAGTATTGCCACTGGTGCTTCCTTTAACATCTGTGAATACGGATGAATTTCGGGGATACTGTCCAAAACTCCACGTTCTGTAATAACCACAAATTCCCACGGCTGCTCATTGCCGGCCGAAGGTGCACTCATTGCAGCATGGAGTAAATCCTTTATTTGATCATCAGAAACTGCTTGAGTAGTATATTTGCGAATACTTCTTCTTTCAAGAACTGCTTTCATTTTCTACTCCTACCGACTATTTTATTTTTTAGAAAAACTGATTTCAATTCCAAAAACGCCTTGTCCGCTTCTTGTGCGGCCAACCGCCTAAGTTCCGGAACGATCGTGATGTCATCGTAATCATATTTCAACGGCGGTACTGCCGGATTAAAACGAAATAAATTTTTCCGGTTATTACCTAACAGCTGCAGTGCAATTACCTGCGTTGTAGTCTCTTGGGCGCGGATCAAAACAAAAGGCAAAAGCGGCAGCCATTCGGCCCAACCGTCGATGTTTTTGTGAAAATCGTATTCATCAAATAAACAGCCAATACTCAAAACATCGATATCTTCCGGTTTTATCCTATAACGATTAATTGCCTCAATAATTCCGAGTACAGTCGGATCGTTGGCAACGACCACGCCGTCTACCAGCTTTCTGCCATCTGGAGAATCATATGCCGGCAAAATTACCGGAACGGCTGCCGCCCCCATCGCAACATCAACCATACGCACATCAGAATATCCGTCAATGTTCTCTGTGAATGGTGTTTTATATAACGCAGGACGCTGTTCTATTAAATCATAACTAGTCAATAGCAGATTCACCTTGCTGTCTGATAACCGTCGATCACCTAGCACTTCAGTGAAAGCTGTCAACATTTTGGCTTGTTTTTGACGAGCGGTCAACAGCCGGCCAATAATCTTAGATGAACCAAATATATTACGGCATGCCGCCTCATATTCAACAAATATTTCGTGCGCATTCAATCCTGCCCCTAAGGCAAGTGCTATAACCGCTCCGGCAGATGTGCCAACACACAAATCAAAATATCCACCTATATTTGTATTATTGCCGAGCAGCTGCTCCAATCGCGCTAAAAATGCCGCGGGAAAACAGCCGCGCACACCACCGCCATCAATGGACAAAATCCTGAACCGTTTTTTACCAAACATCTAATTCTCGCCAAATTTGCTTTCTTTATCATTAACATTTACGCTAAACCGATAAATCGTAGTCTGACGGTATTTTTCGTCAGGTAGCAATTGTACCGAAGGAAATCCGGGTTGATTTGGCGAATCCGGATAAGGCTCTGCTTCAATTGCCACACCGCCAAAATTTTGATATTTCTTACCATTTCTGCCAATTGTACCGTTTAAAAAATTACCGGTATATACTTGAATTCCTGGTTCCGTAGTAAATACTTCCATAATTCTGCCGCTATGTCTGTCACTCAAAGTCAGGGCATACCGCAATTTCTGGTGTTCGCCCCGCACTACCCAGCAATGGTCATAGCCATTTCCGGCTTGACACAGTTGCTCGCAGTAACTCTGCAAATCTTGTCCAATCTTTTTTGCTACACGAAAATCAAACGGTGACCTATCTACTACTTTCAATTGTCCATAAGGTATTAAATCAGCATTGACAGGCACATAGTAATCAGCTGAAATTTGTAGTTCTTGATCTAAAATTGAAGTCATACCGCCGTCCCTCAGGTTGAAATATATATGCGAAGTGAAACCGACAACTGTTAGCTGATCAGTATTCGCATAATAGTTTATCACTAACTCATTGGCAGCTGTCAATTCATAACGCACAGTCAGTCTGACTTCGCCGGGAAATCCTTGATCTCCGTCAGGACTAATGATCGATAGTTCGATAAAACTCTCGTCATAATCATCTACCGTCCATAACCGCTTGCTGAAATTATCTACCCCGCCATGCAAATTGTTTTTGCCATTATTCACCGATAATAGATGCTCTTTATCGTTCAAGCTAAACTTTGCGTTATTTATACGATTGCAATACCGACCGCAAACAGCTCCAAAATACGGAATATTGTTTAGCCACTGCGCGCAATTGTCAAAACCAAGCGTAATTTCAGCAAATACACCATTTTTGTCCGGCGTTTTCACAGAGACTACCGTCGCCCCAAAATTGATTATTTCAACACTGGTCAAATGTTCATTTCTAAGCGTAAATTTAAATACATCTCTATCATCCGCTGTTTTTCCGAAAAATTCCGGCATAATATTTCCTCGTTTCAAAAACTCACAGTTATTATACCTTTTTGACAGCGAAAAATCCAAAAAAAAACATCCGCTTACGCAGATGCTTTTTTATTACTGAATTACTTTTTCTTTGCTTTTTTTGCAGAAACAGGAGAATTGACGGCATCTTTAAGCGCTTTACCAGCTTTGAACGCCGGGCTCTTGCTTGCTTTAATGTTAATCGCCTTGCCAGTAGCCGGGTTCCGACCTACACGAGCTTTGCGCTCACGAATTTCGAAAGTGCCAAAGCCAATCAATTGAACCTTATCGCCAGTTTTCAGAGTTTCGCCAACAACTGCTACTATAGCATTAACTGCTGCCTCAGCTGCCTTTTTAGTCATTTCAGCTTTTGCTGCAACAGCTGCTACCAATTGTGTCTTGTTCATCGGAATGAACCTCCCTATTATTTTCAGCGAAAGCCTGCACCCGCAATGCTTACACCTTCTTAACTATATTTTAGCTTCTTCCCAAAGTTTGTCAAGTGCTTCCAATGATAATTTTTGCCATTTTTCGCCTTTTTTGCTTATTTTTTGCTCAATATATTCAAATCTATGACTAAATTTGCAATTTGCTGCATTCAAGGCGGTTTCAGCCTCCAATTTCAAAAATCTGCCAAGGTTAACAACCGTGAACAAAACATCACCAAATTCGTTTTCGATTTCGGTGCTGTCTCGATTTTTTATCGCCAACTGTAACTCTTCGAGTTCCTCAAAAACTTTTGCCCATATCGGCGTAATACTCTGCCAATCAAATCCGACTTTTGCCGCTTTTTCCTGGAGCTTTTGTGCAAACATCAACGCTGGTAATCCAACCGGCACCCCCGCTAATACGCTACGCACCACGCCTTTCTCTTGCGCTTTAATTTTTTCCCAGTTAATTAACACGTCTGCTGCATCACGTACGGTAGTTTCACCAAAAACATGGGGGTGCCTACGAATCATCTTCCCACATACGCCATCAATTACATCTTGAACAGTGAATTCTCCATTTTCCTCGGCAATCCGCGCGTGAAAAACAATCTGAAGAAGCAAGTCCCCCAGCTCATCACAAAGTTTTTCCGGCGCACGTTCCTCTATTGCTTCAAGCACCTCATATACTTCCTCAACTATGTAGCGACGCAGCGTTTGATGTGTTTGTTCGTTATCCCAAACACAACCGTCTTTTGAACGCAACCGCGCCATAATATCAGTTAGCTGTTGTACGTCGAACGATTTATCTGTAAATTCCGTATGAGGCACAAATATACTGGTCAAATGGTTGGCAGTAAATTTGCGATCTAGTTCAAAAATCGGTACGAATTCGATAATTTCGTCTGATAATCCCAAATTTGCCATAAAAACAACTTGATATTCATCCCCAAACAACTCCGCTAAAGATAACTTTGTTTCAGACAAAGTAAGTGCATCATATACCTGCGTTATTATCAAAGGCGTATTAATAGTTGCTGGCAACTGCGAAATTGCATTGGCATCAATAATTGTAACACCATTTTCAAGCGGATCTATCTGCAATCGGGCGTATAATTCATCCAAAAAACTTACTGCCGAGAATATTTTAAAATCGATTTTCTCCGATTTCGCAAATTCTCTAAGTTTTATTACTGTTCGTTCAGCAACCATTGGACTACCCGGAACTGCATAAACAACGCTTTTATTCAGTGATTCAAAACCGACATGTTCAGTTATTGCAGAATAAACGCTGTCAAAATCAGCGAACTGTTCATAGAATTTGTCGCAAGTTGAAAATTCAATCCCCAGTTCAACTAATTTATCTACTGCCGGATGCTGGCACGTACGCAAAATTAACTTTTCACAATTCATCATCAAATCAATGGTTTCAATTGTCAATAATCCGGCACTTCCCGGTCCTAATCCTACAATATTTAACAATATTCCTCCCAGTTTAGTATTCAACTTTTAACAAACATAATCCATGCGCCGGAGCAGTTGGGCTGGCTAGTTCACGATTTTTACTTTCGATAATTTTTGCAATATCATCAACTGCGCGTCGACAACTGCCGATGTCCACACAAGTCCCAACAATAATTCGCACCATATTATAGAGAAAACCGCTGCCGCAGATGGTGAATACCAATTCATCATTAAGCACTTGCCAATCAGCACAAAATATTATTCTCTTAGTAGTTTTGACTGAACGCTTTATTGAGCTAAACGCCTGAAAATCGTGTTCACCAATAAACTGTGTTGCGGCACTATTCATTGCTATTATATCCAATGCTTTATTCAGTTGCCAACAATGATTTCTGCGAAACGGGTCAAATATATCTGCGATTCTGATACGATATCGATAAGTTTTCTTTTTAGCATGCTTACGCGCATGGAATTCGGCAGATTCTTCCGCTGCTTCAACTACTACTAAATCTTTTGGCAAAACCGTTGCCGCCGCGATTACGATTCGCTCCACTGGAATAATACCGCTTGTTCTAAAGTTTACAACCTGGCCTAACGCATGCACCCCCGCGTCTGTTCTTGAGGCCGCGTTAAGACGAATCTGTTCTCCGAATATTTTTCGCAAGCCACGCGTTAACACATCTTGAACCGCAAGAGCATTTATTTGACTTTGAAAACCGGAATAATTAGTCCCATCATAGGCAATCGTTAGTTTTATGTTGCGCAAAATTGCTTCCTCTATCTCCGAAATTTTCATTCAGCCAAATTCAGTTGGTCGACCATCAAGCTGATTATACAAAAAAAAAGCACTTGCGTACAAGTGCTAAAGTTTAAAATAATAACGCATACCAATCGTTACCAGCAAATAACCAAAACCAAAAAGTACCGTAACCCCATCTTCGGGACGAAAGGACAATACTTTCATCCTTGTACGCCCTTCGCCACCGCGATAACATCGTGCTTCCATCGCCATTGCTAATTCGTCGGCTCTGCGAAACGCACTGACAAACAACGGCACAATTAGCGGCACAATTCCCCTGGCCCGATTCAGCAGATTGCCTTCTGTAAATTCAGCTCCGCGCGATTGCTGGGCTTTCATAATTCGATCCATTTCTTCGATAAGCGTTGGAATGAAGCGCAATGCGATTGTCATCATCATCGCTATTTCGTGTGCGGGCACCCCGATTTTTTTAAACGGGTTAAGTAATCGTTCGATAGCATCGGTTAAATCCAACGGCGAAGTAGTGAGCGTCAGCAGTGAAGACATTACAATCAGCAGCACTAACCGCAGTGACATCATTGCTCCTGTCTCTAAACCCGTTTGCGTAACCGTTAACTTGCCGAATTTCATCAGTACTAATCCATCACCGGAAAACGCTTGAAAAACGATAGTCAGTAAAACAATCAACCACAATGGCTTCACTGATTTCGCAACCATGCGTAACGGAACCTGTGAAAGAATAGCCGCCAGCACAAATACAAATGCTGCCAACACATAAGTAGCTGCTGAATTTGCCACGAACAGCGCGGCGATGAAGACAACACAAAAAACAATTTTACTGCGTGGATCCAAACGGTGAACAACGCTTTGTCCGGGGAAAAATTGCCCTATAGTTATATCGTTTAGCACATTTCCCTCCGGTACGCCGCTAATAATAATTTTGCGCAGTCAATCCGAGTTCGGGCATTCCCCTCAACCTGCAGGCCCTGCTCACGTGCTCTGCTCAATAATTGATAGGTTTCAGGTGGCGCCATATTTACGGTTCGTAGCACGCTCTCATTGGCAAAAACCCGCTCAGCAACATCGTTTAATAATATCTCGCCTTTGCTCATAACGATCACCCGTTCCGCATATTGCACAATCTCATTCATATTGTGCGAAATCATAACCACAGCACAACCAGTTGACTGCCGTAAACGGGAAATTTTCTCAAGAATTGCCCGGCGTCCGCGCGGATCCAAGCCGGCAGTCGGTTCATCAAGCACCAGATACTCCGGTTTCAGCGCCAGAATCCCAGCCATGGCAACACGCCGCATTTGTCCGCCGGATAACGCAAACGGTGAACGGTTGGCATATTTAACGTAATTCAAATCTACAAAATCCATCGCCTCGCGTACCCGTCGAACCACACCAGCATCATCAACACCATAATTCTTCGGACCATACGCAATATCCTTTTCAACAGTTTCTTCAAACAATTGCTGCTCCGGATATTGAAAAACTATTCCGACTTTTCGCCGGGCGGATTTTGCTGCTTTTGATTTTTCAGCAATGTTAATATTATCCACTTCCACGGAACCACTATCCGCTTTTAATAAACCGTTCAAATGCTGAATCAGAGTCGATTTTCCTGATCCAGTATGGCCAATAATTCCGATAAATTCGCCCTCATTGATTGTCAAAGATACATTGCGTAACGCTTTTCGCTCAAACGGCGTCTTTTTCATATAGGTAAATTCGATATTTTTTACTACTAACGACATATAAACTCCAGCAATTCATTATCTCTAACAATACCTGATGGTATTTCAATCATATTTTCACGAAAAAAGTCGGCTACCTGTGCCGCCAGCGGCACTTCGAGACCAGCGTCTAGCAATTTTTCCGTCTCAGCAAATACGCAATCTGGTGTACCATCAAGAATTATTTCGCCTTCCTTCATAACAACCACACGGTCAGCCAGTAGCGCTTCTTCCATGAAATGCGTAATTAAAACAATAGTCTTATTGTTATTTTTATTAAGTTTTAACAGCGTTTTCATTACGTCGTAACGGCCACCGGGATCTAACATGGCGGTGGGTTCATCAAGCACCAGGCATTGCGCATCAATTGCCAAAGCGCCGGCAATGGCTACCCGTTGTTTTTGACCACCGGATAATAAGTGCGGAGCATGCTTACGGTACTCTTCCATGCCCACAGCCGCCAGTGCCTCAAACACCCGTAGTTTTATCTCATTTGACTCAATACCAAGATTTTCCGGCCCGAAAGCAACATCTTCCTCCACAATCGCAGCAACTATCTGATTGTCGGGATTTTGAAAAACCATACCACAAGTACCGCGCACTTCCCACACCCGTTTATGATCAGAAGTATCCCAACCGTTTACATAACATTTTCCAGTTGTCGGCAACAGTAGCGCATTGAAATGTTTAGCTAAAGTCGATTTTCCCGATCCGTTTCCACCAAGTAATGCAACGAACTCGCCTTTATTAATTTTCAAATTTATATTATTCAACGCCACTACATCCCCGACAGAATCCTGTCGCCCGGGATAAATATGCGTAAGATTTTCACAATTAATAATTATCATTATGCTCCAAAACAAAATTGGGGAGGCCGCAGAAAATAATTTCCTGCTCGCCCCCCGCAAGATCAACACATTTACACTAATTCTAAAATCGCCATTTGTGTCGCATCGCCACGGCGCACTCCCAGCTTATAAATTCTGGTATAGCCACCGTTTCTGTCAGCGTATTTTGGCGCGATTTCATCAAATAGTTTTGATACTACCGTCTCGTCAGTAATGAACGCCAACGCTTGTCGACGCGCGTGTAAATCGCCTCGCTTACCAAGTGTGATCATGTGCGCTATCGTCTTTGTTACTTCTTTAGCTTTCGACTCAGTTGTTTCAATACGACCATAACGCAAAAACGAGGTAGTTACGCTACGCAGTAAGGCGCGACGCGCGCTACTGTTTCTGCCTAGTTTACTATATGCCACTTTAAGCTCCTCCTACTCTTCCGATTTCGCTTTCAAAGGAATGCCCATATGTTGACATTTCGCTTTGATTTCGTCAATTGTTTTCTTGCCGGCGTTCTTAATGTTATGCAAATCCTGTTCACTCAGAGTGCCTAACTGATGCATATGCGTTATGCCGATACGAGTCAGACAATTCTTTGCACGAACTGAAAATTCCACGTCATCAATCGGAACGTGCGGATTTTCACCGTTCCGCAAAGCGCTTCCATCCAACTCAAAAGGTGGTTGCTTTATTTCAATGCCAGCGAGTGAAGTCACTTGTTGCATATATTCAACCAGAATTTCAGCTGAACGACCGACTGCATTTCGTGGTGAAATACTGCCATCGGTCCAAACGTCCATTGTCAGCTTGTCAAAATTTGTGATATTGCCGACACGAGTATCCGTCACATCACATTTTACGCGCAACACCGGCGTATAAATTGAGTCTATCGGGATCTCTCCGATTGGCTGATCGACTTGCTTGTTGCGATCTGCAGAAACATAACCAGTACCACGATTGACACTCATCGTCATGTTAAGTTGCGCGCCTTTTTCCAAGGTAGCAATATATAAATCTTGATTAAGTACTGCAATACCTTCAGGGCAAATTATATCTGCACCGGTTATCGTACCCGCAGTATTTTTTTCAATTTTTATTTCATATGTCTCATCGTCCTCAGCTTTTAGGCGTAACAACTTGACATTGAGAATCATATCGGTTACGTCTTCACGCACCCCGGGTATTGTAGAAAATTCATGCAGCACACCATCAATTTTGATTGCGTTAACTGCCGATCCCGGAAGTCCGGAAAGCAGAATTCTGCGCAAACTGTTGCCCAAAGTTATTCCATATCCGCGCGGCAACGGTTCCCAAACGAATTGACCATATGTATTTGTCTCGTTGACACTGCTAACTTCAATTTTTGTTCGCTTAGCTTCGCTCATCAAATTATACCCTCCAAAATTTTATCCAGCTGTAAAACACTTGTGGTTTTTGCTATTATCTGGAGTAGAGCTCTACTATTAACTGTTCTTGAACAGGTAGGCTAATCTCTTCACGACTTGGAAAACGCGTAACTTTTGCGCTCATATTCGGTGCATCGATTTCCAGCCACTGAACTTGATTGTTGCGTTTAGACATAGCTTCACCCATTGTCTTTGTCAAAGCAGAATCTTTCTTGTTTTCACAAACCGAGACTACTTCATCAATTTTCACAATAAAAGAAGGAATGTTTACGCGACGACCGTTCACGCGGAAAAATCCGTGACGAACCATTTGACGCGCTTGATTTCTGCTATCGGCCATTCCCATTCTAAATACAACATTGTCCAAGCGTCGCTCCAATAATGCCAACAAGTTTTCACCGGTTATGCCTTTCATGCGATCAGCTTTTTCAAAAATACGGCGGAATTGAGTCTCTAATATGCCATATACGCGACGAACTTTCTGTTTTTCGCGCAATTGAATTCCATATTCGGAAGTCTTAGTACGCCGTTTTTTACTTTGTCCATGTTGACCGGGAGCATATGAACGGCGAGTGAACGCACACTTATCAGTATAACAACGATCGCCTTTTAAGAACAATTTGCTTCCTTCGCGACGGCAAAGACGGCACGATGATTCTAAATATCTAGCCATAATACCCTCCTATACTCTTCTGCGTTTCGGCGGACGACAGCCGTTATGCGGAATTGGCGTTACATCCTTAATCGAAACGACATCCAAGCCGGCTACCTGCAACGAGCGGATAGCCGCTTCGCGTCCCGGGCCGGGTCCTTTAACAAATACGTCGACAGTTTTTAGGCCATGCTCCATCGCCGCTTTGCACGCGCCTTCTGCAGCCATTCCTGCTGCAAACGGCGTGCTCTTGCGTGAACCTTTAAATCCTAAGATTCCTGAGCTCGACCACGCAATACAATTACCGGTTTTATCAGTAATCGTTACAATTGTATTGTTGAAAGTCGAATGAATATGCACATCGCCGTGCTCAATATTTTTACGTTCTTTTCTTTTGGTTCTCACTACTTTCTTAGCAGCCAAAATTCATTCCTCCTATCCTACTTCTTGCGCTTAGCGCCAACTGTGCGGCGCGGACCTTTGCGCGAACGCGCATTGGTCTTCGTACGCTGTCCACGAACAGGCAGTCCCATACGATGACGGCGACCACGATATGAACCAATCTCTATCAATCGCTTGATATTCAATTGTTCTTCTCGACGAAGATCACCCTCAACTTTTAGATTACTGTCAATAAATTCACGAATCTTTGCTACTTCTTCATCAGACAAATCTTTCACACGAGTGTCAAAATTTATCCCTGTAGCAGTTAATATTTCCCTTGAAACTGTCAAGCCCACTCCATAAATATAGGGTAGCGAATACTCAACTCTTTTGTCTCTTGGTAAGTCAACACCGGCTATACGCGCCATACGTGCCTACACCTCCTATCCTTGTTTCTGCTTGTGTTTCGGATTTTCGCAAATGATCATTACAATGCCTTTGCGCTTAATTATTTTACATTTTTCACAGATTGGTTTTACCGACGGTCTAACCTTCATCTCGAATATCCTCCTTATTTAAACCGATAAGTAATACGGCCGCGTGATAAATCATAAGGCGTAAGTTCCAGCAACACTTTGTCGCCCGGTAAAATCCTTATAAAATTCATTCGGATTTTACCCGAAACGTGCGCCAACACCGTATGCCCGTTGTCCAATTTTACATGGAACATTGCATTCGGAAGCGATTCTGTGACAATCCCTTCTACTTCGATAACGTCTTGTTTCGCCATAAAACGAAAATGTCCTCCTTGTCGCGATTCACGCGCTAAAGAATTGTGAGAATTTCCGGTGCACCCTCAGTAATTAAAATTGTGTGTTCAAAATGCGCTGAAGGTTTTTCATCACAAGTGACCACTGTCCAATTATCGAGTAGTACATCCACATCTTTTGATCCCATATTAATCATCGGCTCGATTGCCAAAATCATTCCCGGTTTTAGTTTGGGACCTTTACCGGGCTTGCCAAAATTTGGAACCGGCGGATCCTCATGCAGCTCTCGGCCAATGCCATGTCCGCACAACTCCTCGACTACGCCGTATCCGTAATTTTCGCAGTATGATTGCACCGCATAGGAAATATCTCCTAAGCGTTTTCCTGGCAATGCCTTGGCAATCGCGCGGTGAAGCGATTGTTCAGTAATTGTCAGTAATTGTGCAAGTTCTGAAGAAATCGTACCGACCGGATAAGTGGCAGCCGCGTCACTATGATATCCGTCCAGGCAGACACCGATATCAATACTGATGATATCGCCGTCTAACAATTTACGATTTCCCGGAATACCATGAACAACCTGTTCATTAATTGATGCGCAAATACTCGCTGGAAAGCCATTATAGCCTAAAAAAGAGGGTTGCGCAGAATTTGCCTGGATAAATCTGCGAACAATTTCATCTAGCTCGCGGGTTGTTACTCCAGGTTTGATGTGTTGCTTCAAAATCAAAAAAGTTTCCGCTAATAATTTCCCTGCATTTCGCATCAACGAAATTTCTTTTTCGCTTTTTATCATTATCATAGCGAATCCATTTTTAACACAGTCGTAATATCAGCAAAAACCTTGCTGATTGACTGCAATCCGTCCACAGGAACATAAATCCGCTTCATGTGATAGTATTCGGCCAACGGCCAAGTTAACTTTCGATACTCAACAATCCGGCGCTTAACCGTCTCTTCAGTATCATCATCGCGTTGAAACAGCTCCCCGCCATCTTTATCGCAAAATCCTTCACGGATTGGCGGTTTGAAGGTGATGTGGTATGTTGTGCCGCACACTTTGCAAAATCGTCTGCCAATAGCGCGTTCCAGCAATTTTGCTTCAGGTATTACTATATGTACTACCTTAGTCAATTTCTTGCCGACATCGGACATAAACATTTCCAACTCTTCACCTTGTAACAAAGTTCGCGGAAATCCATCGAGGATAAAGCCTCTTGAACAATCCGGCTGTGACAAACGCTCGCGAGTCACGTCTAGTACAAGTTCATCCGGCACTAGAGTACCCGCATCCATGTATTTCTTTGCTTCAATACCCGATGCCAGCCCTTTGTCAAACGCGGCGCGAAAAACCGCACCTGTCGAAACGTGGGGAATATCAAAACGCTGAATCAACCGCTGCGCCTGAGTTCCCTTTCCACTACCGGGAGGTCCTAACAAAACTAAATACATACTTATCTCGCCTATTTCATGAAGCCTTGATAATGTCGTTGCAATATCATTGCTTCAATTTGTTTCATTGTATCTAACGCAACACCAACTACAATCAGTAGCGCCGTTCCGCCGAAATACACTCCTTGAACACCAGTTAACCAGCCCATTCCGTTCGGCACTACGGCGATTAACGCTAAAAATACCGCACCGGCAAGGGTTATTCGCGACATGACACGCTCAAGATATTCCGCCGTCGGTTTTCCAGGTCGCAATCCTGGAATAAAACCACCGTTCTTCTTCATATTTTCGGCAACTTCTGGTACGTTAAACGTAACTGCGGTATAGAAATATGTGAAGAAAATGATGAACAATATATAAAACGCAGTGTTCATCACTGATCCCCAAGCAAACCATCCGGCCACAGCTTTTATCCAACTAATATTGGTAAACTGGGCAATTGTTAACGGGAACATCAAAATTGATGAAGCGAAAATTATCGGAATAACACCGGCCTGATTGACCTTCAACGGCAAATATGTCGATTGGCCACCATAAACTCGACGTCCGACAACCCTCTTGGCATATTGCACCGGAATTTTTCGCTGTCCCTGTTGTATCCAGATTACAAATAATACCATTGCAGCAGCCATTAACACAAAAGCAAACGCACTAATAATATTTATCGTTCCGGCACGCACATACTCGAATATTGTATATATACCACTTGGCAACCGTGCAACAATTCCGGCAAATATCAATAATGATATCCCGTTGCCAACTCCGTTTTCGGTAATCTGCTCGCCAATCCACATCAAGAACACCGTTCCAGCTGTCAATATCGTCGCCACCAACAGATGGGATATGAAACCGTGACTAAAAGTCATTGCAGCTGAAAAGCCGTAGGACATTCCAACTCCTTGAATAAAAGCCAAGATAACAGTGCCGTAACGTACTGTTTGCGTAATTTTTTTACGGCCTTCTTCGCCTTCTTTTCCCCACCGTTCAATCGTCGGAACTACAACTCCCAGGAGTTGCATAATAATCGACGCGTTGATATAGGGTGTGATACTCATCGCAAATATCGAAAACTTTGATAGCGATCCACCAGCGAACAAGTCCATAAGATCAAACAAATTGTTATTACCGAACAACTGCGCAAGTTTCGCCGAATCGATACCCGGCACTGGTATATGCGCTCCAAACCGAAAAACTGCGAACATCATCAACGTGAAGATGATTTTTTTTCTCAATTCAACAGCGTTCCACACATTTTGCAATGCAGCAAACAAGCTATACCACCTCAGCTTTTCCGCCAGCGGCGTTAATTTTTTCTAATGCCGTTTTGGAAAATGCTTGCGCCTTTACTATAAGCGATTTAGCCAAATCGCCATTGCCAAGAATTTTGACGCCGTCCTTAACATTTTTGAGGATACCGGCTTCAATCAAAGATACCGGATCAACGATCGCACCGGCTTCAAAACAATCTAAATCGACAATATTTACTATCGCGTATTCAACGCTCCATTTATTATGGAATCCTCGTTTCGGTAACCGTCTGTAAAGAGGCATCTGACCGCCTTCAAATCCCGGTCTAACGCCGCCACCAGTACGCGAGTTCTGACCTTTTTGGCCACGTCCTGAAGTTTTACCTATTCCTGATCCTAATCCTCGTCCTACCCTGGTGCGTTGTTTGTTTGAACCGGGTGCAGGAGACAATTCATGCAGTTTCATATCTTACCCCCTAATTACTCAACATTATCAACGCTGATTAAATGTACTACCTTGCGCACCATACCGCGGATAGCCGGGGTATCTTCATGCACAACTGAACTGTTAGTCTTTTTCAAGCCAAGCGCAACCACAACTTTGCGTTGCGATTCTTGCCGGCCAATTAAACTTCTCTTTAAGGTAATTTTAATTTTTCCCATAACGCCTCCCGTTAACCCAAGAGTTCTTGAACTGTTTTTCCACGCATCGCAGCAACATCTTCAATTCGTTTCAAATGCGACAATCCTTGTAAAGTAGCTTTTACCACATTAGCCGGATTCGCCGAACCTAATGATTTCGTAAGAATGTCTTTAACGCCCGCCAACTCTAATACTGCGCGAACCGGACCACCAGCAATTACGCCAGTACCTTCGGAAGCAGGTTTCATAAGAACTGAACCAGCACCGAATTTTCCGATGATTAAATGTGGAATCGTTGTCTTAACCAACGGCACCTTAATCAAGCTTTTCTTAGCATCTTCGACACCTTTACGAATAGCTTCAGGCACTTCACCGGCTTTACCCAAACCAACTCCTACATGACCATTACCGTCGCCAACTACCACCAGAGCCGAGAATGAAAAGCGTCTTCCGCCTTTGACAACCTTAGCAACACGATTTATGAAGACTACTTTTTCTTTGAGATCCAATACACTATAATCAATTCTAACCATCTACTTCCTCCACATTAGAACTCTAGCCCGGCTTCACGCGCAGCTTGTGCCACAGCAGCTATTCTGCCATGATACAAATATCCGCCGCGATCGAACACAACAGTGTTTATACCTTTTGTCAACGCGCGTTTTGCAACTGCTGCGCCAACTGCTTTAGCAGCTTCGATATTTCCGCCGTACTCTACCTGACCTTTAAGTTCTTTATCCATAGTGCTTGCGGAAACCAGCGTGATTCCGCTTTGATCATCTATGATTTGAGCGTAGATATGCTTGAGACTCCGGAAAACGTTCAAGCGCGGGCGTGCCGGAGTTCCCGCCAAATCTTTGCGCAATCTACCATGGCGCTTTAGGCGGATGGCATTTTTTTCAGCCTTCTTCAGCATTGTTTCACTCCTTATTATCAGCTGTGAGTTATTACATAGTTTTTGCTATGCACTCAAACAACCTTTATTTTTTACCTTTTGCACCGGCTTTACCGGCTTTTCGACGTACAATTTCATTTTCATAACGAACACCTTTGCCCTTATACGGCTCAGGTTCACGATAGCCACGGACTTTGGCGGCAAAAGCACCGACAACTTCCTTATTTATTCCGCTGATAACAATTTTTCTTTGCTCCGGAACCTCAATCGTGATTCCCTGAGGTGGCTCAACTATTAGCGGATGCGAAAAACCAAGCGTAAGGTTAAGATTGTTGCCAGTTTTTGCCGCTCGATAGCCTGTACCTTCAATTGTTAACGTCCTGGTGAAACCTTTGGTTACCCCATCCACCATGTTAGCGATAAGCGTTCTTGACAATCCGTGTAAACTGCGGTGTAACTTATTATCGCTCGGTCGAGTAACGATAAGCTCATCACCTACACGCTCAATTTGCATCTCAGTTCTAATTTGCCGACTGAGTTCACCCTTTGGACCATTAACTTTGACAAAATTATCAACAATGCTAATAGTTACGCCTGCGGGTATTACTATCGGTTTTCTGCCGATTCGTGACATAATATTTCCTCCTGAATCTCACAATTACCAAACGTACGCGAGCACTTCGCCGCCCAAACGGCTTTTACGAGCGTCTCTGTCGGTCATAAGGCCTTGCGAAGTGGACACAATAGCGATGCCCATGCCACCGAATACACGCGGCAACTCATCATGCTTTGTATAAACGCGTAATCCTGGTTTCGAAATGCGTTTTAGTCCAGAAATTATCCGCGCTTTTCCTACACCATATTTCAAAATTATTTTCAACGAACCTTGTTTATCGTCTTCAACAAAACTGAATCCGGATACAAAACCTTCGTCTTTTAATATTTGGGCTATTGCTTTTTTTATTTTAGAAGCGGGCATTACCACTTCTGGGTGATTTACTGTATTTGCATTACGAATACGAGTAAGCATATCAGCAATCGGATCGGTCATTACCATAACAATTAACCTCCTTTTTCAGGCAACCTACCAGCTGGATTTCGTCACTCCGGGAATTGCTCCCTTGTGACTCTGTGAACGGAAACAAATTCTACACATTTTAAACTTACGCAAGTATCCATGTGGACGACCGCAAATTTCACAGCGGTTATATCTACGCGTCGAAAACTTCGGTTCTTTTTTCCATTTTTCAATTAAAGCCGTCTTTGCCACTGTTCCTCCTTAAGCTACGAACGGCATACCGAGAAGTTTCAACAACTCGCGCGCCTCTTCGTCCGTATTCGCAGTACTAACTATAACTATATCCATTCCGCGAACCGCATCTACTTTGTCATACTCGATTTCCGGGAATATAAGCTGCTCTTTGACTCCCATGTTGTAGTTTCCGCGACCATCGAAGGATTTTGGGCTGACACCACGGAAGTCGCGAACGCGCGGTAACGCAATGTTAATTAGTTTATCCAGAAACTCATACATTCGTGCGCCGCGCAACGTAACTTTAGTGCCAATTGGCATACCTTGACGAATTTTGAAATTAGCGATCGACTTCTTAGCTTTCGTAACAACCGGTTTTTGACCGGAAATGATCATTAAGTCTGCTACAGCCGACTCTAGCGCTTTCGCATTTGCAACTGCTTCGCCAACGCCCATATTAATAACAACTTTTTCTATCTTAGGAATCTGCATAGTGCTTTTATAACCAAATTTGGTCATCAACGCACTAACTATTTCATTCTGATATTTATCTTTCAGTCTTGCTGACATTTATTAGCCCTCCTTCTTGATTATTTTTCGCTATCGATTATTTCGCCGCATTTTTTGCAAGTGCGGGCAGTTTTACCGCTAGCCAAGGCTGTTTTTGCCAACCGTGTAGGCTTATCGCAACCGGGGCAAACCAACATAACTTTCGAAGAATGCATTGCTGCCTCTTTCACCATTACGCCACCTTGCTGGTTCTGTTGCGTAGGTTTAGTGTGCCGTTTGACTTTATTAGCACCTTCAATTACTACTTTTCCAGTCTTAGGCAATGACTCAATAACCTTGCCTTTTTTGCCCTTATCTTTTCCTGACAACACTACAACTGTGTCGCCTTTTTTTACATGCATTTTTTTCATTTCAGCCACTTTGACACCTCCGCTCTAAATAACTTCAGGAGCAAGCGATACTATCTTCATGAAGTCCTTATCGCGAAGTTCTCGCGCTACTGGACCAAAAATACGTGTGCCCCTCGGAGTTTTGTCGTCTTTAATAATTACCGCTGCGTTATCATCGAATCTAATATACGACCCATCCGGGCGACGCAATCCTTTTGCTGAACGCACGACGACCGCTTTTACTACATCACCTTTTTTAACAACGCCGCCGGGTGATGCATCTTTAACAGTAGCAACAATAATATCACCAATATTGGCATATCGACGGAACGAACCGCCCATAACACGAATACACAAGATCTCTTTTGCGCCAGTATTGTCCGCTACTTTCAGCCTGGTTTCTTGCTGAATCATTGAATTTCCTCCTTCGGCTGACTAAACAACTGATATATTTTACTTTACTTTTTCGAGTATTTCAACCACTCTGAAGTATTTATCCTTCGACAATGGTCGTGTTTCCATAATTTTTACAGTATCACCGATTTCGCAATCATTATTTTCATCATGCGCTTTGAAGTTTTTGGTTTTCTTCATCGGTTTACCGTATGTCGGATGCGGAACGGTGCGTTCAATAGCAACAACAACAGTCTTTTGCATTTTATTGCTTACAACTTTACCGACACGTACTTTACGTTCGATTCTTTCCATAGTTACCAATTCCTCCTTGCGAACCTACGCTTTTTTCAATTCACGCTGGTGCTCAATAGTTTTCACCCGCGCGATTGCTTTTCTTACTTCCTTAATTCGGGAAGAATTTTCCAATTGCCCTACTGCGAGTTGGAAGCGCAAGTTGAAGAGTTCTTCTTTCAATCCGGTTAATTTTGCAACGAGCTCTACATCGTTCATTTCGCGGATGTCTTTAACCTTCATTTACTTCACCACCCGTTTCTCTCTTAATGAATTTCGTTTTGATCGGCAGCTTGTGCCCGGCAAGACGAAACGCCTCTTTTGCTTCCGCTTCAGGAACACCGGCAATTTCGAACATTACCCGGCCTGGTTTTACCACTGCAACCCAGAACTCTGGCGATCCTTTTCCGCTACCCATACGGGTCTCAGCAGGCTTTGCTGTTACCGGTTTATCCGGGAATATTTTAATCCAAACTTGACCACCGCGTTTAATATAGCGTGTCATTGCGATACGCGCAGCTTCTATTTGTCGGTTAGTAATCCAGCTGGCTTCTTCAGCGACCAAACCAAACTCACCGTGTGACACAGTATTCCCTTTTGTGGCTTTACCAGTCATTCGTCCGCGAAATTGTTTTCTGAACTTAACTCTTTTTGGAATCAACATTAGTTTTCGCCTCCTTCTCGCTTAGCAAGTTTCTTCTGAGGCAAAATCTCACCTTTGTAAATCCAAACTTTTATGCCAATAACGCCAAAAGTTGTATGCGCTTCAGCCGTGCCATAATCAATGTCCGCACGTAACGTGTGCAAAGGAACACTGCCATCGCGGTAACACTCGGTTCGAGCAATTTCGGCGCCCCCCAACCGACCGGCAACCATAACTTTAATCCCTTTAGAACCAGCGCGCATTGTGCGGCCGACCGCTTGCTTCATCGCTCTTCTGAAAGCGATTCGTTTTTCAAGTTGCGCCGCAATGGATTCCGCTACTAATGTAGAATCCAAATCTGCTTGCTTAATTTCCTGAATTTGAACATCGACAGTTTTCTCAGTAAATTGTGCAATATCTTTTTTGATATCTTCAATTCCCGCGCCTTGCCTGCCAATCACCATACCAGGACGATTTGTGAAAACCGTAACTTTGATACGACTTCCGCTGCGTTCGGTAGTAATACGGGAAATCCCGGCAGCGAATAATTTTTTCTTCAAAAACTTACGGATTTTGATATCCTCATGCAGGAATTTAGCAAAATCTTTATCTGCATACCACTTAGCATCCCAAGTTTTGATAATTCCGACTCGAAGACCATGCGGATTTATTTTTTGACCCACAGTTTCGTCCTCCTATCTTTCTGCGACTACCATTGTTACATGGCTCGATTTTTTGAGAATTTTGAAAGCCTGACCACGCGAACGCGGATGAATGCGTTTGAGTGTCGGACCTTGATCTATCATTGCCTCAGCAACATACAATTTGGACGCATCCATTTGTAAATTGTGTTCGGCATTTGCAACAGCTGATTTCAGGCATTTCTCAATTACCGGCGAAGCAGCTTTCGGAGTATATTTCAAAATTGCTATCGCTTCATCAACGTTTTTTCCGCGAATCAAGTTTGCCACAATACGCATCTTGCGCGGTGCAATTCTGATGTATTTTGCATGTGCTCGTGCTTGCATCAGTTTGTTCCTCCCTAAATTACTTCAGTGTAGTCGAACGCTCAGTGCGCGATCCATGACCACGAAAAGTTCGCGTCGGTGAAAACTCGCCTAATTTATGTCCGACCATGTCTTCGGTAATATATACCGGCACATGTTTACGACCATCATATACCGCTATAGTGTGTCCTACATAGTCAGGTAATATTGTCGAACTACGTGCCCACGTTTTAAATACTTTTTTTTCATTGGCAGCATTCATGGCGGCTATTTTCTTAGCCACGCTCGCATGAACATATGGCCCTTTTTTTATCGATCTTGACATATTTCCTCCATCGCCTCAATTACTTAGTGCGGCGAGACACGATCAGCTTGTCAGAAATTTTCTTCCGACGAGTTTTCGCGCCCATCGCGCATTTGCCCCACGGAGTAACAGGATGTTTTCGTCCAACCGGCGAACGTCCTTCACCACCACCATGCGGATGATCGCACGGATTCATTGAAGTACCTCTATTCGCAGGACGAATACCCATCCAACGTGACCGACCGGCCTTACCGATTGTTTCATTTTCATGATCCAAGTTTCCAACTTGTCCGATTGAAGCGCGACAGTTAACGTGCACTTTGCGCTGCTCACCAGACGGCATCCGTAGCAAAGCGTAATCGCCTTCTTTTGCCATTAACTGCGCAAAAGTTCCGGCTGAGCGAACAAGTTGCGCGCCTTTACCAATTTTCATTTCAACGTTGTGCACTACTGTACCAACAGGAATGTTTTTGAGTGGCAAACAATTACCAATTTTGATATCAGCAGTTTCACCGTTCATAACAACATCGTCGACTTTTAATCCGTTTGGCGCCACTATATATAGTTTTGCACCATCAGCATAAAACAAGAGCGCTATTCGCGCTGAACGATTCGGATCGTACTCGATAGAAGCCACCTTTGCCGGGATTCCATCTTTGTTTCTTTTCCAATCAATAATGCGGTATTGTCGCTTGCTTCCGCCTCCTTGATGGCGCACAGTAATGCAGCCTTGGTTATTGCGGCCAGCATGCTTTTTTAAACTAACTACCAGCGAACGCTCCGGTTTTGTTGCGGTGATTTCTGAAAAATCAGCAACAGTCATGAAGCGACGTGATGGTGAAGTCGGCTTAAAACTTTTAACAGCCATTACGAGTTTCCTCCTACTTAATTTCCACGGTGTATAACGCTTTTTCGCCGCGCTACCTTAAACCGTAGATTAAATGTTATACGCCTTCGAATATTTCTATTCTATTTCCCTGAGCTAATTTGACAATTGCTTTTTTGTAATCCGCGCGATACCCGGCAGTTTTACCCATACGCTTAATTTTTCCATTAACTATCAATGTTTTTACATCAAGCACTTTAACGTTAAAGATTTTTTCAACTGCATTTCTGATTTCTATCTTATTAGCTTTTAATGCTACTTTGAAAACATATTTGTTCTCAGTCATCAAAATGTTTGATTTTTCAGTAACAATTGGTCGGATTAATACATCACGCAAATTATTCATTACGCATATACCTCCGTAATTTTCGCTAGAGCTGCCTGATCAACCAAAATTTTATCGTGGTGCAATAAATCAAAAACGTTTATACCGTCAAAAGCAACCGCTTTTACACCAGCAATGTTATTGCTTGAACGTGCAACCACTTCATCATAATCGGCGGTCACAATCAACGCTTTCTTAGGTGCGTCAAAAGCATTCAAAAACTCCACTACCTTTTTGGTTTTGATTTCAGCCAGCTGAATACTATTAATTACAATTAATTCTCCGGCTCTAAGTTTAGCACTTAGTGCTGATTTGAGAGCCAACCGACGCACTTTGCGCGGCACAGTTATTGAGTATCCACGCGGTTGCGGGCCAAATACGACTCCGCCACCTACCCAAAGTGGTGAACGAATCGAACCGGCACGTGCGCGGCCAGTACCCTTTTGACGCCACGGTTTCTTACCGCCGCCACGTACTTCATCGCGTTTTTTCGTCTTGTGTGTTCCCAAACGCAAGCTCGCGAGTTGCATTTTCACTACTTGGTGTACAACTGCTTCGTTGAACTCAACACCAAATACCAATTCGTTTAATTCTATTTCGCCGGTTTGACTACCGGCCATATTATATACATTTACTGTTGGCATGGTCTTTCCTCCTAACGCTCAGCTTATTTGCCAGGCTTCTTAGTGTTTCTTATCATCACCAAAGAGCCCTTGGCACCTGGCACAGCGCCTCTTACCAGAATAAGGTTCCGGTCAATATCTATTCGAGCAACAGTTAAACGCTGAATAGTGACCTTTTGCACACCCATGTGTCCCGGCAATCGTGTGCCTTTGAATACTTTACCGCCACCACCAGACATTCTCGGCCCGATTGAGCCTGGTTCACGATGCGATTTCGAACCGTGAGCCATTGGTCCGCGATGGAAATTGTGGCGCTTGATACAACCGGCAAATCCTTTACCTTTGCTTACGCCGGAAACATCGATCAACTCGCCTTCAGCGAAAACATCCGCACCTAGAACTTGACCAATTTCATATGCCGGAGCTTCAGTCATTCTAATTTCACGGGCATATCGCACCGGCGCTTGTCCGATTTTTGCGAAAAATCCTTTTCGAGGCTTGGTGACGAGCTTATCGCGCACCGCACCATAACCAAGCTGTACAGCGTTATATCCATCTTTGCTAGCAGTCTTGTTTTGCAAAACTACATTATTGCCAACTTCAACAACAGTTACCGGTACTAGCTTGCCATCGGCTGCAAATATTTGCGTCATACCAAGTTTTTTTCCTATTAATCCTTTAACCATGAGAACTCTACACCTCCTTAGAGCTTGATTTCAATGTCTACGCCTGCTGGAAGATCGAGCTTCATTAAAGCATCAACCGTCTTTTGAGTCGGCTCAAGAATGTCGACTAGGCGTTTGTGCGTCCGCATTTCGAATTGCTCCCGCGAATCCTTATTGACATGCGGCGAACGCAAAATTGTGTAAATGTTTTTCTCCGTCGGAAGCGGAATCGGACCTGACACCATCGCATTTGTTCGTTTCGCCGTTTCGACGATTTTTTGCGCGCTCAGATCTAAAGCTTTGTGATCATAAGCTTTTAACCGGATTCTGATTTTTTGTTGTTTTGCCATAGTTTTTTCTCTATGTCCTCCTTTTGCCCAATTTCTAAGAACGGACCTCGGCTAAGTAAAAATTTCCCGCAAGTAAACGCCGCCGGGTGTGTCGTACTAAAAAATTCCAGCGGCGGCCTTACGGCCACCTTCTACCTCATCGCTGCAAAGGGCGCCCCAGAAGGGACGCCCGTATAATTTATCATAAGTTGGAGTGTTTGTAAACAACTTTATGCAAATTTTCGGTATTTTCAACTCATTTTTGCTTTTTTATCATCGTTTTGGGACAAACCAACTCGTAGGACATGTCTATAAGCCATTTTATCGTTTCTTCAGGAATATTTGCAAAACTCAAAACAGTGTTCCAATGTTTCTTATTCAAATGATAGCCAGGAATTATCTCGGTAAATTCCAAGCGCAGATTTATTGATAGCTCCGGATCGCATTTTAACGAAATGCTGGTTTGATCCGCCGTCTTTGAAAGAATGGCAAATATTTTCCCCTGCACCTTGAAAACATTCGGCTGAATACCAAAAGGAAAGTCTTCAATGGTATTGTTTTTTTTCAAACAATATATTCGTAATTCTTCAAAATCCATATCAACTCCTAAAACATCAGAAAAGCAGGCGGGTTATTACCGCCTGCTTACGGATTATTTATCGAAGATCCGCGATTTAGCGAATTTAGCCAAGGATAACTTTCGCTACCGCTCCGGCTCCTACTGTACGTCCGCCTTCACGA
>Ga0172379_10000460_pt1 | contig 102490 bp, 100 predicted proteins | sample GrowelOW334metaG_FD_119756 | JGI IMG/M metagenome (GOLD analysis project Ga0172379, IMG submission 119756) | Groundwater microbial communities from an aquifer near a municipal landfill in Southern Ontario, Canada - Groundwater well OW334 metaG | ecosystem: Environmental > Aquatic > Deep...
GATTCGGAACTGCCGCGCAGGTAGTTCTGGTAGTCGCGGTCGGGGTGGCGGTCGTAGAAGCCGGCGGTGTAGCCGCGATTGGCGAGGCCGTCGAGCTGGCCGATCAGTTGCGCGTCGAAGGGCCGTCCGGCGACCGCATCGTCGATCGCCTGGCGATAGCTCTGGCAGGTGCGCGCGACGTAGTAGGGCGACTTGGTGCGGCCCTCGATCTTCAGCGAGTCGATGCCGATGGTCGTGAGCTGCGCCACGTATTCGATGGCGCGCAGGTCTTTCGAGTTGAGGATGTAGCTGCCATGCTCGTCCTCCTCGATCGGCATGTATTCGCCGGGGCGTTCCTTCTCCTCGAGCAGCCAGGTGGCGCCGGGACGGCGCAGGGCCGTTTGCTTGGCGGCGATCGGCTGAGTCGGCGCTGGCGCTACGGCGATCGGGCGCGGCGTGGCGAGGTCGACATCGCCGCTCGCGTCCTCCGTGGCGGGCAGGACCTTGTAGTCCCAGCGGCAGGAGTTGGTGCAACTGCCCTGGTTCGGATCGCGATGGTTGAAGTAGCCGGAGAGCAGGCAGCGTCCCGAGTAGGCGATGCACAGCGCGCCATGCACGAAGACTTCGAGTTCCGTGTCCGGACATTCCTGGCGGATCTCGGCCACTTCGTCGAGCGAGAGTTCGCGCGACAGGATCACCCGCGTCACGCCGACGCTGCGCCAGAACTTCACCGCGGCGTGGTTCACCGTATTGGCCTGCACCGAGAGGTGGATCGGCATCTCGGGCCAGCGCTCGCGGATCATCATCATCAGCCCCGGATCGGCCATGATCAGTGCGTCGGGCTGGAGGTCCATGACCGGTGCCATGTCATCGACATAGGTCTTGAGCTTGGCGTTGTGCGGCAGGATGTTGCTGACCAGATAAAACTTGCCGTCGCGCGCATGGGTGAGTGCGATGCCCGCGGCGAGATTTTCCAGCGTGCCGAAGTCGTTGTTGCGCACGCGCAGGCTGTAGCGCGGCTGCCCGGCGTAGATCGCGGTCGCGCCGAAATCCAGCGCGGTGCGGGCCATGACCAGCGAGCCGGCCGGGGCCAGCAGTTCGGGGGTTTTCATCAAAGAGTCGTCAAAGAGTCGGCGCTGGCGGTACGGCGCGCAAATCCGCGGTCACCGTGCCGGCCTTCGCCAGTTCGGCTTCGTACTTCGCTTCGCGGAAATTCTCGGCCAGCGCGGCGGCCTCCCACTCCACCATCGCCGGATGGGCGAGCATGGTCTCGAGGTAGCCCGCGGCGGCGCCATTCACGGCGACGCCGTAGGTGCGGAAGCGATATACCACGGGCGCGAAGAAGGCATCCACGGCACAGAATTCCAGGCCCGCCAGAAAGGGCCCGCCGAAGCGCCGCAGGCCTTCGTTCCACAAGCGCTCGATGCGTGCGATGTCGGCCAGCAACTCGGGCGAGCGCTGCGTCACCGCCACGCGCACGCCGACGTTCATGCCGTGCTGGCTGCGCAGGTTGGCAAAGCCCGAATGCATCTCGGCCGCAGCGCAGCGGGCCCAGGCACGGGCCGCCGTATCGGCCGGCCAGACGCCGGAATGGTCTTCGGCCAGGTATTCGGTGATGGCCAGCGAATCCCAGACGACGGTGGCGATGTCCACCAGGCAGGGCACCTTGCCCGAGGGCGAGAAATCGGTGAAGGTCTCTGCGCCGAATCGGTGCAGGCGCTCGCTGAAGGGAATGTCCAGCGCGCGCATCAGCACCCAGGGGCGCAGCGACCAGGAGGAGTAGTTCTTGTTGGCGATGTGCAGGATGTACATGCGTTTTAGGTTCTGATGGTTTCGTCGAGCGTGATATCGACCATCAGATCGTTCGAGATGCGTTCGAGTTCCCCGGTCAGCGCCGAAACATCGAGATCCGGCGCGGCGGTGAGTTCGGCCACGGCATGGAACAGCACGGCGGCCGACATCGGCGCGCTCGAGGTGTGGGTCTCCAGGTTCTCGACATTGACCGCGTGGTGCGCCAGGACTTGCGACACCTCGCGCACGATGCCAATGCGATCGTGGCCGACCAGCGCCAGCTTCAGCCGCCGTCCCGCCGGCGCCGACTTCTGGGCCTTGGCCGTCTCGACGGTGACTTTCAGCCCGGCCAGTTTCCCGAGCGATTGGCGCAGTGCATCCGACTGCGCTGCGTCGACGCCGACCTCGACGATGCCGGCAAACTTGCCGGCCAGTTGCGCCATCGAGGATTGCAGCCAGTTGCCCTGGTGGGCGCTGATTACCTGCGCAAGCTCACCGACCAGACCGGGCCGGTCATCGCCGATGACGGTAAGAACGAGATGATGTGCCATGGTTTCCGTTGAAAAGTTATCTATCGAGCGCTACCGGTGGTCGTTCGCGCTCGCGTTGGTGGAGTTGCTTGATTTGGTCGGGTGTCATCAACGCGAATCGTCGCATGGCAGGGTGTTCGCGGCAAGCGTCGAGCCGCCCTCGATCAGCGCGATTTCGTCGGCGGTCAGACCGAACAGGCGATAGACCTCGGCGTCGATTTCTCGTTCGCAGCGCGCGATCTCGGCGGTGAACCCAGCGATTCGCGCCTTGTCGGCATCGAAGCGGGTCTGCCAGTCGTCGCGCTCGGCGAGCGGAATGGGCTGCTTGAACTGCTTCTTGATCTCGTCGTGAAAGGCCTTGAAATCGAGCGCCGGCCAGTCGAGCAGTTTGTTCGTGAGTTTCGCGGAAAGGCCGCCGGGCGCGAGGTCGGTGAGGACGCGGAAGCGGAATTTCTGTTGCAAGTCGCGGCGCGCTTCGGCGGCGCGCTGGGCAGATTCGGCGAGGCTGGCGAGGCGGGGGCGGATAGTGGCGTCGGCTTTCGGAACAGGTATGGTGTCGATATTCTCCGCGAACAGGCGCAACCGCCATTCGCCACCGCGCAATGCCTCGGCTGTGCCGCAGAGATGAAACCAGATGGCTTGCGAGTTGAGCAACGCCATCAAATACCAATCGGCGTCTGGAACGAAATATCCAGTATTACCAGCGTAGAAGCCGCTCTCGTCAATGACGAATTTCGGCCCCTGCGACATATCGGGATAAAACACCTTCGGCCCCTCGAATTTTGGAACATACGCTTCCTGCGCCTGCTGCAACTCGAACCATTCCTGCTTGGTTGCGCGCTTTTCCAGCGCCGTCTTGAACTGCTTCAGGTGGCGCTCGATGGCCGGAAAGTCGGCGATGGCGATACGGCGTTTGGGGATGTAGATCAGCCACAAATCCTGCGGCTCGATGCGCCATTTCTTCAAGTCCTTGCCTTCGAGGAAGGGCCTGAGCAGTTGGGCCGAATTCGGGTCTTCGGCAATCAGCCGGTCGCGGGTGGCGCGGTCGACGACGAAGGCTTCGTTGAGGCCGGTCTTGATGCCATAGAGCGGCGATCCATAAACGTCCTTCAGCGTTGGATGGCCATGCATCAGCTTCTCGCGCAGGCGCGCCAGCGCGCCACCTTCCAGTCGCCATGAGTCGGTGCCGAGCTGGCCTTGCGGCATGGTGCTGGCGTGCTGCTGGAACTCCGCAGCAAGGCTCTCGGGCATGGTCTTCTCCAGCGCGAGGAAGCGGATCGGCGCCTGCTGATCGGGACCGTCTGCCCGATCCATCACGACGATGGCCGGGTAGGTGGTGACGCCCTCGAAGACCTGGATGTCGCCGAAATCGACGAGGGTGCGGATTTGGGCGTGGGCCAGCAGATGACGGCGCAGCGCTTCGCCGGAACCGGTCTTGAAAAAGGTGGACGAGGAGATGTAACCCAGCCGGCCGCCCGGTTTGAGCAGCATGAGTCCGAGTTCGTAGAAATAGCAGTAAAGATCGGCGCGATCGCTGGCCACTGCATAGTGCCGTTCGAGATACGGCTTGACCGGCTTGAGGCGCTCCATGCGGACGTAGGGCGGGTTGCCGAGGACGACATCGAAGCCCCCAGCCGCGAACACGTCGGGGAAAGCGGCGTGCCAGTCGAAGGGGCGTGCGGTGAAATGGCCGTCGGCAATCAGGCTGTTGCCGATGCGCAGGTTCGCTTCGAGGCTTTCCAGTGGCTTGCCGCGCTGGGCGGTCTTCAGCCACAGCGACAGCTTGGAGATCTCTATGCTCTCGGGATTGAGGTCGACGCCGTAGAGATTGCTGTTGAGAATTTCGCGGTTGATGTCGAAGAAATCGAGGCTGCCCGTGATGGCCTGAATCTGTTCGTTAGCGCGTCGGTACTCGGCGTCCAGCAGATCGAAGGCCGCCACCAGAAAGGCGCCGGACCCGCAGGCCGGGTCGACCACGCGGATTGTTCTGAGCACGTCCCGCCATTCATGCCAGAAAAGCCACTCGACGAGTCGCGGCGCGTCGACCTTGATGTTCTTGGCGCGGTCGCGTCCCTTTCCCTTGAGCAGGAGTTTTTCCTCTGGCGTTGCCTTGCGCCATTCGCCACTCTTTGCGGCGAAGCGTGCGAGCGTCTTTTCTCGTTGCTCAACCAGGAAGGTGCCGAGACTTTGATCGACGATGAAGCGAGTGATCGGGTCCGGGGTATAGACGATGCCGTCCTGCTTGCGCTTGCCGGATATGGATGTCGCCGACTCCTTGACCTGGGCTTCAAGCGCGCCCAGCGTGAAACCTTCCGTGCCGGCCAGTTCCTTGAGTTGCTCGATGTCGCTGACGGACTGCTCGAAGATGTGGCCCAGTACGGTAACCGATACATCCTCGGCGAAGTCGTAGCCGCCGAGTTCGGCGAACATCCGGCAGGCGTCATCGGGTACGGCGAGGGCGTCGAGCACGGGATCGGGAGCGAACAGGCCGCCGTTGTAGGCAGGAATGGAAAGCGCCGGGTTACCCTTGTCGATGGCTCGAAACAGGGCTTGAAAATTGTCCCAGATGGGGCGCGGGTGGTAGGGGTCGCGATGCGACCAAGCCTGCGTCAGAGACTTCGACGGCAAGAGGCCGCGATGTTCGGCAAACGCGACGAACAGCACGCGGTCGAGGAGCTTCTGCACCGGTTCAATCAATGTTTCGGCAGGCTTGCCGGTGCTTTGCATCAGGGCGATCAGCAGATTGATGCGCCATGTCTTGTAGTCGCGATAAAGCTTCTGGGTGATTTCCTTTTCGGCGAGTGCGCTTTCGCGCAGCAGCTTGGTTGTTTCGCCGGTCAGCAGGCGCTCTGCGGAAAGCAGGAGACGGAAGCGCTGGTAGGCCGCATCCGAATCAGCCAGTTCGAGAATATCGAAGCGTTCATAGACCTGTCGGGTATAGCCAACGGCATAAAGGCGAATCTCGACCATGTTCGAGACCAGTAGAAAGTGACAGTCTGGCGTGTCCATGGCGTATTCCCAGACCTGCTGCACCGGGCTCTTGTGCCGCCCAGGCATGATGGCGTCGAGGTCCGGGGTATCCGCGCCCTTCAGTTCAACCGGGGCAATGACTTGTTTTCCGGTGCTGCTGAAGAATCCCAGCGCCGTGTCCGCCGCGCCGCTACCTGTGCGTTTTTCGTCGTTGAGTGTCCATTCGGGGCCGCTGCCGAAGGGGCGGTAACCCAGAAGTTCAACGAACATGCGCCGGATGAAAGGGCCGCGCAGCTCGGATTCCCTTTGCTTGCGGATGCTGCCATTGCGAATCGTCTCTGCCCAGTCGTGGAGCAGCTTTTTGTGTTCTGCCGGCGTGGGCTGGCTTGCCGCACGTTGTGCAAGAAAGCGTTGATTGAACAGTGGCTGATGAAAAAGAGTCATGGACGCTGACCGCTACGACTCTTTTTGACAATAACCACGCCCGGCAGATTTTCGAAATGCGCATCGCAGGTAAGCAACTCAGCGCCAAAATCGCGGGCCGTTGCATACACGACGGCATCGGCAGTCGCCAGTTTGTATTGGCGATGCAGCTCGGCGGCAAGCAGTGCGATACGCGTGTCAAGCGGCGCCACAATGCATTTCTGCGTATAGGCGATCATCTGATCCGCCTGGTCTTCGCCCACTTCCCGAGCCAGCCATTTCGCCAACTCCAGTTGCACGATGGTCGGCACGATACATTCGGACCTGTCGGGAATCTCCCGCGCCAACTGCTTGCCCAGCGGAGCGCCGACCAACCATTCGATCCAGACTGACGTATCGACGACGCGCATTATCCGTAGTGGCGAGGCAGTTTCACTGCCCGCCCTGCTACGCAGTTGGCTCATCAGAAGCGGTCCTGCCGGTCGCGATAGCCCTCTGTTTTGGCGCCGCTGGCGATGCCGGCGAGTTGCTTCAGTTCGGGAACTGGCATGAGCAACACGCCCTTGCCCTTGGGGATAAAAACGAACTCCTGGCCGGCTTCCCAGTGCAGGTCATCGCGAATGGCTTTGGGGACGGAAATTTGGTACTTGCTTGACAGAGTGGCAGTCGGGGCCATCGTCTTACCTCTATTTCATCGATTCAAGAGTGGTAAGAGTATCACGGCGGAGTACCGAAAGCGAAAAAGCGCTGCAGCGCCCTGGCCGGCACGAGAGTCCGGCGCGAAGGAGGGGGAGGGGGGAACGGGCGGCTGCAGCTGAAGGGAGGACCTTAAGTCAGGACGCGCCGCCGGCGACCGCCGGGACGGGCTTCGGGAAATCGAGCGCGGTGGCGCGATGGGTCAGGGTCGGGGTGGACTCCTCGGCCGCCAGCGAGCGTATATCACCGGAAATCTCGCCACCTTCCTCGATCAGTATCTTGCCGTAGCGGATGGTGCCGCTGACGCGTCCGGTGGCGTGGATGATCAGCTGGCTGCGGGCGGTGAGCTCGCCGTCGAAGCGGCCATGGATTTCCGCCACGTCGATACCGACCTTGCCCGAGAACGAACCGTTTCCGGCGATGTTGATGACCCGGCTGTCCATCGTCGCTTCGACGCGGCCTTCGACCACCAGGGTGTCGCAATCGAGGATCTCGGCACCCTTGAGTTTGACGTCGGGACCGACGATGAGGCGGTTTTCCGAAACGCTCTCGTTGCCTTTGCCCGTTTTCACGTCGGACGCTGTCGTTGTCGTGGTGGTCGGATTGCCTGCCGGGGTTGAGGTGCTGCTGCCGCTTGTGCCCTGGCTGTATGCCGCAAGACGCGGGTCACGGGTGACGACGGTGTTTTCACGTTTGCTGAACGGGTTCGGTTTGATGAGCATGAGTTCTCCTTGGGTCGATTGGCGCCACTTGCCCGCCGGGCGGCAAGCGGGACGCAAGGGGCAACAGCAAGCGCCGTGCCGGGTGCTTTTATTCAATCAATACAGCGCGTGGCGTTTTGGTTGCGGGCACGGCTGGCGCCGATCTGTCGCGCTGCGGCGACAAGATTCAGGGCGTAATCGACAAGCGGCTGTTTATCCGAAGAAAAGTTTGTCGCCGATGAGCGACAGTGCTCGGCATGCCGTATTCGACGCTGTGCGGGTCGGTGAATCCGGCGCCGCAAACCAGAGCGGGCCGTGTATTTCCGCTACACGGCCCGCTTTCTTCAGTCCTGGGTCGGATTCCGTTGTCAAGGGCTTGATGGACAGCCGCAGAACAGGTGGCGGTCGCCGTATACGTCGTCGATGCGATTGACATAGGGCCAGAACTTGTTCTCGGCCACCCAGGGCAGCGGGAACACGGCCTGCTCGCGCGAGTATGGCCGGGTCCAGTCGCCGACCAGATCGGCCTCGGTGTGCGGTGCGTGTTTGAGCGGGCTGGCGTCCAGCGTCCATTCGCCGTTCTCGATGCGGCGGATTTCGTCGCGGATCGCAATCATCGCGGCGCAGAAGCGGTCGAGCTCGGCCTTGTCCTCGGATTCGGTCGGTTCCACCATCAGCGTGCCGCCGACTGGAAAGCTCACCGTCGGGGCGTGGAAGCCGTAGTCCATCAGGCGCTTGGCGATGTCCGTTTCCGCAACGCCGGTCTGCGCCTTGATGGCGCGGACGTCGAGGATGCATTCGTGGGCGACGCGGCCCTGGCTGCCGGTATAGACCACCGGGTAGTGGTCCTTGAGACGCGCCGCGACATAGTTGGCGTTGAGGATGGCGATTTCCGTGGCGCGCGTCAGGCCGCTGCCGCCCATCATGGTCATGTACATCCACGAGATCGGCAGGATCGATGCCGAGCCCCAGGGCGCCGCGGATACCGCGTGCTGGCCGCCCGATTTTTGCAGATGGGGGCCGGCGATGCTTTGCACCGCGTGGTTGGCCATGAAGGGTGCCAGATGGGCCTTGAGGCCGATCGGCCCCATGCCCGGTCCGCCGCCGCCGTGCGGGATGGCGAAGGTCTTGTGCAGGTTGATGTGCGAAACATCGGCGCCGATGTCGGCCGGCCGACACAGGCCGACCTGGGCGTTGAGGTTGGCGCCGTCCATGTACACCTGCCCGCCGTGGGCGTGAATGATGGCGCAGATGTCCTTGATCGCCTCCTCGAACACGCCATGCGTCGACGGATAGGTGATCATCAGGCAGGACAGGTTCGCGGCGTGCTGCGCGGCCTTGGCCTGCAGATCGGCGAGGTCGACGTTGCCGCGGTCGTCGCAGGCGACCACGACCACGTCGAGGCCGCACATCTGCGCCGTCGCCGGATTGGTGCCGTGGGCCGATTTTGGAATCAGGCAGACGTTGCGATGCTTCTGCCCGTTCGCCGCCTGGTAGCGGCGGATCGCCACCAGGCCGGTGTATTCGCCCTGGGCGCCGGAGTTCGGCTGCATGCAGATGGCATCGAAGCCGGTGATCGCCTTGAGCTGGTTCTCCAGCCCCGTGATCAGTTCCAGGTAGCCCTGCGCCTGGTCCAGCGGCGCGAAGGGATGCATCTGCGCGAACTCGGGCCACGAGACGGGAATCATCTCGGCGGCGGCATTGAGCTTCATGGTGCAGGAACCGAGCGGGATCATCGCGTGGTCGAGCGCCAGGTCGCGGTTCTGCAGGCGCTTGAGGTAGCGCAGCATGCCGTGCTCGGTGTGATGCGTGTTGAATACCGGATGAGTGAGGATCGGCTCGCGGCGTTGCAGCGAGGCGGGGATCGCGCAGGGCCGGGCCGCGTCGAGGGCCTCGACCGACGTGGCGCTGTTGGCAAACCCGCCGAAGATCTTGAGCAGTGCGGCGACGTCTTCGCGTGTGGTGGTTTCGTCGAGGCTGATGCCGATGGTTTCGGTGTCGACCTGGCGCAGGTTGTAGCCGGCCGCGCAGGCGGCCTTCAGGTATTTCGCCGTGTCGCCAGCGCCGACTTTCAACTCGAAGCTGTCGAAGAAATCGCGTTCGGTGACGCCGAGGCCGCCGGCCAGCAGGGCGGTCAGGCGATGGATGCGGGAAGCGATGGTGCGCAGGCCCTCGGGGCCGTGCCATACCGCGTACATGCCGGCCATGTTGGCGAGCAGCACCTGCGAGGTACAGATGTTGGAGTTGGCTTTTTCGCGGCGGATATGCTGCTCGCGGGTTTGCAGCGCCATGCGGTAGGCGGTCTTGCCGCGCGCATCTTTCGAGACGCCGATGATGCGCCCCGCCATCGAGCGCACATGCGCCTCGCGCGTGGCGAAGAAGGCGGCGTGCGGGCCGCCGAAGCCCATCGGCACGCCGAAGCGCTGCGACGAGCCGAGCGCGATGTCGGCGCCCATTTCGCCGGGAGCCTTCAGCAGCACCAGCGCCATCAGGTCGGAAGCCACGGCGACTACGCCGCCCTTGCCCTTGATCGTGGCGATGGTCGTCGTCAGATCTGAAATTTCGCCGCGCGCGTTGGGATATTGCAGCAGGGCGCCGAACAATTCGTATTGCGTGGCGTGTTCCGGCCGGCCGAACACCAGTTCGAAGCCGAAATACGCGGCGCGCGTCTTGATCACGTCGATGGTCTGCGGGAAGGCCGCTTCATCGACGAAGAAGACATTGCCCTTGCTCTTGGAGATGCGCCGCGCCATGGTCATCGCTTCGGCGGCGGCGGTGGCTTCATCGAGCAGCGAAGCGTTGGCGATTTCCATGCCGGTGAGGTCGATCACCATCTGCTGGTAGTTGAGCAGCGCCTCCAGCCGGCCTTGGGCGATTTCGGCCTGGTAGGGCGTATAGGCGGTGTACCAGCCGGGGTTCTCGAACAGGTTGCGCAGGATCACGGGCGGCGTGTGGGTGCCGTAGTAGCCCTGGCCGATCAGCGATTTCTTCAGCACGTTCTTCGCCGCGATGGCTTTCAGCGCCGCCAGCGCCGCGTGTTCCGGCATGGGTGGCGGCAGGTCGAGCGGGCGTTGCAGGCGGATGGTCGCGGGTACCGTTTCGCTGATCAGCGTGTCGAGCGAAGCGGTGCCGATCGCGGCGAGCATGCCGGCAATGACATGCTCACCGGGGCCGATGTGGCGGTCGATGAATTCGTCGCGGTGTTCGAGTTTGGTCAGCGGTGTCGAGAGGTTGTCAGCGTGCATGGCGACAACTTAAAGCGTGGCGCCGTAGGCGGTGGCGTCGAGCAGGCCGTCGAGTTCTGCCGCGCATTTGGCAGCATCGGCAGGCTTGATGCGGAACAGCCAGACGGCATAGGCATCGGCATTGACCGACTCTGGCGCGTCGGCGGCGGCCTGGTTGATGTCCACCACTGCGCCGGAAACCGGCGAGTAGATGTCGGAGGCGGCCTTCACCGATTCGACCACGGCGCATTCCTCGCCGGCCTTGACGACGCGGCCGAGGGTCGGCAGTTCGAGGAAGACGATGTCGCCCAGGGCTTCCTGCGCGTGGTCGGTGATGCCGATGGTCACGGTACCGTCGGCTTCCGCTTTGGCCCACTCATGCGAGGCGGCGTATTTCAGATTGGCGGGGGTGTTCATATTCAATCTCCAAGAAAAATCGTGGGCCACAGAGATCACAGAGAAAACATAGAAGATCCAGAGCTTTTCCTCTGCGCCCTCTGTGTCCTCTGCGGTTAAATCAGACTTTTTCCGTTGCGAACAAAGGATGGTTTGACGACGCGGGCCTTGAGGCGCTTGTCGCGGATTTCGACTTCGACTTCGCTGCCGAGGGCGACGCCTTCGGGCAGGCGGGCCATCGCGATGGATTGAGTCAGGGTCGGCGAGAAGCTGCCGCTGGTAATCTCGCCGTCGCCCTGCGGCGTGATGACTTTCTGATGGGCGCGCAGCACGCCGCGATCGAGCAGCAACAGGCCGGCGAACTGGTTGCGTACCGGCCGCGCATTCTTGCCCTCCAGCGCCGATCTGCCGATGAAGTCGCGCGCGGCGTCCTTCAGGTCGACCGTCCATTTGAGTCCGGCCTCGTAGGGCGAGATGCTCTCGTCCATGTCCTGGCCGTAGAGATTCATTCCGGCTTCGAGCCGCAGCGTGTCGCGCGCGCCCAGGCCGCAGGGCTTGATGCCGGCATCCAGCAGTTTCTGCCAGACCCTTGCGCCGTCGCTCGCCGGCAGGGTAATTTCGAAACCGTCTTCGCCGGTGTAGCCGGTGCGGGCAATCAGCCAGCCGTTCCATTCGGCGGCCTGGAAAACGCCGAGCGTCTCCGTCGCGGCGCGGGTATCGGGGAAAGCCGTCCAGAAACGCTCGCGCGCATTGGGTCCCTGCACGGCGATCATCGCTACCGCATCGTTGGCGGTGCGGCGACGCTCGCGCGCATTGGAGCCCTGCCTGGCGATGATGGCTACCGGATCATGGTGGTCGGTCCGATGCACCAGGAGTTCGGCATTGAATCCCTTGAGCTGGGAACGCATCCAGGGGACGTCCTTGAGTGCGGTGCCGGCGTTCACCACGATGCGATAGCGCTCGGCGGTGAAGAAGTAGACGATCAGGTCGTCGACCACGCCACCCGACTTGTTCAGGAGGCAGGAGTAGAGCGCCTTGCCCGGCGTGGTCAGTTTCGCCACGTCGTTGGCCAGCAGGTGCCGCAGGTAGGCACGGGCATCCGGTCCGACGAGATCCAGCGCGCACATGTGGGAGACGTCGAACATGCCGGCGTCGCGCCGCACGACATGGTGCTCCTCGATCTGCGAGCCGTAATGAATCGGCATCTCCCAACCGGAGAAATCGACCATCTTGGCGCCGGCGGCGAGGTGGGAGTCGTAAAGCGGGGTACGTAGCGGCATGGCGATCCTCGGACGGAAAACGATAGCGGGCGTGACGGGGCTCCGTCACATCCCCATCTGTCCTTGGCGCCTGAGAGATTTACTCCGTCGGCGGGCAACCCGTGGTGCTGCGACGAGCTGCCGCTCTCCAGATTTGTCCTGCGTCGTCGGTCCTTTTGCCTGAGCGGTTCCTGGGGGTTGCGCCTTCGGCGGTGACGGTGGGAAAAGTATCACTCTCTCCCGGCGACCAGGATGAATTATCCTACAAACAGCCTCATCGCGCTTAGGGGATTGGCAACCGGCGGAGCGCCTTTGTGCCGTAGCCTGTGCCATGGATGGCGCGCATCGGGGGCTGCCTTGGCTATCATGCGGCAAGGGCGCAGACCTAAGAATCTTTACGAGGAGGGCTTCGATGAAGAACGAGGTGATATATCCGGAACTGCAGCCGCAGCAGATGGACCAGTTCAATCAGAACAACTACTCCAATCTGCTGCTGGCGGAGGGAGATTCATGGTTTGCCTGGGGCTACCTGAACGTGAAGCCCTCGCCGAATGTCCTGACCTCGATGGACTTCGTGAAAAGTACCGCCACCATTTCCTACGCCTACTCGGGCGATACCGTGGGCGACATGGCGCGCATGACCGCCGGTTCCGGATTCTGTCTGGAGATGCGCAACCGCAGGTTCAAGGCCATGCTGCTCAGCGGCGGCGGCAACGACCTGTTCGACGCAATACGCTTCGGCCACATTCTTCAGCTGCCGGGCACCGCCAACCCGGCCGATCCCGATTCCTACGTGAACTGGGATGCGGTCAAGCAGCTGACCTCCTACGTAAGCACGAACTACGCGGAAATCATTTCATGGCGCAGTCATGCCTTGTCCATGAACAAGACCACGCCCTATGTATTCCATACCTACGATTGGCCGCTGCCGCGACCGGCCAAGGCAGAGGTGATGGGAATGCCGGCGGTCGGCACCTGGCTTTATGAGCCGCTGCTTGCGGTCGGCGCGCCGGAGGATTTGCGTTACGAAATCATCAAGCGCGTTGCCAACCGGGTCTTGCAGGCGATAACCGATTTCCATGATCCCGCGGCCGGAATCTACGTCGTCGATACGCGTGGTTCGACTACGCCGGCGCTTCCCGGAACCACGGGGAACAGCAACGACTGGGCCAATGAAGTCCATCCGAATGAATCGGGCTATGCAAAGGTCGCCCGGTTGATCTGCGCTCAGCTCGCGACACTGGGCGTGAGCTGATAGCGGCGGACTTCGGTCCGCCCGGATTCTTTCCTGGCTATCCGAAATTCATGATTGATGATCTGCCTTGCGGCGCACAACGCCGTCGGCTCGCGGCTTCGGGTGAAGCCGGCAGTATCAGTGCGGCCAGAAGCGGCCCCTCAGAGATTTACCCAATAGCAGTCGTTCAGCCAGATCGAGCAGCCGACGTGATGGCGCCGTCAGAGTGGTTCTGTCCGTATGATTGTTGATTGATAAGGGGACCGGGATCGGATAATCTCCACGTCATTCAATACCTTAAAGGCATTTCGACCGTGTCCGTATTATTAGCAATAACCCGGACGTTTCTGCGTCTGAATAACTGTTGGAACTCATGAGCGACTTGCCTACCGCTTTGACCATAGCAGCTACATCAGTTGGCTTTGTCGCTGGCGTTTGTTTCTGCGTTGGTGCTGTCACCACAAAGCCTGGAGACATCGCCCGCGCTTCAGCTACTTTTGTTGGCTCAAACCCGACGCTCATGCGGTCGCTCAGTTCACAAAGAGCGCAATACATAGTCGGCGCGCTATTTCTAGTCGCTTCGTTTCTTCTTCAAGCTGCGGCAGTCCTAGTTCCAAAAGACACCCCGCTACCGCTTTCGCCTTTCTTTCAAGAACCAATTGTTCTAGTTCTTTCCACTCTGCTAGTTGCTGCTGCGTTAGCTCGTGTGGCCGTGTCATTGACCACCACAAGAACCATCCAGTCAGCGCAAAGAGAATTGCAGCGGCTAAAAGATAGTCAACGAGGGGCGAAATCATGAGTTCCAACCCTGCGTTCCAGCGGAGGCTGCACCATGAAGCGGCGCACCCCCGCTGAACTCCACGTTAGCAGTCTGAGTCCCGCACCGCGAAGCAACATAAAGGTCTAAGCAAAAGGAGGACTTTCCGTGGCCGAACAGCAAGCCTCATTCGACGCAGCGAAGTACAAGGACGCGCAGCGAGAGCAATGGAACAAGGACGGCGCAGCGTGGCGGCGCTGGAATCCCACTCTGGATCGTTGGTATGGCGAAGTTACCCGCCAGATGCTCGACTTGGCTCGGGTTCAGACGGGTAAGCGCATCCTGGACGTCGCCGCCGGGGCAGGTGAACCGGCTGTCAGTGCCGCCGAACGAGTTGGCCCTAGCGGTTACGTGCTGGCGACCGACATCTCGGAGGGCATCGTTGAGCTTGCGCTCCAGGTCGCTCGTGAACGCGGGCTCAAACAGATTGAGACCCGCACCATGGACGGCGAGAAATTGGATCTCCCTGACGCTTCCTTTGATGCGGTGCTGTGTCGGCTTGGCCTGATGTATATGCCGCACCCCGTGACAGCGCTACGCGAGTGGCGCCGTGCTCTGAGAACGGGCGGGCGGGTCGCTGTCGTTGTCTTTTCCACGCCCGATCGAAACGATTGGGGTGCTATGCCCGCTTCCATTATCCGCCGGCGCGCGCAACTGCCGCCCCCCGTTCCGGGGCAACCCGGACCGTTTAGCCTCGGCGGTCCCGGGGTGCTCGAAGGCGTCTTCCGTCAAGCCGGATTTGCCGACCCCGAGGTTCGTGCGGTGCCGGTGCCCCTGAGAATGGCCAGTTCTGCCGAGTACGTGCGGGTCGCCCGAGAAGCCTTCGGTGCCTTCAATGCCATGATGGCTCACCTGTCCCCTCAAGAACGCGAGTCCGTGTGGAACGAAGTGGAAGGCTCGCTGCGTAGTTTCGAATCGCCTGGTGAGTTCGAGGTGCCGGGTGAGTGCCTTGTCGGTGCGGCCACGAAGTGATTGTACGAAGCCCCGCCTTCACGGGCGGCTGAACTGAGACGTTCCTGAGCATCTGCTTTCCTTGCTTGGCTAGGTCCGCTTAACGCCGCGGGGTCCGGCGTTGGCCTTTACTGAAGCTGTGCTTTGCTGTACTGTATGAAAAAACAGTTACAGGAGCATGTTCATGGCCGACGATCTGACCTCCCGCCAGCGGGAAATCCTCGATTTCATCCGCAACAGCCTGGAAGTCTTCAGCGTGCCGCCGACGCGCGCCGAAATCGCCAGCGCGTTTGGCTTCGCTTCGCCCAATGCCGCCGAAGATCATTTGAGGGCACTGGCGAAAAAGGGTGCGATCACCCTCGAGCCTGGTTCCGCGCGTGGCATCCGGCTGGTGGAACAACTCGGCCTGCCGCTGATCGGCACGGTCGCTGCCGGCAGCCCGCTGCTGGCGATCGAGAACCGACTCGGCCAGTTGCGCATCGATCCTGCGCTGTTCACGCCGCGCGCCGACTTTCTGCTGCGCGTGCGCGGCCTGTCGATGATCGAAGCCGGCATTCTCGATGGCGACCTGCTCGCCGTGCATCGCACCTCCGAGGCGACCAACGGCCAGATCGTCATCGCCCGGCTGGGCGATGAAGTCACCGTCAAGCGCTTCAAGCGGCGCGGCAGCATGGTCGAGCTGATCGCCGAGAACCGCGACTTCGCGCCCATCCTGATCAATACGCGCAAGGAGCCGCTGACCATCGAAGGCATCGCGGTCGGCCTGATCCGGGATGGCAAGACACTGTAATTGAACGCATGAACCCAATAACCCGATAAACCCGAATCAAGCCACAGAGGGCACAGAGATCACAGAGGAAAAGCAATGAAACGTAACTGGTGTTCCCGGCAATTCACATTCCGGGTTTCTCGTTTCGCACTGGGTTCTCTGTGATCTCTGTGTCCTCTGTGGCTAACCGGTTTTTTCAACATGAATTCTTCATTGGCCCTAGTACTGGAGCGCACCGACATCCGGCGTGGTGACGCCTTCGCCGTAGCGCCAGCGCCGACTCTTGCCACCGGCTTTGCCCGACTCGATGCCGAATTACCCGGCGGCGGCTGGCCGCGCGGGGCATTGACCGAACTGCTGACGGAACACGGTGGCATTAGCGGCATCGGCGAACTCGGCCTGCTGCTGCCGGCACTGGCAGCACTGACTGGTGCCGGCCAAGCCGTGGTGCTGATCGCGCCGCCGTACTGCGCCCATGCGCCGGCCTGGGCTGCTGCCGGGATTCGTCTCGACTGCCTGCGCCTGGTGTTTCCAAGTCGACCGCGCGATGCCTTGTGGGCCGCAGTCGAAGCCCTGCGCTGCGGCGGTGTCGCAGCCACGCTGCTCTGGCTGGATGCCCTGTTTCGCGCGCAACTGCCGGCCAATAGCCTGCGTCGCTTGCATGTGGCGGCAGGCGAGGGCGGCGGCGGGGCTTTTTGCTTCCGCCCCGCACGACTTGCGGCCGCAGCTTCCCCTGCGCCCCTGCGCTTGCAACTGCAGGCGCAGGATATTGGCGGGCGCTTGCAGGTGAAGATTCTCAAGCGGCGCGGGCCGCCGGCGCGGCAGGACATCCTGCTCGATATTGCGCGCCCCGCTGGTTTTTTACAGAGTGTTCCCCATGCTGTGGCTGGCGCTGTATTGCCCGACATCCGACGGCGAAACCGCGTCGCTGCCTGAAGCGTCGGCCACCCGGCCCACGACATTGCCTACCCCTGCACTCGCGTGCTGGGCCGGCCGCTTCACGCCGCATGTCAATCTCGCGCCGGATGCGCTGCGCCTTGAAATCGCCGGGAGCCTGCGCCTGTTCGGCGGCCTGCCGGCGCTGCTGGATCTGGTGCGCGAGGATCTGGCCGCCATGGATCTCTCTGCGCAACTGGCGGTGGCGGCGACGCCGCTGGCCGCGTTGTGGCTGGCGCGGGCAGGCAGCGGTAACGCCAATGAGGTCATCTGTCCGGATCTGCCGGCCACGCGCGCCGCCCTGGCGGCGGTGCCGCTGGCCGCGCTGCAACTGCCACCGCCATTGGCACGGCGCCTCGAAGGCTTCGGCCTGCGCCGCATCGGCGATGTGCTGGCGCTGCCGCGCGCCGGTTTGGGCGCACGCCTAGGCAAGCCATTCCTCATCGATCTGGCGCGCGCCCTGGGCGAGATTGCCGATCCGCAGCCGTGGTTCGTGTTTCCCGAGCATTTCGAGCAGGGGCTGGAACTGCCGGCTCCGGTCGAGGCGGCGCCGGTGCTGCTGTTCGCCGCGCGCCGCCTGATCGCGGCGCTGGCCGGCTGGCTGGCGCCGCGGAATGCGGCAGTACGCGCGATCGAATGCCTGATCGATCACGGCCATGGCGTGACTACTGCGGTACCGCTCGCCTTCAGCGCGCCGGTGTACGCACCCCAACGCATCGAGCGCGTGCTCAAGGAGCGACTGGACGCGCTGACCTTGTCCGCCCCGGCGCTGGCGCTGCGCCTGCGTGTGCAGGAAGCGGAGCCGCGCGAGGATCGCAGCCATGCCTTGTTCGATGGCGGGGAACAGCGGCATGAGGCGCTGGCCGAGCTGATGGATCGCCTGGCGGCGCGCCTGGGGCCGCAAGCCGTGCAGGGACTGGCCTGCCATGCCGACCATCGTCCCGAACTGGCAAGTCGGGCCAGCCGCGGCCCGTCGCCCCGCCATGCGCCGGCGCCTTCGCTTCCGCCGCGTCCGCTGTGGCTGGTGGAGCCGCCCGAAGCCTTGCGGGAAAGCCACGGCCGCCCGCAACGGGCCGGTCCGCTGGCACTGGTCGCCGGCCCGGAACGCATCGAATCCGGCTGGTGGGACGGGCTCGATGCCCGCCGCGACTACTTCGTCGCGGTCGACAACGAACACCGCTGGCTATGGATTTTTCGTGACTCGCGCCCGCCCGGCGGCTGGTTTCTGCACGGCTGGTTTGCCTGAGAGCCCGGGGGCTATTCTCCCGCCCCGGAAATCTGCTTGGGGTAGCCCACGGTCTGGGATAGCAATACCTGCTGGTCGTGGCTCAGGCCGAGCGCATCGCTGATCGCCGCGCGGTCGATCCAGGCGCGGATCACCGTCGCCAGGCCGCTGCTGGCGGCGAACAGGTATACGTTCTGCGCGATCGCCCCGGCCGCGACCGAAGCATAGGATTCGCGCTGCGCCACCGGCACCATGCCCATCCGCGCATGGTCCGCGACGTACACCAGGTCCAGCGGCGCTTCATCGACAAAGTCCTGGTAGCCGGTGATGCTCCTCAAGTCGCTTGCCGCCACCAGATGCAACTGGTGCGCCGTCGCGTCATAACGGTAAGCGCCTGACGGCAGGGCAACGAACACGTCGATCTCCTGCGCATTCAACGCCGAGGGCGCTGTGCGTCCGCCATCCGGCCGGTTCATGCCATAGGCCGTCCACAGCAGATTCGAGAGCACAGCCATGGGCAGGGGTTCGCGCGCAAACTCGCGCGACGAGTGACGCTTGGCCAGTGCGTCCAGCAGCGGCAGGCCGCCTTGCTGCACCGCCGGCGGCAGTGTGATTGACGTCGCCGGGTCTCCTTCGGGCGGCTTGGGCCGCAATTGCCCCATCATGCCGAGCGCAAGTTTGGTCAGGGTATTCATCGCGGTTCCTCTTTCATTGTTGAGCCGTCACCAACACCGCCGCCCCCTGAAACTCGCCGCGGCGCAACTGCCCAAGGGCTTCGTTGGCCGCCGCCAGCGGGAAGCGGTGAATTTCGGTGCGGACCGGTATCCGCGGCGCGAGTTCGAGGAAATCGAGGCCGTCGCGGCGGGTCAGGTTGGCCACCGAGCGGATGCTGCGCTCGCCCCAGAGGATTTCATAGGGGAAGGCGGGTATGTCGCTCATGTGGATGCCCGCGCAAACCACGCAGCCGCCTTTTTCAACATGGCGCAAGGCCATGGGCACCAGTGCTCCGGCCGGCGCAAAGATCAGCGCCGCATCGAGCGGCACGGGTGGCGTCTGGTCGGTGCCGCCCGCCCAGGCGGCGCCCAGGCTGCGCGCAAAGTCCTGATTGGCGAGATCGCCCGGACGCGTGAAAGCGTGGAATTCCCGTCCCTGGAATTTCAGTATTTGGGCCACGATGTGGGCGGCGGCGCCGAAGCCGAAAATACCCACCCGTTGCGACTCGCCGGCCAGGCGCAGGGCGCGGTAGCCGATCAGGCCGGCGCACAACAGCGGGGCCAGCAGCGCGGCGTCGCCGGCATCGGGCAGCGAAAAACAATAGCGCGCGTCGGCGACGGTGTATTCGGCATAGCCGCCATGAATCTGGCAGCCGGTGAAGCGTGCGGCAGCGCAGAGGTTCTCGCGGCCACTGAGGCAGAACCGGCATTCGCCGCAGGTCCAGCCGAGCCAGGGAATGCCGACCCGCTGACCGGTCATGAAGCCTGTGACACCCTTGCCAACGGTCGCGACGCGGCCGACGATTTCATGCCCGGGTATCACCGGACGCGAGGGATTGGGCAATTCGCCGTCGACCAGATGCAGGTCGGTACGGCAAACCCCGCAAGCTTCCACGGCGACAAGAATCTCACCCTGCCCGGGTTGCGGTACCGGCAGTTCCACCATGCGCAACGGCACGCCGGGCTGGTCGAGAATCATCGCCCGCATGAAATTACTCATTTTCAATGTCGCGCGACGACGGCCTGCAGCAACCGGTTGCGCGGTGCCAAGGCCGCTTGCCGGCTACATCAGCGTCTCTGTAAAGGGCGGATGCACAATTCGCAGGCCCGCCCCCTTCAACAGCAGGCAGCGATCCAGCGGCTGCCTGGAGCATTGCCCTTGTGTCGCATTGAGACAGCGGCAACTGAGGCAGAAAGCCCGTGGCGTGGTCCTGGTGCCGGACGAACAGTCTCGCGTCCTGCAAAGATCCCTGATCAGCGTGCCCAGTCGAACAAGGTTTTCACGCTGAGGATCATCAATGGAAATCTGCTCCAGCCGCTCCCGATTTACCCGCAAAGCGCCTTCCACGGCGCGTTGACCGCCGCTGGCGGCGGAATCAGCCGCGGGCGGTCGGACGGCGCCCACGGAATACACAGAATGCATGACATGCCTCCGAATCCGGAACTAGGAACCCGCTTGTTCCCCGGGTCGGCGCGCCGTGAGGAAAAAAACCTCGCGACCTTCCGCCACCCCATGGGACAAGATGAGTTCAACGGTAAACCTTTGTCCGCCGGCATCCTTCGCATCGAACTTGTGCCACTCGCCGTTGGTACAAAGGTAGTCGAGATATCGCGCGCTATAGCTCGGCGAACTCCTGCCGAGACTCAGCCCCGCGATGAAATCTGAAATTCTCCGGCCCAGCAACCGGGCCGGGCTCGTCCTGAATATTTCCTCCGCGAACTCGCCGCAACCGAGGATTTTGCCCCCGCGATCAAGAACCAGGGTGCCGCACTCAAGCTCTGTCGCCAAGTTCGCGGCGCGGGCAAACATGCCTCGCGTCGATCCTGTCTCCTGCAGCGCTGTCAAGCCTTGCCCGATCATGATTGGCATCCGGAACCCATACAAGAAAATCGTTTCACGAAACCCTAAGGTAATTCTGCCGGATGCAAGAAGCTATGGACATACCGAAGTCACCGTATTCGTGATACCGCAAAACCGGTATGGGGGCTGACCAAATCGGCCAATGACAGTCCCGCCGCCGCGTGATTGCGGGACTGGGCTGTTAGAGTGGAGCCTTGCAGGAACCGGAGCCATCATTAATGAACGATCGCATTCGCCATTTGCTTGACCAGATATCCGCACTCGAAGAGGATCTGAGCGTGGCGCTCCACGACCAGGAGGCCAACGCGATCTTCGAGATCAAGGGCAAGCGCGTCGAATTTGAGCATTCCATCCGGGAGGCGCATCGCCGGCTAAAGACCGGATTTTTCCGCTGGGTGGTTGCTTACCGTCCGCAAAATCTGATCACCGGGCCGATCATCTATGCCATGCTCCTTCCGATGCTGGTTCTCGATCTGTGCGTCAGCTTCTACCAGGCGACGTGTTTCCCCATTTACGGGGTTGCCAAGGTGCGTCGTGCCGACTACATCGTGTTTGATCGGCAACAGCTCGAATATCTCAATTTCGTCGAAAAGTTCCACTGCACTTATTGCGCCTACGGCAGTGGCCTGATCGCTTACGTGGCCGAAATCGTCGCGCGCACCGAGGAATATTTCTGTCCGATCAAACACGCGCGCAAGATGCTCGGCACCAACGTGCGCTATGCCCGTTTCCTGGATTACGGCGACGCCGTCGACTATGAGGTCCGGCTTGAAAAGTTTCGCGTCGGACTCGGTGCGAAGAAATGAACCGCGCCTGCCGTCAGAGCGAAAGAAGCCATTGCGCCAAGTTCTTCAGCTCTTTCGGATCCTTGGTATCGATGATCTTGTGATCTTCTTCGCTGCCGTCCTCGAGCTTGACCTTGGGGCCGGTGGTGATGTTCTTGATGACTTTGTCTTCGCCATCGGCCTTGCCCTTGTACTTGGCGGCGATCTTCTTGTAGGAGGGGCCCTTCTTGGCCTTGTCTATGGCATGGCACTTGAAGCAGTCATTCCTCTTGGCCAGCGACTGGGCGGCATCGACGTCAATCGCCGCATTGGCCGTCAGCGAGACCGCGACCGCGATAGACCCGACCAACAGGCCGGCGACAACCAGACGTTTCATGTCATTCTCCCTGCAATTTGAATTGCAGCGGCTGCTGCGTGCCGGCCCATGCCGACACTCCGCAATCTAGCCTCATGAAGTGACGGACTCAGTGCGCCAGCACACCAAGAGGCGGTGGCCGGAACTCCACCGCCTTTGGTCCTTGCTGGATTGGTCAGGGAACTCTCAGCGCGACAGAATCCACTGCGACAGATTCTTCAGTTGCTTCGGATCCTTGGTGTCGATGATCTTGTGCTCTTCTTCCGTACCGTCCTCGAGCTTGACCTTGGGGCCGGTGGTGATGTTCTTGATGACCTTCTCTTCGCCGTCGGCCTTGCCCTGGTACTTGGCGGCGATCTTCTTGTAGGACGGCCCCTTCTTGGTCTTGTCGATGGCGTGGCACTTGAAGCAGTCATTCTTCTTGGCCAGCGACTGAGCCGCGTCTTCGTCGACCGCGGCTTGTGCCGGGATCAGACCGCCCAGAGCAAGAAACAACGATCCGGCGAGCAAAATTGAGGTTGAGGTTTTCATTGCTTGTATCTCCCGCTACTCGGCGATGGTGCCGCATACGGCAAATAACGCGGGTGACGGCATTCTGTTGACCGGACAGGGGTCCGATTTGTATCTAAAGATTTCACCGCGATTTTTCGAGAAGCCATGGAACGATGGGCCGCTAGTCTTTCTGCCGCTCGGGCTTCCGGGCAATCAGCGTGACGAAGGACTTGATGCGCTGGTTCGGCGCATCGAAATCGCTGAATTCGGAGTGAATGATGTCCCAGTCTGCGAATCGGCTTGCCATCTCGTCCCGCGCGAACAGACAGTAGTGGCCCGGCTGGAACATGTCGAGATAGGTGGTGCCCTCGACGAGGACATTGATGATCGCAACGCCGCCGGGGCGGACCCGCGCCTGCAGCATCGACAGGACGCGCGATGCCGTCGGGCAGTCGAAGAACATCAGCAGGCCGATGGAGATTACGCAATCGAAGTCTTCGCCGAGCTCGTGACTCCGCAGGTCGGCTTCGACGGCCTCGACCGGCAGGGCCTGGTCAAGGGCACGCTGCCGCAGATGGCTGATCGCGGATGGGCTGGCATCCAGCGCCGCGACCGAACAACCGCGCTGCGCCGCTGCGATCGCCAGATTCCCCAGGCCGCAACCGAAATCGAGCACGCGTCCCTTCAGGTGCGGCAGGGCGGCCAGTTCGAACGGATTGAGCGTGAAGTCCTGGTCGCGAACCTGCCGCTGAAACTGCTTGTCAAAGAAGGCAACGCTGCCGTCGGGATTCATGGCTGGAATTGTGACGCGAAGCAGGTTGATTTGTCCATGGCATCCGAAATAAGAAACCGCCGGACATGCCGGCGGTTTTGGGTGAAGCCGAAGTCCCGGTTATAGGTTCTTGGTGTCGTGGCAGGCTGCGCCGCAAGGCTTGGTATAGGGGATCGGCATTGCCGAGCCCGGTGCCAGTCCCTTCACGCCCTTGTTGTCCTTGCGCGGAACATCGTAGAGGTGCGAGGTGATGTCGTTCATCCAGAAGTTTTTGCCGTCCTTGCCCGTGAGGCCCTTGCCGAAGCCGGCGCCGGTCTGCATGGTCTTGGTGTTGTGGCAGTCGGAACAGGTGATCTTGCTCGCGTCCACCGTGCACTTGGCCTTGTCGGCAAGGTGTGCCTTCAGGTCGGTCCTGTTCTTGTGGCAGCTGGTGCAGGATTCCGGCTTGCTCGCATCGGCCTTCAACTGGTGCGCGAACTTGGCATTGCCATGCGTATCGTGGCAGTCGGCGCACGAGACCAGATGGTTGCCGTTGCGGTACTTGGACGACTTGATGAAGTCCGTGCCCTGCTGGTGGTGGGCCTTGGAGTGCAGTCCATCCGCCCAGTAGTCACCCTTGGCGGCATCCTCGCGCGTGGTGTATTCCTTGAGGTAGGTATTGCGGGACGTGCCCGGCAGCATCATCTTGTTGGCGGTATTGACCGGCTGGTCGTTCTTCAGGTTGCCCTGGGGCCGGCTGTGGCACTGGACGCAGATCGTCGAGGCCCGTTCCGCGGCCAGCTTGTTCGGGCTGACGATGGTGGATGGCATGTCGATCTCTTTCGCCTTGTCGTGTACCGAGCCGGGACCGTGGCAGGTTTCGCAACCCATGTTGATCTCGTTGGGCTTGCCGTCGCCATCGATGTCCATCTCGCCGTTGCGATCGTTGGATGAGCCGGCGATATAGTCGCCCGCGGCGTTCTTGGTCAGCGTGTAGCCGTTGTAGTGACAGGACGCGCATTCCTTGTCGAAGGATTTCGCCTGCGATGGATTGGCCAGTTTCTTGGTTTCTTCGTTGAACAGCCAGTCGGCATGGTAATCGCGCCAGGGCTTGCGGCCGCGGTCGGCAAAGGAGTCATCGCCGTTCTGGTTGAACTGCACGAAGGGGAACAGGTTGGCGCCGACACGGAACAGGTAGCGCTGCTTGTACACGCCGCCACCGTAGGTCAGTTCCACCGGATAGACGCGCGGCGTGTCCTTGGGATCCTTGGCGTTCTCGGTGCGAAACTTGAGCTTGCCATCGGCATCCTTGTAGAAGGTGGCGGTGAAGCTCACGCTGGAAGCATCGGCGGGGGCCTTGGTGCTGATCTGGTACTTGTCGAAACTGCGGGTCTTGTCGAAACCGTAGAACCAGAATTTGGTGCCGGCCATGAGCAGGTTCAGGCCCTTGTTGAACTCCGGAAAGCGCGAGAAGTCCTGCAGCTTGCCCGGCTTGCCGATGACCGTGATGCCCAGCCGGTGCAGGGTACCGGTAAAGTGCTTCTGGTCTTCGTGGCACTCGATGCAGGCGGAACTGCCGATGTAGGTGGCATTCGCCGGCACGTTGCCGGAAATCTTGATCAACAAGGGTGCGGCACCCAGTTCATCGGTGCCCATGGACTTGCGCGACTTGTCCCCGCCAGGCAGGTACTTGCTGGTGGCGGGTTCCACGTAGACGAAGTACTTGCCGCCGGGCACGTCGGCAAAGCTGAACTCGCCCCTGGCATTGGTCTTTGCATTCAGGTAGCGCCCGCGGTTGGCTGCCAGATTGTCTTCAAGGGGTTCGTCGTTCTTCGAATCTTTCTTGATCTCGACCGGTGTCTTGCCCATCGCCGCCACATCCGTCGCCGGGATCAGCCAGACCGTGGCGTCGACCACCTTCTGGAAGGTCTCCTTGCTGCCATCCTCGACCACGCCCTTGACCGGCGTGTTCGGATAACTCTTGACACCGGTCTGCGTGCATCCGTAAATCAGGAACACGGATGCCAGCATCAGCAGGCCCCCGAAAATGGTCTTTCTCATCATGATCCCCTTATATATTTAGGCTATTGGCGGGAATAGGAGCAATCCCCATGCCAGCAGGCTCTGTTGCTTTCTGGCTGAATTGCCAGTCGATTCTCGCCCACAAGGGGTTCTGGATGTCACTTAATAGTGACATCTGTCACTTATCGGTGACAATTCCCCAGCGTTTCGTGCGTACGTACAAATTCTGTCGTGGGATGCCGCTCAGACGCGCAGCTTCGGACACGTTGCCCCCGGCCGCGTCGAGCAGACGCAGAAAATATTCGCGTTCAAAATCGGCGCGCGCGTCCTGATAGCGGAGCGCGGCCACCGCCGTCTCTTCGGTGAGCGGCGCATCGGTGGAGGGATCGCCGGTCGGAAACAAGTGCAGGGTATCGATCGGGCCGCTCGCATGCAGTGCCACTGCACGCTCGATGCAGTGCTGGAGCTGACGCACATTGCCTTCCCAACGACAGCTTTCCAGCGCCTGCAGGGCGGCGGGTGTGAGCGGCCCGCAAGTCTTGCCAAATTTGGTGCTGTAAAAATCGAGGAAATGCGCGGCCAGCGGCACGATGTCGCCAGTGCGCTCGCGCAACGGCGGCATGGTCACAGACACCACCGCGATACGGTAGTAAAGGTCCTCCCGAAATCGACCGGCCTTGACCTCGGCAAGCAGGGGACGGTTGGTAGCGCAGATCAGGCGAAAGTCGGCTTGGCGGGGCTGGGTGCTGCCGATGCGAGTGAAGCTGTGATCCTGCAATACGCGCAGCAGGCTGCTTTGCAGCTTCGGGCTCATGTCGGCGATTTCGTCGAGGAACAAGGTGCCCTTGTGCGCCTTTTCAAAGTAGCCGGCATTGGCCTGGTTGGCTCCGGTAAAGGCGCCTTTTTCATAGCCGAACAGCAGGCTTTCCAGCAGGGTTTCCGGCAGTCCGCCGCAATTGACCTCAAGAAAGAGATTTGTGGCACGCGCGCTCAGGGAGTGAATCAGTTTGGCGGCGAGTTCCTTGCCGGTACCGCTTTCACCTTCCAGCAACACCGTAGTGTCGAGGCCGGCGACCTGGCGGATCTGGCCGAGTACGCGTTCCATGGCAGGAGACTGGCCGATGAATGCCGGCGCGTCCGATTCGCTGGCGAGGCGGGCGCGCAGTCCATGGATTTCGCGATAGGCCCGGTCGAGTTCCAGCGCCTTGCCGATGACGGCTTCCAGGGCTTCCAGGTCTTCAAAGGGCTTGGTCAGATAATCGAACACTCCCTCGCGCACCGCGGCTACGGCATCGCGCACGTCGGCGAACCCGGTCATCAGAATGCCCACCAGATGCGGCCGGCGCGCGCGGAACTCGCGCAGCAGGTCGATGCCATTGTCACCGGGAAGGCGCTGATCCATCAGCACCAGGTTGAAATCCTCGGCCGCGAACAACTGGCGTGCTTCTGCGCCGTCGGTAGCAAGGCTCACCAGCGCTGTCTTGGGCAATAGTCGGTCGAGCAGAAGGCGGGTGTGGCGATCGTCATCGACGACAAGGATTTTGGGCAGCATGTCGGTTGGGGCCATTATTGGTTGAGGGGTAAGTCGGGCAAGGAATTTGGCAACCAGACCGCAATTCGCGTGCCATGCCCCGGTTTGCTGCTTGCGCTCACCTGCCCGCCGTGCAGCAGCGCGACATGCTGCACGACCGGCAGGCCAAGGCCGGTGCCGTCGCTGTGCGTGGTGTAGAAAGGCACGAAGATTTTTTCCATCACCTCGGGCGGCATGCCCCGGCCGTGATCGCTCACTGCCAGCGACCAGCCAGGCACTCCGCGCATTGGATCCTGTTCTCGTTCCAGGGTGATGACAATGGCGCCGTTGTCTGTCGTGGCCTGAGCCGCGTTGACCAGCAGGTTGAACAAGGCGTGGCGGATCAGGATCGGATCGATCGTCAGCACGACCGGTTCGTCCGGTAACTTCGTCTCGACCGGCAGATGCTTGTTTTCGGTCTGGCGGAACAGCAGCACCGTGTCCTCGATCAGTTCCGCCATCGGAGTCGGTTTGCTGTCGAAACAGGAGACCTTGGAAAATGCCAGCATGCGCTTGACGAAGGCGCGGCAATCCTCCCCGGCACCGCGAATCTCGCCCAGCAACTCGCGTGTGCGCGCCGGATTGTCGGGCTCGCGTTCTGCCAGTTGGGCCAGGTTCACCACGCCGACGAGCGGATTGTTCAACTGGTGGGCGATGCTGCCAACCATGGTACCCAGTGCCGACAGTTTCTCTAGCTGCAGGATGCGGCCGTACTCGGCATTGAAGCGCAGCAACTGGTGCTCGAGGTCGTGCTGGCGCCGGTAGTCGCTCTCAACCCGGTCGAGGGCAAGGTAGAACACTCCGAGTACCCCAATTGCCGCCAGCAGGCCGATCGTCGTAACGGCGACGATCGACCATTGAAAGGCAGATTCCAGCGCGGTGATGTCGCGAATCACCACCAGGTCGCCGATGTGGCGCCGGCCGACGTCCGTGAGGGAAACGACGGAGAGATGCAATGACCGCCCGTGGTCTTCGATTTCCGCGGTCCCTTCGACAAGCAGCTTCCGAAGCGTGAGGTCGTTCAGTGCAACGGGCAGCAGATCGATCGTTTGCGCCAGCGCCACGTAGCTCGTGAAGCGGTCCCAGTTTCCCTCGCGCTTCATCATGGCCTGGCCGCGCTGCCATTGCTGCGGCAACACCATGCGCTTGTCGACTAGGACCAGCATGTCCACCGACAGGCTATCCTTGATTTCGCTGATCAGATGCTCGATCTCTTCACCGATCTCGAGGTAGCCGAGCACCTGGCCGTTATGGCGCCAGGGCATCACCAGCCTGAGCGTAAGTGTCCCCAGAGCCCCCAGTTCGAGGCCGTGTACCGCGTCCTGTTGTTTTCTCGCTTTGATCGTCGTGAGCCGATCGATTTCGTCGCCGAACTCATCGGGACTGTGGAATCGATAGAGGTTGATCAGGTCCGGGCCGGTGAAATACAGGTGTGTGATGTGGTGCTTGTCGCGCAGGTTGGCGAACAAGGGGCTTAGCTGTTGGGACAGAGCGGAGCGGTCAAGGTTGCGGAATGCCCGCTCGATGGACTGATTGGTCATCATCGCGCGCATCGTCGCGATCATCAGGTTGGTGTCTTTGTCCAGCTTCTGCACGAAAAGCTTTTCCACGGCCGCTGTGCGCTCGGCGATATCCTGGTCGCGGATGTTGGCCTCGACCCGCAAGATGGCAACTGTAAACACGCCCATGATGAAGACGAGCACGACAGCGAGGGGGGCTATGAAGCGCGCCTTGATGCGACGGGGTTTCCTCGCTTGGGACGCAGGGCTGATTTGAGTCATCGGACAGAGTGTGCCGTGTCCGTTCCCGCCACGCAACTGCGGGCTACCTCCTTTCCGGGAAAGCCGTCGTCCGACAGGAAATGGGGGGGCGCACGCGGGTCGATGAAGTTTGCGCTAGACTGTATATAAACACAGTTATCGCCCGCGCCATGACATCCCTTCCGGCCTACGCCGAACTCCACTGCATTTCCAACTTCAGTTTCCTGCGCGGCGCGTCGCACGCCGAGGAACTGGTGGCGCGGGCGGTGCGGCTGGGCTATGCGGCGCTGGCGATCACCGACGAATGCAGCTTCGCCGGCAGCGTGCGCGCGCATCTGGCGGCGCGGGCCGCGGCGCTGCAACTGATCCACGGCACCGAACTGCGCCTCGTCTGCGGCATGAAGCTGGTGCTGCTGGCGCAGAATCGTGCCGGCTACGGCAATCTTTCGGCGCTGGTGACGCTAGGTCGGCGGCGCGCGGGGAAAGGCGCCTACCATCTGACGCGCAACGATCTTGCCGGCTGGGACGGCGGCGGCGTGCCGGATTGCCTGGCGCTGTGGGTTCCTTCAGGAGTCGGCGCTGGCGAGACGGCGATTTGGGTCACCGATGCGACTTGGCTGGGTGAACACTTCGCCGGTCGCGCCTGGATCGCCTTCGAGCGGCATCTGCGGCCCGACGACCATGAGCGCCTCATCGCTTTGCGCGAACTGGCGGCGGCGACGCATCTGCCGCTGGTCGCCACCGGCGACGTGCACATGCATGCGCGCTCAAGGCGGCCGCTGCAGGACGTGCTGGCCGCCTTGCGCCTCAACACCACGGTGGCGGCGGCGGGCGAGGCGCTGTTCGCCAACGGCGAACGCCACCTGCGCTCACGCCTGGCGCTGGCACGCCTGTACCCGTCCGAGCTGCTGGCCGAGACGTTGAAGATCGCCGCACGCTGCAATTTTTCCTTCGACGAACTGCGCTACGAGTATCCGGAAGAGGTGGTGCCGGCGGGAGAAACGCCGGACTCCTGGCTGCGGCAGTTGACCATAGAAGGCCTCGCGCGGCGTTATCCGGCCGGCGTGCCGGACAAGGTGCTGGCGCAGGTCGAACACGAACTGCGGCTGATCGCCGAGATGACCTATGCGCCGTATTTTCTGACCGTTCATGACATCGTCGCCTGGGCGCGTGGACAGGGCATCCTGTGCCAGGGGCGCGGCTCGGCGGCGAACTCGGCGGTGTGCTACGCGCTGTATGTCACCGAAGTCGATCCGGCGCGGGCCGCGATGTTGTTCGAGCGCTTCGTTTCGAAGGAACGCAACGAGCCGCCGGATATCGATGTCGATTTCGAACACCAGCGGCGCGAGGAAGTCATCCAGTACATCTACGCCAAGTACGGCCGCGAACGTGCGGCGCTGGCCGCCGCCGTGATCACTTACCGTACCCGCAGCGCGCTGCGCGATGCCGGGCGGGCGCTGGGCTTTCCGCTGGCGGCCATCGACCGCCTGGCCGGCAATCTGGCCTGGTGGGAAAAACGCGACGAACTGCCGCAGCGCTTTGCCGAAGCCGGGCTCGATCCGGAGCAGCCCAAGGTGCAACGCTGGCTGGCGATTTCACAAATGCTGATCGGTTTTCCGCGCCATTTGTCGCAGCATGTCGGCGGCTTCGTCATCGCGCGCTCGCGGCTCGATCGCCTGGTGCCGGTGGAAAATGCCGCGATGCCGGAGCGCACCGTGATCCAGTGGGACAAGGACGACATCGATGCGCTGGGCCTGATGAAAGTCGATGTGCTGGCGCTGGGCATGCTCAGCGCGATTCGCCGCATGCTCGTTGCGGTGGAGCGCCGGCACGGCAAGCCGTTCGCCCTGGCCGACGTGCCGGCCGAGGATGCGGCAACCTACGCCATGGTCTCGCGGGCCGATACGGTCGGCGTGTTCCAGGTCGAATCGCGGGCGCAGATGGCCATGCTGCCGCGCCTGCGGCCCGCCTGCTTCTACGACCTGGTGATCGAAGTGGCGCTGGTGCGCCCGGGGCCGATCCAGGGCAACATGGTGCACCCGTATCTCAGGCGGCGGCAGGGCCTCGAGCCGGTCAGCTATCCCTCGGAAGCGGTGCGCGGCGTGCTCGAACGCACCCTGGGCATACCGATCTTCCAGGAGCAGGCGATGCAGATCGCCATCGTTGCCGCCGGCTTCACGCCCGGCGAAGCGGATCAACTGCGTCGCGCCATGGCAGCGTGGAAGCGAAAGGGCGGGCTGGGCCCATTCCGCGACAAGCTGATCAATGGCATGCGCGAGCGCGGCTATGCCGACGACTTCGCCGAGGCGCTGTACCGCCAGATCGAAGGCTTCGGCGACTACGGTTTTCCGGAATCGCATGCGGCCAGTTTTGCGCTGCTGGTGTATGTCTCGGCCTGGCTCAAGCGGCACGAACCGGCGGCCTTTCTGCTCGGACTGCTGAACTCGCAGCCGATGGGTTTCTATTCCGCCTCGCAACTGGTGCAGGACGCGCGCCGTCACGGCGTGGAGGTGCGGCCGGTGGATGTCACGCTGAGCGACTGGGACAGTACGCTGGAAGGCGATCAGCTTGCCAGCGTGCGCCTCGGCTTGCAGCAGGTACGCAACTTCGTCGCGGCGGCGGGCAGCCGCATCGTCGCGGCGCGCGAGGCAGCGCCGTTTATCGATCTGGCCGATCTGGCCAAGCGCGCGGACCTTGTCCGTGCCGATCTTGATGCGCTGGCCGCCGCCGGTGCCCTGGTGCAACTGGCTGGGCACCGGCGCCAGGCGGCATGGGCGGCGGCAGCGATTCCGCTGCAGCGCGATCTGTTCGCCGGTGTCGCGCCGCGCGAAGAGCTCGTGAATTTTTCCGCGCCACGCGAGGGCGAAGGCATTGCTGCCGACTATCGCAGCCTCGGCCTCAGCCTCGGTCGCCATCCGCTGGCGCTGTTGCGCTCGCGGCTCGTGGCGAGACGCTACCTGTCGGCGATGGATTTGCGTGCGAGCGACAACAACGCCGTGGTGCGCTGCGCCGGCATCGTTACCTGCCGCCAGCGGCCGGGCACGGCCAATGGCGTCATCTTCGTCACGCTGGAAGACGAAACCGGGTTCGCCAACGTGGTGGTATTCAATGATTTGGCGTCCCGCCAGCGCCGACTCCTGCTCGGCAGCCGCCTATTGGGCGTGGCCGGAACTTTGCAGCGCGAAGGCGAGGGCGAGCATGCGGTGGTGCATCTGATTGCCAGGCGCCTGTTCGATCACAGCGAGCTGCTCGGGCGCCTGGTCACGGCGAGCCGGGATTTTTGCTGAGCGGAAATATGGCCTCTGGATCGCGATTGACCGTCGCCAAACTCCCGTGCAACAAAATGCGATTACAGACTCAATTTAGATTTAAAGTGTCGGTGGTCAAGGCCTGACGGCGGCAAGCCAGCCCGCAGGTCGTAATGGAGATGCCATGGAAGATGTAGCAAGTTTCGAGGCGTTGTCGGGATTTACAAGAGCGCTTTCGGTTGCCTTGCACGAACGCGACCCTTACACGCGTTTTCATTGCGACCGGGTCGATCTCCTTGCCTGCGAACTCGGCATTGCCTGCGGCCTGTCCGCAACCGACATCACCATGCTGCGCATCAGCTCTGTCTTGCACGACATCGGCAAGATTGGCATTCCGGACAGTGTCCTCTTAAAGCCAGCCAGCCTTGATCAGGACGAATGGGAAGCGATAACAACCCATTCCATCCGGGGCCAGCGCATCGCCTGCGCCACACAGCTGCCGAATGCCGAGCAGATTGGAACCGTGATCCGCCATCACCATGAGTACTTTAACGGCGCCGGCTATCCCGACGGCCTGGCAGGGGAAAGTATTCCTCTGCTTTCCCGCATCCTGTCGATCGCAGACAGTTATGACGCGATGGCGACGCCGCGCATTTACCAGAGAGCCAGAAACCATGACGAAATCATGGAAATATTGCGCACCGAGGAAAATATAAAATTCGATCCGTTCATATTTCGCAAATTCGCCGAAGTCATCGAGCGCAGCTCTTGCCGCGCGTAATGCGACACACCGGACGATGAGCGGCCTCCTGGCTGTCGGTGCTGCCGGAGCGGACCCCCGCCCTTTTTCGACAGGTGAATACCATGGTTGAGCATGTCAAGGCGTGGCAATGCATCGGCTGCGGAAAAATCGAGGCTCCGCAGACGTGCGTCGGAATCTGCCAGGACCGCAGGGTGGAGTTCGTGTACGCGGCGGAATACGAGGAGGCGCTCGCTGAGTTGGAGCGGGAACGCCAGCGCGCGAAAACTCTCGCGACACTGGTGCGCCAATTGGCCTCGACGACACCGAACGCGGGCGGCTGGGAAGGTTCCTACCGGGCCATGCAGAACCAGGCCCGCCGGATGCTGGCGGCGCTTGCAGAAAATGACCACGATGCCGTCAAGAGCGGGGATGGCAACCAGAGCGGTGCCGGCGCAGCCCCGCTCGCATCGACCTGATCAGCGGAGCATCGGGTTCGCGACGTGTGTCGTCACGCGGGGCTTGCAGGGCCCGACGCCGACAGCATTTCGCGCAGCCGCGTCTTGAGCACCTTGCCTGTGTTGTTCTTCGGCAGGGACTCGACCACGACATAGCGCTTCGGCCGCTTGAAGCGGGCGATGTTGTCCAGGCACAGGGCGTCGAGTTCTGCGCTGTCGGGCGCCGCCCCGCGCGGAACAATGAAGGCGATCACGATCTCGCCCCATTCGGGATCGGCCTGGCCTACCACCGAGACCTCGCTCAGCGCCGGATGCCGCAGCAGCACTTCCTCGACTTCGCGCGGGTAGATGTTGGATCCGCCGGAGATGATCACGTCCTTGCTGCGGTCTTTCAGCGTGAGGAAGCCGTCTTCGTCGATGCTGCCGACATCCCCCGTATGCAGCCAGCCGCCGCGCAAGGTCTCGGCGCTGGCGGCGGGATTGTTCCAGTAGCCGGCCATCACCACGTCACCGCGCACCAGGATCTCGCCGATCTCGCCGCTGGGCAGCGGCCGGTCATCGGCGTCCGCGACTCTGACTTCAACCCCGGTGAAGGCATGGCCGACCGAGGCCAGGCGCTGCTCGTAGCGCGGGTGCGCGGTATCGGCGTGAATGGCCTTGTCCATGCAGGTGATGGTCATCGGCGATTCGCCCTGACCGTAGATCTGCGCCAGCTTGTAGCCGAAGCGCCGCAGCGCCGCCTTGCAGTCGGCTACGTACATCGGTCCGCCGCCATAGACAATGGTCTTGAGTCCGGCGGTATCGACATCGCCCGGGTGATCGACCAGACGCTTCACCATGGTCGGCGCGGCGAACATCGTCACGCCGCGGTGTGCCCTTAGCAGCGCGTAAATTTCGGTCGGATCGAAGCCGCCCGAATCGGGCACCACGTTGAGCCCGGCGCGGGCGACGTGGGGCAGCATGTAAAAGCCCGAGCCGTGCGACATCGGTGCGGCGTGGATGATGGCGTCGCCGGGGGCGATGGTGTCGACGTCGGATAGATAGTTGAGGATTGCCGCCATCAGGTTGCGATGGGTCAGGGTCACGCCCTTGGGCCGGCCGGTGGTGCCGCTGGTATAGAACAGCCAGGCTGCATCGTCGGCTGCGCGCGACGCGACCGGCATGGCCTCGGCGGCGCAAAGCCCAGTGTAGGCCTGGCCGTCGACGTCGATCACCTCCTGCAGGCCGGCAACGGCGAGCGGGGCCAAGGCGGCGCAGAGGTCGGCGCTGGCGAAGCACAGGCGCGCGCCGCTGTCGGCGAGGATGAACTCCAACTCCTTCGGATGCAGCTTGGCGTTGATCGGCACCGCGGCCAAGCCCGCGTGCCAGCAGGCGAACATCAGCTCGACGTACTGCGGGCAGTTCTTCATCACCAGGCCGACGCGGTCATTCGGCTGCAGCCGCGCCGCCAGACCAGCGGCAAGGCGGCCGACGCGCGCTGCCAGTTCGGTATAGCTTGCCAGCAGGCGCTCGCCGCGGGCCAGTGCGGGGAGCTCCGGGTGCACGTGCGCGGCGCGCAAAAGCAGTTGGGCGATGTTTATGCTCATGGGTCAGAATGTAGCAAATTTCTGCCGGAGTTCGCGCCGAATCGGCAATCGAGCCGGCGACGCGCGGCTGTCGAGCAGCGGTGAGGCGACGCTAGACCGTTCTTGTGGTCATCCGGGACGCACCAAGCGGACTTGCGAGACGCGTCGCCACATGGGAATGAATTTGCTTACGCCGATACTCCGCCAGGAGTCCCGTCTGCATAGCGCCACATCATGTTTTTCATGGTGCAGATGACCACCTGTCCACACGACGGACAACTCGCCTGAAGTCCCGCCGCGATGGCGCGCTCGAGAGACTCGAGGTCGCCGAAAGCGATGGGGCTGGGGAAAACGGCCCGGCAGTGGCCGCATCTGATTCTTACATCCGAAATCGCAGTCATGATGTTGGCGTGTCCAGCCTTTCTTGCGGTTTTCCGCGACCGGCGATTCAGGCGATGCCGGGATTGCCTTTCATGCCGATCAGCTTCGGCACATTGACCTTGCGCGTGCTGACGGTTTTCTTGTCTTTCAGCCAGCGGCCGACGACGTCCCACACTGGTTCACCCGTCGCCGAGGGATCGACCGGCGCCCAGCCGGCAACCTTGTAGGTCTTGTCCGCCGCCATTGGCTTGTCATGCAGGCGCATGTCGGAAATGCGGCTTCCCGCCTTGGCGTTGGGGTCGCAGGTGTAGTTCATGCCGCCGACGCGCACCATGTCGCCGCCCTGCTGGTAGTAAGGGTCCGGGTTGTAGAGGTTGTCGGCGATGTCTTCGAGGATTTCCTTGACCCGCTCGCCCTTCATCTCGTTCAGGGTCGAGTAGGGATAGGTGATCGCGGTCTGGTCCATCAGGTGTTCGAAGGTGATCGCGCTGCCCGGCAGCAAGGTGGTGCCCCAGCGGAAGCCGGGCGAGAAGCCGATGTCGGCGCCCTTCACTTCCATGATCGCATCCAGAATCAACTGGTCCCAGCTGCCGTTGAAGTTGCCGCGGCGATAGAGCAGGCCTTCGGTCACCGCAAGTTTTTCTTCCAACTTTGCCTTGTGCGGCGCCCGCACCTTGTCGATATAGCCCGCCATTTCGGCATCGGCCGGCAGCAAATTGGAGAAGATCGGCAGGAGCTTGTAGCGAAAATCCTGAACCTTCCCGCCACGTACGTCGAAGTCGAGCACGGCGAGGAACTTGCCGTTGGAGCCGGCGTTGGTGACCAGCGTCTGTCCGCCGGCATTCTTCACCGTGACCGGCTGCGGCACGCCGTCATGGGTGTGCCCGCCGAGAATGGCGTCGATGCCGGTGACGCGAGTGGCCATCTTGAGGTCGACATCCATGCCGTTGTGCGAGAGGACGACGACGACTTTCGCGCCCTTGGCGCGCACCTCGTCGACCATCTTCTGCATGTTCTCGTCCTGGATGCCGAAGGTCCAGTCGGCCATCATGTAGCGCGGGTTGGCGATCGGCGTGTAAGGGAAGGCCTGGCCGATTACTGCGACTTGCACGCCATTCATCTCGCGCATCGCGTAGGGCGGGAACACCGGATCGCCGAAGTCGGTGGTCTTGATGTTCTGCGCCAGAAACTCGATCCTGCCTTTCAAATCCTTGACGACGATTTCCTGCACTCGTTTGTCACCCAGGGTGAATTCCCAGTGCCCCGACATCATGTCCACGCCGAGCAGCTTGCAGGCATCGACCATGTCCTGCCCCTTGCTCCACAGGGCGGTGGCGGAGCCCTGCCAGGTGTCGCCGCCGTCAAGCAGCAGCGCGCCCGGTCGCTGCGCGCGCAAGCGCTTGACCAGCGTCGCCAGATGCGCAAAGCCGCCGACCTTGCCGTAGGTCTTGGCCGCCTGGACGAAATCCAGGTAGGTAAAGGCGTGCGCCTCGCGTGTGCCGGGCTTGATGTTGAAGGCCTTGAGCAGGTGCTCGCCGACCAGGTGCGGCGCTTGGCCCAGTGCCGTGCCAATGCCGAGATTGACGCTCGGCTCGCGAAACCAGATCGGCAGCAACTGCGCATGGCAATCGGTGAAATGCATGAAATGCACGTTGCCGAACTTCGGCAGATCGTAAAGCGCGTCAGCGTTTCCGGCTGCGAGCAGCGGGCGGGAGTCGAGCGCCGCGCCGGCCACCGAGGCGGCGGCCAGCATTTGCAGAAATTCGCGGCGGTTCATCGAGGACATCGTGACACCTGTTGTTGAGCAAATCCCACCGGGGACATAAAAAGGCCTGACCGAGGTCAGGCTCGTGGAGCCGGCAGCGGTCCTACTTGTTGACCGGCGACTCGGGGTCCAGCAACAGTGCCACCAGATCCTTGATTTGCTTTTCCTTCAGGGCACCGATATGGCCGAAGCGGGGCATATCCGAGCAGGTGTTGTAGGCCTTGGCGTTGTAGATTTTCGAATACACGTATTTCTGAATATCCGGCTGGGTTCCGCGCAGTTTGAGGAACTGATACAGGGTCGGCCCGATCGTGCCGAATGACGTCTCTTTCGGGCTGATCTGGTGACAGTTGTAGCAGTTGCCTCCGACCGGCAGGCCGGGGTCGTCGCTCCAGGTAAAGCCGCGCCCGCTCTGGGCCAGCTTTTCGCCGGACTTCCAGTCGCCCATCAGTTTGCCGTCGGCCGGATACTTGACGTCGGCCAACTGGTCGGCCTCCAACTGTTTCACCATGTATTCGGGCGGCTTGTTGCCGGTGCGGTTGCATACGGCCTGCAAGCCATCTTCGGCGAGACGGTCGAGCGAGGCCTGACCGTGCGGCTGGAAGTCCTTCTTGATGACGGCGATGGCCTTGGCTCGATAGTCGCCATCCGCAGCGGCCGGCAGGGCAGTCAAGAGGAGGGTGCCCATGGCAGCGGCGAAAAAAATATTCTTGATCATGTCTGTCTCCTTTTTAGCGCTTGATGCCAGGGCCTTTGTAGACCTGGCCGTTGGCGTTGCCGATCATGTAGGTCAGCAGGTAAGCGATCGCGTCGGAGGCGTATTTCGGCTGGGGGAAGCGCTGCTGGCGGAAGCAGTCGCCCATGCGCCACTGGTGGGTCAGCATCACGCCGCCGGTCATGCGATAGCCCGGCCAGCCCTGTACGCCGCTCATGGCGCCCTTCGCGGTGCTGAGGTTGGGCAGATTCTGCATGCGGATGCGCTTGCCGTCGGAACCGTGGCAGGTATTGCACGAGAAATCGTAGGGGCCGGCGCGGTAGGCGGCGATCTCCTTGCCGATCTCGTAAGCCTCGTGCACTTTCGGGTCCTTGAGCGGCACTGCGACCTTCATGTTGCGCGAATGGCCGGCGACATAGGTGACCAGATTGGTGATGTCGGGGGTGAAGTTGGCGTTCGCGAAGGGCTTTTTGGCGATGTCGTCGAACTTGAAACCCTGCTTCTCGACCATGCACCAGACGATGCGGCGTTCGGCATCCATCACGGCGTCGGCATCGGCGAAGTAGCGCGGCATCCTGACATAGGCGCCCTCGACCTTGCCCACACCCTGACCGAGGTCGCAGCTTTCGGCCAGTGCGACATTCTTCGGGCCGCGCTTGGTCTTCCACTGTTCCTCGCCCTTCATTTCGAAGAGTTCCGCCGGATTGCTGTCCTCCATCTCGGCGCGGAATTTCTCGAACTCGAGGGTGGCGGCATCCTTAGCTTCGGCGGCCGGCGGAGATTGGGGCGCGGGCTTTGCGGCCGGCTTCTTCGGCGTCTGGGCGAATGCACCACCCGCGACCGCCATGGCGCAGAGCGCGCCAACGAGTCTTTGTTTCATAGTCTCCTCCTGTCAAGGAATGGGGCGGGTGTGTCCCGCTCCGGTTTTTTATTTGCGGATCAAACGTTCAGGCAATTGCGGCTTCGTCAGTCCTCTTGTCTCCCTTGTTGTCTACCCAACTGACCACGACCTTGTCGCCGGCTTTGGCACCTTTGACCTTGAAGCCAAAAACCGGGTTGCGCGATACGGACGTGCCGACATGGCCGTCGACCACCTTCTTGCCGCCGACCTCCACTGTCATTGCCTGGATGAAATGGGGCGGTACCGTGTTGCCAGCGGCGTCCTTGCGCTGGCCGGTCTCCATGGCGTGGGCCATCAGGATGCGAATCTCTGCGGTATCGCCTTTCAATGTTGCACGAATCTTCATCGGATCTGCCATGGTGTATTCCTTGTCGTATCGTTGTTTGGTTCAGCCGCCGCAGCCGCCGACGGTGACCTTGACTTCTTTTTGAGCGGTATAGAACTTCCCATCCGCTTTCGCGACCGCCTTGACCATGGAAGTCTGGCTGAGCTTCAGGCGTGCCGAAACTTCCGGTAGCGCGCCATTGGTAAATTCGAAAGTGGCAGAAAGCGGAAACGGATTTTTTTCGACCAGAATCGAAATCGAACTGGTGTTGGGAATGTTGCTTACCACGTCGACCGGCACCACGGCTCCGTTCTCGGCAATATCCGGAACCCGGAGCATCAGGTCTTTGCTGTCGGCCGATGCGCCGGCGCCGAGGCCCTTGAGTGCGCCGGCCACGTCATGCGCTTCGAAGGCGGCTTTGTTCCAGTCGGCAGCCAGTACTTGCGTCGGGCGCAAGGCGCCGGCGGCGATCAGGCCGGCCAGCACGCCACTGGCGGTGGCGCTCTTGAGCACCGTTCTGCGGGTTGTGTTCATGGGGTGACTTTCTCCTCTGGTCGTGTCTTATTGGTTAAGTCTATATTATTCAGACTAGCACAGCGCATTGTTTCCGGCTTTTCCCCGGTTGGCAAATCACCCGATGTAATGAGGAAATCAGGACGCCTGATTCAGGGCGGGCGGTTCCTCCTTAATGAAGCTTGTGCTTCCATAGGCATCCGCGGCAATCTCAATGTGTTGCGGCGCTGTGCGGTGAAGGTGTCACGCGATTGGCATAGAGCAGGTACGGGTCCGCCGCAATTGATATGGCAATCAAATTATTTGATCGCTATATCGCCAATCTGCAGGCAGATAATGTTCGGCGTTGAACAAAAACAACAACGGCGCTTCCAAGATGCCTTCGCTTCTCTGCGACGCCTGCCGCGGGTCGCATATAAGAAGAAACAGAGGAGGAGAACTATGCGCACTATCAAGCAGGCACTGATCGTACTCATCGGCACCGAATTTCAGCTTGCCACCAGCGGCGCCCTCCCGGCCGACACTCGCAGCGTAATCGCGTGATGGCGTCGCCGACAAGGCGCGTCACTCAATGGTCGCAGTCCATTGAGCGGCGCCGCTTGTCTACTGTTGTTCAAAAATGAAGCCAGAACAAATAGTGGCGTTCAATCCCCGTCGTTGATACCAGCAAAGGAGGCATTATGAGTAACGAATCGCCTGGATTTTTCCGTCAGCTTCCCAGTGCACTTCCCGGACTCGCCTTGATCATCGTAACCCTGGTGGTGATCCGAACGTGGATCGAACCGTGGATGGCTGGCGCCGTGATCCTCGGCCAGAAGGGCTGGCTGATCAAAGTGTTTCACCTCAATTTCATCCTGCTCGGCATTCTCTGCGGCATGCTTTACCGCAATGTGATTTTCGGCGGCAGCATGCCGGAGATCTTCAGCAACGGTTTCAAGCTGTCGCGGCTCATGATCAAGACCGGCATCATCATGCTGGGTTCGCTGTATACCTTCTCGGCCATCGTCCAACTGGGTGCCATGGCGATTTTCCTGATCGGCGGCTTCGTCATCTTGACCATCATCATGGTGCTTTGGCTGGGCAAGTTATTCGGCCTGGACCGCTCCATGACCGGCGTCCTGGCCAATGCCCTGAGCATCTGCGGCGTCAGCGCCGCGGTAGCCACCGCACCGGCAGTGGAAGCCAAGGGAAGCCAGGTCGCCTATGCCATCGCGACAATTCTCGGTTTCGGCATCCTGACCATGTTCATCAGTCCGTTCATCGGCCACGCACTCGGTCTGACCGACCTGCAGTACGGCGCCTGGATCGGCACCGGCATTCTCAACTCGGGGCAAGTGCTGGCATCGGCGCTCGCTTTCAATCCCAATGTGACACCCGGGAGTGCAGTATCCATCGCGGAGATATGGAACATCATGCGCGTGATCTCCATTCCCTTTGCCGTATTCGCGGTAACGGTCTGGTACTGGGCTGGCCAGAGCGAAGCCGATAGCGCCGGAAAAAAGAAGGGGCTGGGCACGCTGCTGGTGGAGAAATTTCCGGTGTTCGTCATCGGCTTCATGGTCATGGTGTTCTTCACCAGCATGGGCGCCTTCGGCGACGTCGGCATCAAGGGTGGGCCGCCCGCCTCGGGGACCATTAAGACGCTGCGCGACGTGATGCAATGGGTTTTCGGCTTTGGCCTGGTCGGCCTCGGTGGCTATATTGACTTCAAGGAACTGCGCCAGGCAGGCGGCGCGCCGCTCAAGCTGGGCCTCATCGTCGGTGCCACCAAATACATCATGGCGCTGGTCGTGGTTCTGCTGATCAAAGATTACCTGGTGTCCATCTGATCACTACAAGGAGATTAATTATGGCTGATGAAGAGAAGACGGGAAGCGAAACCATCGGCGCAGCCGGCGCGAAAAGCAAGGTGACGCTGTTCAAGGATGACCGCGCGGAGGATATTGGCGCCATTATTGTCACCGTCATTATTGTGGCCGTCATCGTCCTTATGAAAATGCACTAGACCGGCATGGACTTCGGCAATATCGTAGTCGCGGTCGATGGTTCGGAGGCTTCGCAAGATGCCCTGAGCCACGCTGTTAGTCTGGCCAGTCAGGGCAACACGACTCTGACGGGCATTTTTGTCATCGATTCCCAATGGGCCGATTTCATTGGGAACGATTGGCAGTCTTCCAAAGGTGCGCGACAGGGCTTTCTCGACTATATCCGCAAGGAGCAGGAAGAACAGGCCGAAGCAGCGCGTACGCAATTCGAACAAGCCACGCAAGGAATGGAGCAAGCTGCCTTCTCGGTTCATGCGGGTGACCCGACCGCAGTCCTGCTGGAGCAAGCGTCGTGCGCAGGTACCGGTATGCTGGTGACCGGTCGGCGCGTCTTTCAGATTAGCGGCCGGCCCAGCTTGAAGGCCCTCGCGGTCACGCTGGCAAAGAGGGCGTCCCGTCCGCTTCTGTTGTTCCCCTAGGGCACCCCCCTCACTGGGCCCCTGATTCGCGCGGCTTATCCCGGCCCTCTCAAAAGGAGGGTGATAACGCGGGCCGGATCAAAGTTCGACCTGGGTGCCGAGTTCAACGACGCGATTGGTCGGGAGCTTGAAGAAGTCGGTCGCCGAACCCGCATTGCGGAACATCCACATGAACAATATCTGCCGCCACAGGGTCATGGCCGGCACCCGGTTGGGGACAATGGTTTCACGGCCCAGGAAGAAGGAGGTTTCCATCATCTCGACGGGCGCCATGCCATGCTTGCCGCACTGTTCCAAGGCCAGGGGAATGTTGGGATCATCCTTGAATCCGTAGTTCAGGATGACGCGGTAGAAACCCTCGCTGAGTTGTTCGACCAGCATGCGCTCGGTGTCATCGACGTGGGGAATGTCCTCCATGTTGACGTTGAGCAGGATCACCCGCTGATGCAGCACCTTGTTGTGCAGCATGTTGTGCAGCATTGCCCGCGGCACTCCATCCGGCCGCGTGGTCATGAAGATGCCGGTGCCCTCCACTCGATGCGGACCGCCGTACTGAAGGCTGGAGAGGAAGGCATCCAGTGGTATTGAGTCCTGTTGCAGCTTCTCGTAGAGCAGCGTGCGGCCGCGCTTCCAGGTGGCAAACAGGATGAATATGCCGAGACCGAGCGCCAACGGGAACCAGCCGCCATCCGGCACTTTGAACAGATTGGCGGAGAAGAAGGCGAAGTCCACCACCAGGAACAGCGCCAGGAAAAGGCCCGCCTGCAACCAGTTCCAGTTCCACATTGCGCGCACCACGACGAAGGCCAGCAAGGTGTCGATCATCATCGTCATGGTGACCGCGATGCCATAGGCAGACGCCAGATTGGACGACGACTTGAAGCCCAGCACCAGGATGATCACGGCCAGCAGCAATAGCCAGTTGATGTTGGGCACGTAAATCTGGCCCTTTTCGCGCTCCGAGGTGAACTTGACGTGGATCCGCGGACAGTAGCCAAGTTGCATGGCCTGGCTGGTGAGCGAGAATGCGCCCGAGATAACGGCCTGCGAGGCGATGACGGTGGCGGCCGTCGCCAGGGCGACCATGGGATAGAGCAGTTCATCCGGGACGAGCATGAAGAACGGATTCTTCACCGCGGCCGGATTGTCGAGGATCAAGGCGCCCTGTCCGAGGTAGTTCAGGTAAAGGCAGGGAAAGACATACACCAGCCACGCCCACTTGATCGGCCGTCTGCCGAAATGACCCATGTCGGCATACAGCGCCTCGCCTCCGGTGATGGCCAGTACCACCGCGCCCAGAGAGAGATAGGCGTGAGAACGGTTCTCGAGGAAGAAGTGCACCGCGTACCAGGGATTGATTGCGGCGATCACCGCGGGGTGCTTCAGAATGTTCCACATGCCAAGCACGCCGAGCGTGCCGAACCAGAACAGCATTACGGGGCCGAACAAGGCACCGACGCTGGCCGTGCCGCGTGGCTGAAAGAAGAACAGGCCGCAGAGGACAAGCACGGTGATGGGGACGACAAAATGTTTGAACATCGGTGTCGCGACTTCCAGCCCCTCGACAGCCGAGAGCACAGACATGGCCGGCGTAATCACGGCATCACCGTAGAACAGCCCGGCACCGAAAATGCCCAGGATCGACATCAGCCACATCATGCCCGGTCCGGCCCCTCGAGTACGCAGGGCCAGCGAAGTCAGAGCCATGATGCCGCCCTCGCCGCGGTTGTCGGCGCGGGTGATGAACATCACATATTTGAGCGTAACCGTGATGGTCAGCGCCCAGAAAATCAGCGAGAGAATGCCCAGCAGGTTATCCGGGGATACCGCCACCGCATGCGGGCCGTTGAAGACTTCCTTCATGGTGTAGAGCGGACTGGTGCCGATGTCGCCGTAGACCACGCCCATGGCTGCCACCGAAATAGCCGCGAGGCGGGGCTTTGAAGCGTCGTCAGTCTTGTTGCTGCTATGCACCATCGAATAATTATAGGCGTATTGCGAACCACGCGTTGCACGATGCGGCAGCGCAATTCCTTGCTGCCGGTTCGGCGCTTGGTACGGGAATCGGCGTCGGGTGAGGCGTCTTGCGGCCAGGGTAGCGCATGGCGGCGACAGATTGGGGCCAGAGACATTGTGGGACGGTCGAGTTTGTCGGATAATGCGCGCCTCGCGCAGCATGTATTCCAGTGCTGCGGCATCCCAGGCCGGGGTGACGGAATCGGTAGACGTAGCGGTCTCAAACACCGCCGCCGCAAGGCATGGGGATTCGACTTCCCCCCCCGGCACCAAATCGAAGTTTCAGTGGAGGTTAACGCCAGTCTTATCGGCGTTAAGCGTAGTGGCCGAAACTAAAACGCCAGCATTCCAGACTACACTTGGCCGTCGGGGCATGTGTTCAGTCTTCACGGAGGGTATGTTGTGATCTTGCAGACTACCGGTGTTTCATTGACCATCCTGCGGGCGCTGCCAATCTTCGAAATGCTCGATGACGACAGCCTCCAGCCGCTGACCCGTGTGGCCATGCTGCGTAAAATTCTCCGGCATACCGTTGTGCTGAATGCGGGCGATCGCACCGACAACATCTATTTCGTCCTTTCAGGCGTTTTGAAGGTGCAGATCAGCGACGAGGAAGGGCGCGAGGTCATCCTCTCAATGCTGGGGCCGGGAGAACTGTTCGGCGAAATGGGCGTGCTCGACGATCACCCTCGCTCGGCCACCGTTCTGGCGGTTGAGTCGAGCGAAGTGGTGATGATTGGCAAGGAGGACTTCAAGAAATGCCTGGCCGCGAATCCTGACGTATCCCTTTTCATCATGCGCAACCTCACCAAGCGCCTGCGTCTGGCCGACCGCAACATCGAAAGTCTGGCATTGCTCGACGTCTACGGGCGCGTTGCGCGCTTGTTGCTGGAAGCAGCGGAAACAGTCGACGGGCGCAGGGTAGTCACGCGCAAGCTTACCAAACAGGATATCGCGAAGATGATCGGCGCCTCGCGCGAGATGGTCAGTCGCGTGATGCGTGATCTCACCGCCCAGGGGCTTATCCATGAGCAGGACGGCGAGTTGATTTTGGTTGATCTGGCAGCGTTCAGACGGCATGGCGACGTAAATGCAATCGCTTGAACATCAATGCGCCGAATGGCACATCCGCCAATGCTGACGGCGAAGGAATAGCGCTCTGCCAGTATGTCCGCCGGCCGCCGAAAAGGTGGCCGAATGCTGCATCACTCGCGGCAATCCATCTGCCAAAATGTCTTTTGCCGCCATCATGATGCCTCTGACTCTCGCCGACTTCGATTACGTGCTGCCGCCGGAACTGATTGCCCAGGTGCCTCTGGCGCGGCGTTCGGCGAGTCGTCTGCTGGTGGTCGACGGCGAGCGTCGCACGGATAGTCATTTTGTCGATCTGGCGCAGTGGCTGCGAGCCGGCGATCTGCTGGTGATGAACGACAGCCGCGTCCTGCATGCCCGTCTGTTGGGGCGCAAGGAGAGCGGGGGGCAGGTCGAAGTTCTGGTCGAACGTCTGCTGGATCATGAGCAAGTGCTGGCGCAGGTGCGGGCGAGCAAATCGCCGCAGCCGGGCAGTCGCTTGCGGCTTGAAGATGCGCTCGATGTCGAGGTGATGGGGCGTGAAGGCGAGTTCTATCGCTTGCGATTTGCGGGCGACGCTGCTGAACTGCTGGAACGGCATGGCCGACTGCCTTTGCCGCCCTATATCGAGCGCGCGGCAGGGGTCCCCGATGAGTTGCGTTACCAGACCGTGTATGCCCGCGAGAAGGGGTCGGTCGCTGCACCGACGGCCGGCTTGCACTTTGATAAAGACCTGCTCGCGGGCTTGCTCGAAAAAGGTATCGGTATCGCTTATGTCACCTTGCACGTGGGTGCCGGCACCTTCCAGCCGGTGCGGGTCAGCGACTTGGCGCAGCATCGCATGCATACCGAGCGCTATGTGCTGCCGCAAGCCACCGCCGATGCGATTGCGGCGACCAGGGCGCGCGGCGGACGCATCGTGGCGGTCGGCACCACGTCCCTGCGCGCACTGGAATCGGCAGCGCTGGAAGGAGGCTTGAAAGTCGGCGCTGGCGAGACGGCGCTGTTCGTCACTCCGGGCTTTGATTTTCGCGTGGCAGATCTGCTGATCACCAATTTCCATCTTCCCAAGTCCACTCTGCTGATGCTGGTGTCGGCTTTCTGCGGCCTGGATGATATCCGCTCCGCCTACCACCACTCGATTGCCGCCCGCTATCGATTTTTCAGCTACGGCGATGCCATGCTGCTGCACAGAAGGCCACAGGAATGAACTTTGAACTGCTCGCCACCGACGGCGCGGCACGGCGCGGAAGCCTGCAACTGGAGCACGGGACGGTGCAAACGCCGGTGTTCATGCCGGTCGGCACCTATGGCACGGTCAAGGCGATGGCGCCCGATGAACTGGTCGGCATGGGCGCGTCCATAGTGCTCGGCAACACTTTCCATCTCTGGCTGCGTCCGGGGCTGGAGGTGATTGCGGCGCACGGTGGCTTGCACCGTTTCATGGGCTGGGACGGGCCGATCCTGACCGACTCGGGCGGCTTCCAGGTCTTTTCGCTGGGGGATCTGCGCAAGATCAGCGAGGAGGGCGTGAGGTTCGCCTCGCCGATCAACGGCGATCGGTTGTTTCTGACACCTGAAGAATCGATGCGCATCCAGCATGTGCTCAATTCCGACGTGGCGATGATCTTCGACGAATGCACGCCGTATCCGGCGGAACTGGCGACGGCGGCTGAATCGATGCGCCTGTCCCTGCGCTGGGCGCAGCGCTCGCGCGATGCGCATGACCGGCTGCAAAATTCGAACGCCTTGTTCGGCATCGTGCAGGGCGGCATGCATGAGACGCTGCGCGACGAGTCGCTGGCGGCGCTGGTCGGCATCGGCTTCGATGGCTTTGCCATTGGCGGCCTGTCGGTGGGCGAACCCAAGGAGGAAATGTCGCGCATCCTCGCCCACACAGCGCCGCGCCTGCCGGCTGACAAGCCGCGCTACCTGATGGGAGTCGGCACGCCGGAAGATCTGGTGTATGCCGTGGGGCAGGGCATCGACATGTTCGACTGCGTGTTGCCGACGCGCAATGCGCGCAACGGCTGGCTGTTTACCCGTCATGGCGACGTCAAGATCAAGAACGCGCAGTACAAGACCGACACCCGGCCGCTGGATGAAACCTGCGGCTGCTACGCCTGCCGCAATTTCACCCGTGCCTACCTGCATCATCTGCATCGTCTCGGCGAGATTCTCGGGGCGCGGCTCAATACCATCCACAACCTGTTCTATTACCAGACGCTGATGGCGGAAATGCGTGCCGCCATCGAGCAGGGCGACTTTGCCGGGTTCCGTCTCCGTTTTAACCGGGACCGGGCGGGCGAGCAGGTATAATTCGCCGGTTCCGTTCGACATTCATGGAGACTTACAGTGCTGATTTCAAATGCTTACGCGCAGGCGGCCGGTGCCGCCGCCGAACCGTTCGGTGGCCTGATGGGCATGCTGCCCATCCTGCTGATGTTTATCGTGCTGTGGTTCGTCATGATCCGACCGCAGATGAGGAAGGCCAAAGAACAACAGAAGATGGTCAGCGAACTGGCCAAGGGCGATGAAGTGATCACCCAGGGCGGAATCGCCGGTCGTATTGCCAAGGTGGGTGAAAACTACCTGAGCCTCGAAGTGGCCGATGCCAAGGATGGCCCGGTAGTGATTACCGTGCAGAAGAGCGCCGTGGGTGCACTGTTGCCCAAGGGCACGCTGAAAAACCTGTAATTTTGTGAAGGCCAGCCGCGTCAATGCGGGGTCGGCCACCATGCCATGAATCGCTATCCCCTCTGGAAAAACGCCACGGTGTTGATTGCCCTGGTGCTTGGACTGCTTTACACCCTGCCTAACTTTTTCGGCGAGGCGCCGGCCGTGCAGGTGGCCAGCGTCAAGTCGACGCACAAGGTTGACGCCAAGCTCATGGCCCAGGTGGAGGATGCGCTCAAGGCGGCATCCGTCGTTCCACAGGGCATCGTGCTCGACCTGAACAGCGTGCGCGTGCGGCTGGCCGACACCGACACCCAGCTCAAGGCGAAGGACGTCATCGAGAAGGCGCTGAACCCTGTTGCGGCCGACGCGACTTACAGCGTTGCGCTGAATCTGGTGTCGAATTCTCCCAATTGGCTGACCGGCATTCACGCCCTGCCGATGTATCTCGGCCTCGATTTGCGCGGCGGCGTGCATTTCCTGTTGCAGGTGGACATGAAGGGGGCGCTGACCAAGCGTCTCGATTCGATCGGCGCCGATCTGCGCAGCCTGATGCGCGACAAGAACATCCGTCATGGCGGCATCAGCCGCGAAGGACAGACCGTGGCGATCCGTTTCCGCGAGCCAGACATCCGCGAAAAGGCACGCGCTGCCTTGGCGGATAGCCAGCCTGATCTGCTGGTGGTTGACGCCCAGGACGGTGCGGATCTCAAACTGGTGGCGACCCTCAAGCCGGAAGCGCAGAAACGCATCCAGGAATTTGCGGTCAAGCAGAACATCACCACCTTGCACAATCGCATCAACGAACTCGGCGTCGCCGAACCGATCATTCAGCAGCAGGGCGCCGACCGAATCGTGGTGCAACTGCCGGGGGTGCAGGACACCGCCAAGGCCAAGGACATTCTCGGTCGCACCGCAACGCTGGAAGTGCGCATGGTCGATGATGAAGCCAGCGCCAATCCGAGCATCATGGAGCAGGCGGCGCGCGGCCAGCCACCGGCCGGTACCGAGTATTACGTCGAGCGCGGCGGGCGCGGTCTGCTGGTGAAGAAGCAGGTGGTGCTGACCGGCGAGCGCCTGACGGATGCGCAGCCCGGTTTCGACAACCAGACCCATGAAGCGGCGGTGCATCTGTCGCTTGATTCGGCCGGCGCACGCATCTTCAAGGACGTGACGCGCGAGAGCGTGGGCAAGCGCATGGCCATCCTGCTGATCGAGAAGGGCAAGGGCGAGGTGGTAACCGCTCCGGTAATCCGTAGCGAGATCGGTGGCGGTCGCGTACAGATTTCGGGGCGCATGAGCACCATGGAAGCCAACGATGTCGCCCTGCTGCTGCGTGCCGGGTCGCTTGCGGCGCCAATGGAGATCATCGAGGAGCGCACCATCGGCCCCAGCCTGGGCGCCGACAACATCAAGAAGGGCTTCAATTCGACCTTGGGGGGCTTCGCCGCCATCGCCGTCTTCATGATGGCCTATTATTTATTGTTCGGTCTGGTCTCGGTGCTGGCGCTGTCCGCCAACATGCTGCTGCTGGTGGCGCTGCTGTCCCTGCTGCAGGCCACCCTGACCTTGCCCGGCATCGCCGCCATCGCTCTGGCGCTGGGCATGGCGATCGACTCGAACGTGCTGATCAACGAACGCGTGCGCGAGGAACTGCGCAACGGCAGCACGCCGCAGGCCGCCATCACGGCGGGCTACGAGCGCGCCTGGGCGACGATTCTCGATTCCAACGTAACCACGCTGATCGTCGGCGTCGCGCTGCTGATCTTCGGTTCCGGCGCCGTGCGCGGCTTCGCGGTGGTGCACTGCCTGGGCATTCTGACTTCGCTCTTCAGTTCGGTGATCATATCGCGCGCAGTGGTCAATTGGATTTACGGCCGTCGCCGTAAGCTCGAGCGTCTCAGCATCGGCCAGGTCTGGAAATCCGGCCTCAGCGCCAAGTAGGGGTACAAATATGGCCCCCACGCTCACTTCGTTCGCTGCCCCCACAGGGGGCGTTGCCGCCCTCGGGACGGCCCTTCGGGAGGCATAATGGAATTCTTCCGCATCAGAAAAGATATCCCCTTCATGCGCCATGCGCTGGTGTTCAACGTCATATCGTTGATCACTTTCCTGCTGGCGGTGTTCTTCCTGGTCAACAAGGGGCTTCACTTCTCGATCGAGTTCACCGGCGGCACCCTGCTCGAAGTGAGTTATGCGCAGGCGCCCGATCTCGACAAGTTGCGCAAGCAGATGGAGACGGACGGCTTTACCGATACCCAGGTGCAGAATTTCGGTACGTCACGTGACGTGCTGATCCGCGTGCCTTTGTCAAAAGACGCCGAGACTTCCAAGGTGGGCGACCGCGTCATGGCCTCGCTGGCAAGAGTCGGCGCTGGCGGTACGGCGGATAGTGCAGGGGCCGTCGGCGCCCCAACTCTGAAACGCGTCGAGTTCGTCGGTCCGCAGGTGGGCAAGGAACTGGCGTCCGACGGGGCATTGGCGCTGTTGCTGGTCGTGTGCGGCATCGTGCTGTATCTGGCGATGCGTTTCGAATGGCGCTTCGCGGTGTCAGCCATCATCGCCAACATGCACGACGTGGTGATCATCCTCGGCTGCTTCGCGTTGTTCCAGTGGGAGTTTTCCCTGCCGGTCTTGGCGGCCGTGTTGGCGGTGCTGGGCTATTCGGTCAACGAGTCGGTAGTGGTGTTCGACCGTGTGCGCGAGACCTTCAAGAAGAAGCGCGGCATGACGACGCCGCAGGTGCTCGATCACGCGATTACCAGCACGATCTCACGCACCATCATTACCCACGGCTGCACCCAGATGATGGTGACTTCGATGCTGATTTTCGGCGGTCCGGCGCTGCATTACTTTGCGCTGGCGCTGACCATCGGCATTTTGTTCGGCATCTATTCGTCCGTCCTAGTGGCCAGCCCGCTGGTGATGTGGATGGGTGTTTCCCGCGAACAATTCATCAAGGTCAAGGTCGAGAAACCGGAAGCCGTGGTCTGACGCATTGCTTCCGCGTGCGGAACCTGCCGGCACGGCGCCGGGCAAGTCCGGCTATTCGCTTCCCGTGGCGAACACGTGTTTCACGCGCAGCAGGCTCTTGCCTTCGGCTGCCAACGCCAGCAAACGATCTATGTTGGGATGCTTGCCGGGGTTCTGGCGGGCGTCCTCGGTGTGCTCGGCATAGAGTTCCAGCCCTTTTCTGGCTGCTTCCACAGTGATGGCGCCGTAGATCTGTCCGAGGTGGTTATAGATCGACAGCGAGCCGGCTTGCCCCGGCTTGTTCTCTATCGTGGCGGCAACAGCGCCATCGCTGTCGAGCAACTGGATTGCTGCCAGGTGCGAGATACGGGGAAGTTGCTTGAGGTTATCGGCGAATGCCATTCGAGACCCTAAATTCGTTTCGCCAATTCAGCCGCCTTGCCGATGTAGGCGGCCGGTGTCATCTCGAGCAGACGCTGGCGGTCGCCTTCGGGTAATGGCAGTTTCGCGATGAACTGGCGCAGGGCGTCCTTCTGTATACCCTTGCCGCGGGTGAGTTCCTTGAGTTGCTCGTAAGGGTTGGGGATGCCGAAGCGACGCATCACGGTTTGCACCGGCTCGGCCAGGACTTCCCAAGCGTCGTCGAGGTCCTCGGCGAGGCGCTGCGGATTGGCTTCCAGTTTGTTCAGCCCGCGCAGCGTCGAGTCGAAGGCCAGCAGCGTATAGCCGAAGGCGACGCCCATATTGCGCAACACGGTAGAGTCGGTAAGGTCGCGTTGCAGACGGGAGATCGGCAGTTTTTCGGCCAGGTGCCGGAGCACGGCATTGGCCAGACCCAGATTGCCTTCGGAATTTTCGAAGTCGATCGGATTCACTTTGTGCGGCATGGTTGATGAGCCGATCTCGCCTTCCTTCAGCTTCTGCTTGAAATAGCCCAGCGAGATGTATTGCCAGATATCGCGGTCGGTATCGATCAGGATGGTGTTGGCGCGAGCCACGGCATCGAACAATTCGGCCATGGCATCGTGCGGCTCGATCTGGATCGTGTAGGGGTTGAACTCCAGCCCCAGCGATTCGATGAAGCGGCGGTTGAAGCTCTCCCAGTCAATGTCCGGGTAGGCCGCCATATGAGCGTTGTAGTTGCCCACGGCGCCGTTGAACTTGGCGGCGAGCGACACGGCGGAAATCTGACCGCGGCTGCGCATCAGGCGCGCCGCGATGTTGGCCATTTCCTTGCCCAGCGTGGTCGGTGTTGCGGGTTGACCGTGGGTGCGGGCGAGCATCGGCAGTTCCGCCAGTTGATGCGCCAGTTCGCGCAGACGGGCAATCACGCGGTCAAGTTCCGGCAACAGACTTTCGGCGACGGCGTCCTTCAGCATCAGCGCGTGCGAAACATTGTTGATGTCTTCAGAAGTGCAGCCGAAATGTATGAACTCGCTGACGCGCATTACCTCGGCGCTGTTCGCCAGGCGGTCCTTCAGCCAGTATTCCATGGCCTTGACGTCATGATTGGTGCGGTTCTCGATGGTCTTGATGGCTTCCGCATCCGCGACCGAGAAATTGACGATGACAGCATCCAGTTCGGCAATCGCGGCCTCGGAAAATGCCGGACATTCGGTGATTTCCCTGGCCGCTGCCAGGGCTTTGAGCCATTCGATTTCGACTCGAACGCGATTGCGTATGAGACCGTACTCGGAAAAATGGATGCGCAGGCTTTCGACCTTCGCGGCATAGCGCCCGTCGAGCGGCGAAAGTGCAGTGAGTGCGGTGAGTGTCATGTCTTTGGCGAGTAGAGAAGACGCGAGCAAAGCGCCGACGATGCAATTAATTTTAGCATGCGGGTATCGGCCCCCGGAGCGCGAACCGGCTGTCAGCGCAATGACGCATGTTATAGTTTCGCTGCCCCGAAAAACCGGTGATTTGACCAAATGAAACTGATTGCTTCCCTCACCAGCCCTTATGTTCGAAAGACTCGCATCGTGCTGGCAGAGAAAAAGATCGACTACGATCTGGTTCTCGATTCGCCCTGGGTCGAGGGAAATCAGGTGGCGGCGTTCAACCCGCTGGGCAAGGTTCCGGTGCTGGTGCTGGACGATGACAGCACGCTCTACGATTCCCGCGTAATTGCCGAATATCTGGATACCGTGGCGCCGAACAATCGCCTGATTCCTGCTTCCGGGCGGGAACGTATCAGCGTCAAGCGCTGGGAGGCTCTGGCGGACGGCACCATGGATGCGGCGGTAACAGCGTTCCTCGAATCGCGGCGTCCCGACGGCGAGCGAAGTCCATCAGCGATTGAAAGACAACGCGGCAAGATCATGCGGGCGCTGAAGGCCATGTCCGATGAGTTGGGAGAACAGCCGTGGTGTCACGGCAACACCCTGTCGCTGGCGGATGTCGCTGTTGGCTGTGCCTTGGGTTATGTCCTCTTCCGGCTCCCCGACATGCGCTGGAGCGAGCAATACGCCAATCTCGCGCAGCTTTACGAGAAGCTCATGCAGCGTCTCTCATTTGCCGACACGGTGCCGCAGGCCTAGGCTGGGGTACTGGCGCAGCGCTTAGCGCCGCTGTCCGCAACGGATGGCATCCGCTGAAGGTTCGCCTTATTTCTCGGGCTTGGTTTGGGTTGCCGTGCCGTCAAGACGAGAGATCAGGCGTGGCAGCAGTTTCTTTTCAGCCTGTTCGGTAAGTTCTCCCATCAGTTGGTCGGCCAGTCCGTCGGTGACCTTGAGTACCGCCTGGGGCAGTTCCTGATCAAGCCAGCGTGAAAGCTCTTCGCGCAGCGCATCGAGATGCTGTTGCATGTGCGGCGGTGCCGTTGCCAGCGCGGCTTCGTGTTCGGTAACGATGTCGGTGAGAATGGGCAAGTCGTCACCGGGTGGAATGGCCTCTGTTGGCAGCGCCGGAGATCCCGCAACAAATACCCGGGTGCGCCGAATCAGCGCATCGGCTTTACGCAGGAGGTCCGCTGTATCGTCGTCAGCCATTGCCTAGATGCCTCCTGAGATATCTTGGGCTTCCAGCGGGTAGCCGCGTTCCCGATAAAAGCGGAAGCGTTCACGGCCAGGCAGCCTGTCGCCATCGTCAGCGCTGATGATTTCGACCAGTTGCTGAAAGCGGCTGAAGCCGGGCGGTATCTCGTCCGACAGATTCAACAGGCAGCCGTCGTGTGGTGGATGGTCGAGCCCTGCCGCCAGGATGATTGGAGTCTCCGTAGCCAATTTGTCGTCGGCCCGGCAGTGGGGTGTGAAGCCGGTAGCCGGCTGTGTCCACAGCAGGCGATCCAACTGTTCACCGCGCTCACTGGCTGGCACATATACCAACACCCGCTTGCCTTCGCTGCCCGTACGCGCGAGCCACGCGGCGATGGCCTGGAGTCGATCGCGCGCACCATGGAGAAAGGTGATTTGCGTCATCCCCGCTTGCGCTTGCTGCCGGGTTTCGGTGCACGACTGGCGCGATCCAGCAGGAAATGGGTCAGCAAGGGCACCGGTCGTCCGGTTGCGCCCTTCTCCTTGCCCGAGCGCCATGCGGTGCCGGCGATGTCGAGATGCGCCCATCGGTACTTGTCTGTGAAGCGGGAGAGGAAGCACGCCGCCGTTATGGTGCCGGCCGGGCGGCCGCCGATATTTGCCATGTCGGCAAAGTTGCTTTTCAACTGTTCCTGATAGTCATCCCACAGAGGCAGTTGCCAGGCACGATCATAGGAGTCGTGGCCGGCATCGAGCAACTCCTTCACCAGCCCCTCATTGTTGGCGAGCAGACCGGTGGCAACATGTCCGAGTGAGATGACGCAGGCACCTGTCAGTGTGGCTATGTCAACCACACACTCCGGATCAAAGCGCTCAACATACGTGAGCGCGTCGCACAGTATGAGTCGGCCCTCCGCATCCGTGTTGAGGATCTCAATCGTTTGGCCCGACATCGATGTGATTACATCCCCCGGCTTTGTGGCTGCGCCTCCCGGCATGTTCTCCGTAGACGGGATGACGCCAATGAGATTGAGCGGCAGTTTCATCAAGGCCGCCGCCTTGAGTGTTCCCAGGACGCTGGCAGCGCCGCACATGTCGTACTTCATTTCATCCATTTCCAGCCCCGGCTTGAGCGAAATGCCTCCGGAATCGAAGGTGATGCCCTTGCCGACCAGCACCACCGGCTTTGCTCCGGAGGCGCCTCCAGCATGGCGCAAGACGATGAATTTGGGCGGCTCGTGCGATCCTCGGGCGACGGACAGCAGGGTGTTCATGCCGAGCTTCTCCATGTCAGCGCGCTCGAGAATGTCGACGCCAAGGCCGTACGATTTTGCGAGTTGCTTAGCCTGGTCAGCGAGATAGGTGGGCGTGCAGATGTTGCCCGGCAGATTGCCAAGATCCTTGGCCAGTTCCACTCCCGCGGCAATCGCCAGCCCTTCCTTCAGTGCTGCTTCAGCGGTCGCAAGCTCATTGCGGCGGGTGACGCAGAATGTCAGTTTTCGCAGCGGGCGGCGCACCTCTTCCTTTTTCGACTTGAGGCGATCAAACCGGTAGAGCGTTTCCTGAACGACTAATGCGGCCTGGCGAATCTTCCAGGCGACATCCCGTTTTTTGACCGTGAGTTCCGTCAGGTAGAGCGTGCCGTCGAAGCCACCGGTTTCATTGAGTTGTCGAACGGCGGTAGCTAACGCAGCGCGGTATTCCTTTTCCCGGAACTCCTTCTCTTTGCCCAGTCCTACCAGCAGGATGCGATCCGCCTCGACGCCGGGAACGCCATGGAGCAACAGGCTGCTACCGGCTTTGCCCTCCATATCGCCACGACGCAGGACGTCGCTGAGAAACTGCTGAGCCGCCGTGTCGACGACCTCCGCCGGTGCAGAAAGCTTTCTCGGCTCGAACACGCCGACCACAACGCAAGCGCTCCGCTGCTTTTCCGGGCTTCCGCTTTTTATGCTAAATTCCAAAACACTCTCCTTGTGGATTGCGGGAAATCCCAGAAATTGGTCTGTTTCGAGTGATTTCTGTTTGCACCTCGATTATTCCCCATCTTTTCACTAAAAGTCAAAACAGACACTCCCCATACGATGATTTTTCAGCGCGCCGCAATTAGGGAATTCACCCATACGGCGGCGGGGGTTTTTGTCGCGCTCTTCGCGATTCTGATGACCACCCAGCTGATTCGTCTGCTGGGCGACGCAGCAGGCGGAAAACTGGCGTCTGAAGCGGTCATCGCACTCCTGGGTTTTCGTGCCATCAGCTACCTGCCGGTGCTGCTGTCCTTGACGCTTTTTGTTGCTGTACTGATGACCCTGTCGCGCTGGTATCGCGATTCCGAAATGGTTGTTTGGCTGGCATCTGGCATTCCTCTGACCGCATGGATCAAGCCGGTGCTGAAGTTTGTCGGGCCACCCGTAGTCGTGATCGCGCTCCTTTCATTGCTGCTGGCACCCTGGGCAACGCAGAAGAGCGAGGCCTACCGTCAGACCATGGATCAGCGCGACGACGTGGCGCGTGTGTCTCCCGGCACATTCAATGAGTCAAGCGCCGCTGACCGCGTATTCTTCGTCGAGAGCATGGCTGGCGAGGAAGGAAAGGTGAAGAACATCTTCATCAGTTCCATCCAGCAGGGCCGTCTGGGTGTGATGGCAACGGCGCAAGGCCATACAGAGACAACACCCAACGGCGACCGTTTCCTTGTACTTGATCGCGGTCGACGCTATGAAGGTACAGCTGGCACGGCGGAGTACCGGGTGATGGAATTCGATCGCTACGCCCTGCGGATTGAAACCAAAGAGGCCCGGGGGTTTGACGAGTCGCCTCGTACCAAGCCCGTGTGGGAACTTGCGCGGGATCCGCAGCCGGCGTATCTGGCCGAACTCCTGTGGCGTCTCGGGCTGCCGCTTGCTGCCCTCAATCTGGCTGTTCTGGCCATTCCGCTGTCTTTCGTCAATCCGCGCGCCGGACGTGCCAATAACCTGATTTTTGCCCTGCTCACCTACATGATCTACAGCAATTTGCTCAGCGTCAGTCAGGCATGGGTTGCGCAAGGGAAATTGCGTTTCGAGATAGGCGTCTGGGCGGTGCACGTCGGCATGTTCCTGCTTCTTATCGTATTGTTCTATCGTCGGCAGAATCCCCTGGCCTGGGGCAAAGCACGATGGCGCTGAAGCTTTATGAGCGCCATCTGGCGCGAGAGATTTATGCGTCGACGGCTTTGGTATTGACGGCATTCCTGATGCTGTTCGCCTTCTTTGATCTGATCCATGAACTCGAGAGCATCGGCAAGGGCGATTACCAGCTTCACCACGCGCTGGGCTATGTGGCGCTGACCTTGCCCGGCCGGTTGTATGAACTGTTTCCGATCGGGGTGTTGATCGGCACCCTTTACGCTCTTACGGTACTCGCTCGTCACTCCGAAATTACGGTGCTGCGTGCCGCCGGCCTCTCTACCCGCGACCTGCTGGTTACATTGGCGAAGATCGGATTGGTGTTCGCCGGCTTGACGCTGCTGGTCGGCGAGTTTGTTGTTCCACCGGTGGAGCGGGCGGCGCAGCAGCTCAAGCTCAAGGCAATGGGCTCACTGGTGGCCCAGGAATTTCGTTCGGGTCTTTGGGTCAGGGATGAACGCGCGTTTGTGAATGTGCGCGAGGTGCTCCCCGATGCTTCTCTTCAGAACGTGCGCGTATTTGAATTCGATGACCGGTTTCAGTTAACGTCGATCAGCCAAGCCGAACGCGGACACTATCTTCCTGGCGGCACCTGGTTGCTTGAAGGTGTGGTCCGCACTGTGTTTTCGGGGGACGCGGCAAGAGTGGAACGGTATGGACAACTCAATTGGAAATCAGCACTCAACCCCGATCTGCTGGCAGTGCTACTGGTAGTTCCGGAGCGCATGTCGCTGGTCAATCTGTATCTCTATATACGCCACTTGAGCGGAAATCAGCAGAAGACTGGTCGCTACGACATCGCGATGTGGAAAAAGCTGTTCTATCCGTTAGCCGCGCTGGTGATGATGGCGTTGGCGCTGCCGTTTGCCTATATGCAGGATCGCATGGGGGCGGTCAGTATTCGGGTATTTGCCGGCATCATGCTGGGTATTGGCTTTCATATGTTGAACGGACTGTTTTCGAGCCTGGGCGCAATCAACAGCTGGCCACCGTTCTTTTCTGCAATAACACCGAGCGTGCTTTTCTTGATGACTGCTGCCGGAATGATATGGTGGGTTGAGCGCCGCTAACTGACGTAAATGAGCGCCTCTAATCGCGCTTCAATACCAGCCGGGTGCCGGCCAGTCGGTCATGAAGAAATTGGCGGTCGCGATCGAATAGCGCCCAGAACACTCCCGCACCAAGATAGATGATGCTGGGCCAGGCCAGAAGATAGCGTAGGCCCAAGCGCGCCAAAGATGGCTGCGCGCCGTTCGGAGTTGACAGCCGGATCTTCCACGTCTGCATCGCCAAAGTCTGTCCGCCATGATGCCAGTACCAGATGAAGTAAGCACCGAGTACCACGAAAACGTGGCTGATCAGCACCCACCCCGGCGCAACGAGGCCAAGTCCCATCCCCATGGCAAGATGCGGCAGCATGAAGGTTAGGGAAAGCACCCCCAGCAGCAGCAAGCTCTCGTAAGCCATGCTGGCGATGCGGCGACGCAAGCTTGGCACTTGAGCCAGGGGAGCTGCTGCGGAAGCTGGCATGGCTACGGCTCAGCGTGGCGCGGTCTGTTCGACTGGGGGCGGAGTGTTTGGCAGGATTTGCGGTTTGGGGGCGACAACCGCTGGCTTTGAAGGCGCGGGGCGTGGCGTTGGTTTCCGGTTTGCCTCGGCTTTCAGCCGGCTTTTCTCGCTTTCCGGCAGTTCCTTGTACTCCTCCCACTTCTGCTTGACCGCCTCCTTCTTTTCAGGCGCGTCCTTTTGCAGTGACTTGTACTTGTCTCTTGCGCGCTTGCGCTCATCCGGGGTGAGCTTGGCCCAATCGGTCATCCGGCGCTGCAGGCGGGCCTGCTCTTCTGCGCTCAAGGTCGGGTAGCGCTGGGCGATTCCAAGCCACTTCTTGCGGTGGAAGCCAGTCATTTTGTCCCACTGGGTAGCCAGTGGAGCAAGAATACGCCTCTCCTCCGCGTTCAGTTCAGTCCAGGATGGCTGCGCGAGCGGAGGGAGAATGACAGCATGGCCGAGTGGAGAGGCCAGCCAAAGCGCTACTGCGAGGATGAGTCCGAAGCGCGCTCGAGCCATGCGTGGAAGCCTCGATCAAGATATGCGGAAGGGGGCAGTTCGTCGGCAAGGAGGGCGCTATCGATTTCCTCGTATTCCCGAACCTGCTCAAAGGCGTTCCAGTAATAGGTACCCATCGCACCGACAGTCAGGGCCATGACCGCAAGCAGGTTTCGGGCGTTGGAAAAAAACGCGACCTCTACTGTGTGCCCGATTCCGGCCAGACGAAAACCACTTACTGGCACCCGCTGGCTTTTCAATGCGACCTCACGGGCCTCATGAAGGCGGTTCGCCACTTCCCGGTCAAGAGCATCCAAGCCCTGATTGAGAATCTGTCTTGCTCTGTAGCCGAATTCAGTATCGTCGTTCATAGCTCTACGCCCTTCGCCTTAAGTGCTGTAGCCAGAGTGTGGGTTGCGCGAGAGCAGTGTGTCTTCACGCTGCCTTCCGAGCAACCCATAGCCACTGCGGTTTCGGCAATATCCATTTCCTCCCAATAACGCATCAGGAAGGCTTCACGTTGACGCGGCGGCAGCTTCTCGATTTCTTTTTCAATTAGACCAATGAGTTGCGAACGCTCCAATTGTCGGTGAGGAGTCGCCAAACCATCTGACTCGCTCTCTGCCGCGAAAGTTTCAAGCGGATCAGCATCTTCATCATCGTCGGGGGACAGGGACGACAGCAGCGTTGTCCACAAAGACCGCACTTTGGATCGTCGGTAGCAGTCCCGAATGGCGTTTTGCAGGATTCTCTGAAATAGCATCGGCCATTCTGCGGCCGGGCGGTCACCGTATTTTTCCGCGAGACGCATCATCGCGTCCTGGACGATGTCCAGCGCGGTTTCTTCGTTTCGAATAGCGAACATGGCCTGTTTGAAGGCACGTCGCTCTACGCCGGCAAGGAAATTGGAAAGTTCGGTTCGGGAACTCAGGGGGTGGCTCCTGCCAGCTTTCAGCAGTTTTTCAATACGAAGGAAGGACTATATCTGCAAGGGATGCCGTCTCCGGTGTCAGCATCGGAGACATAAATCTTGACCATTCGCGGACGAGTCAGTAAGGTTATACGTTTCACTCGAAAAGTGTAACAGGTGTAATCAATGCAGCTAACCGGCGCAGAAATTGTAATCAGGTGCTTGCAGGAGGAAAAGGTCGAGTACGTGTTCGGCTATCCCGGCGGCTCGGTCCTCTATATTTATGACGAACTCTTCAAACAGGACAAGTTCAAGCACGTTCTGGTTCGCCACGAGCAGGCGGCTGTCCATGCGGCGGACGCCTATTCCAGATCTTCCAACAAGATCGGCGTCTGCCTGGTGACCTCGGGGCCTGGTGTGACCAATGCGGTGACGGGGATTGCCACGGCACACATGGATTCCGTGCCGATGGTAATCATCAGCGGTCAAGTACCCACGGCCTATATCGGCCAGGACGCCTTTCAGGAATGCGACACGGTGGGCATTACCCGGCCCTGCGTCAAGCACAATTTCCTGGTCAAGGATGTCAGGGATCTGGCGATGACCCTTAAGAAGGCTTTTTACATTGCCAAGACCGGCCGTCCCGGCCCGGTGTTGGTGGATATCCCGAAAGACATCACCAACCAGAAGTGCGAGTTCGAGTACCCCAAGACGGTCACCATGCGGTCCTATAACCCGGTGGTCAAGGGGCACAGCGGGCAGATCAAGAAGGCGGTGCAGATGCTGCTCGAGGCCAAGCGGCCGATGATTTACGCCGGTGGTGGGGTAATTCTCTCTGATGCCGGGGAAAAGCTGACGAAACTGGCCCGCAGCCTGGGGTATCCGGTGACCAATACCTTGATGGGCTTGGGTGGCTATCCGGCGACCGACAAGCAATCGCTCGGCATGTTGGGCATGCATGGTACCTATGAGGCCAATATGGCCATGCAGCATTGCGACGTGCTGATTGCCGTTGGCGCGCGGTTCGATGATCGCGTGATTGGCAATCCGGCGAATTTTGCCGAGGTTTCGCGCAAGATCATTCATATCGACATAGACCCTTCCTCGATTTCGAAGCGTGTCAAGGTCGATGTGCCCATCGTGGGCAATCTGCCGGACGTTCTTGACGAACTGCAGAAGCTGCTCGAAGCCTCTGCCGGCGTACCCGATCCGAAGGCCCTGGCCGCTTGGTGGAAGCAGATCGACGAATGGCGCAGCAAGAAGTCGCTCAAGTACAAGCAGGGCAAGGAAATCATCATGCCCCAGTACGTGATAGAGAAACTCTACGAGGTTACCGGCGGCGACGCCTTCATTACCTCTGACGTCGGCCAGCACCAGATGTGGGCGGCGCAATACTATAAATTCGACAAACCTCGACGCTGGATCAATTCGGGCGGGCTGGGCACAATGGGCGTTGGCTTACCTTATGCGATGGGCGTACGCTTCGCCAATCCGAAAGCGACGGTGGCGTGCGTGACCGGTGAGGGATCGATTCAGATGAATATTCAGGAACTGTCGACGGCCAAGCAGTTCCGGCTGCCGATAAAAATTATCAATCTCAATAACCGCTATCTGGGCATGGTGCGTCAGTGGCAGCAGATGTTCCATGGCAACCGCTATGCTGAATCGTATGTCGATGCCTTGCCTGACTTCGTCAAGCTGGCGGAAGCCTACGGGCATGTCGGCATGAAGATCGAACGCCCGGCTGATGTTGAGCCGGCCTTGCGCGAGGCCTTCACCAAGCACAAGAATGACCTTGTCTTCATGGATTTTCTTACCGATCAGACGGCCAACGTGTACCCGATGGTGGCAGCCGGCAAGGGGTTGTCGGAAATGATTCTGGCCGAGGAACTGTAAGCATGCGACACATCATTTCCATTCTTATCGAAAACGAGGCCGGTGCGCTTTCCCGTGTCTCCGGTCTGTTCTCTGCCCGCGCTTTCAACATCGAGTCGCTGACGGTAGCACCGACGGAAGATGCGTCCCTTTCCCGCATGACCATCGTCAGTACCGGCTCGGATGATGTTATCGAGCAGATCACCAAACAGCTCAACAAGCTGATTGACGTCGTCAAGGTGGTGGATCTGTCCGAAGCCGCGCATATCGAGCGCGAGTTGATGCTGGTCAAGGTACGCGCTGCCGGCAAGGATCGTGAGGAGATGAAGCGGATTGCCGATATATTTCGCGGTCGCATCATCGATGTCACCGATTCGGCCTATGTCATCGAACTGACAGGCAACGGTTCCAAGCTCGACGCCTTTCTCGAAGCCATTGATCGCTCGCTGATCCTCGAAACCGTCCGCACCGGTGTATCCGGCATCGGACGCGGCGATCGAATTCTCAAAGTTTGAACTCTGAAATCAAGGAAAACGAATGAAAGTCTATTACGACAAAGATGCGGATCTTTCCCTGATCAAGGGCAGGAAGGTCACGATCGTCGGCTATGGCTCGCAGGGCCATGCTCATGCACAGAACCTCAAGGACTCGGGCGTCAAGGTGACCGTCGGCTTGCGCAAGGGAGGAGCTTCCTGGGACAAGGCCAAGAAGGCTGGCCTCAAGGTCGAGGAAGTTGCCAAGGCCGTGAAGGATGCCGATGTCGTGATGATGTTGTTGCCAGACGAGACCATTCCCGCGGTTTATTACAGCGAGGTCGAAGCCAACATGAAGAAGGGCTGTGCACTAGCCTTCGCGCATGGCTTCAATGTGCATTACAACCAGGTAATTCCCCGCGCTGACGTGGACGTGATCATGATTGCACCGAAGGGTCCCGGTCACACGGTCCGTTCTGAATATCTGCGCGGCGGCGGCGTGCCCTCGCTGATCGCCATTCATCAGGACAAGTCGGGCAAGGCCAAGGATATCGCTTTGTCGTATGCCGCTGCCAACGGTGGTACCAAGGGCGGAGTTATCGAGACCAACTTTCGCGAGGAAACCGAGACGGACCTGTTCGGTGAGCAGGCAGTGCTTTGTGGCGGCCTGGTTGAATTGATCAAGGCCGGCTACGAGACGCTGACCGAAGCGGGCTACGCGCCGGAGATGGCTTATTTCGAGTGTCTGCACGAGGTCAAACTGATCGTCGATCTGATTTTCGAAGGCGGCATTGCCAATATGAACTACTCCATCTCGAACAATGCGGAGTATGGCGAATACGTGACCGGCCCAAAGGTGATCGGTGCTGAAGCCCGCGCTGCCATGAAGGATGCCTTGAAGGCCATCCAGGAGGGCGAGTACGCCAAGAAGTTCATTCTCGAAGGCCGCACCAACTACCCAGAAATGACCGCCCGTCGTCGTTTGATTGCTGAGCACCCGATCGAGAAAGTCGGCGAGCAGTTGCGAGCAATGATGCCGTGGATCAAGAAGAACAAACTGGTAGATCAGACCAAGAACTGATTTCAGTGCGTGCGTTGCGGAAGGGCACAGTGGCGCTGTGCCCTTTGTTTCATCGGATGTTGCTTTTCCCGGTGTGCCGTGACAGTTTCGCTACTTCAGGCGGTAACGGCAACTGCCGCTGGTTTTTCCTGAGCAGTTAGAATAGGGCTCGTCTCCCACTATTCTTGGACCATGCCGCCAATCCCACCCCGCAAGGCGTTGATGAATCCTGAACTGCGTCGGCGCGGCATTTATGTGCTGCCCAACTTGCTGACGACGGCTGGTTTGTTCGCTGGTTTTTACGCCATAGTCGAGGCCATGACCGGACGCTTCGAGCATGCGGCGGTGGCGATTTTCATTGCCATGGTATTCGACGGTCTCGATGGCCGTGTGGCACGCATGACACGTACGCAGAGTGCTTTCGGCGCAGAGTACGATTCGCTGTGCGACATGGTGTCGTTTGGGGTAGCTCCGGCATTGATTGCGTTCGAGTGGGCGATGAAGGGCATGGGCAAGTGGGGCTGGATCGCTGCCTTTGTCTATTGCGCCGGAGCAGCGCTGCGCCTGGCCCGTTTCAACACCAATCTCGGAGTGGTGGACAAGCGCTATTTCCAGGGGCTGCCGAGTCCGGCCGCGGCAGCGCTGGTGGCGGGTTTCGTCTGGATCATCAACGACCGCGAGATTCCGGGGGAAGACGTGCGCTGGTATGCCTTCGCCTTGACGCTATTTGCAGGCATCACCATGGTCAGCACTCTGCGTTACTGGAGCGGCAAGGACATCAATTTGCGCCGCAGTGTGCCGTTCATGGTGCTACCCGCCATCGTCCTTGGCTATGTGCTGGTGTCGTCATATCCACCCGGGGTGCTGTTCGCGCTGTTTCTCGCCTATGCCCTGTCGGGTTACGTGATGGCAGCCTGGAGTTGGCGCAGCCGGCGAAAATGAAATTTCAGTGGAGGCTCACGCCGGCTTCATCGGCGTTAAGCGCAGCGGCCATAACTAAAACAACGTGTCAGTGGAGGCTCGCGCCGGCTTCATCGGCGTTAAGCGCAGCGGCCGTAACTAAAATCAGTTGCGCGGTCGGAATAAAATCTTTATAGTCATCATCATGGCTACGGCATTCACCTTTGCTGCATTATTTCTTGCCCTTTCAGGCGCGCTGATCGCGCGCCTGCCGCTGCGCGCGAAGCTGCTGCCGCTGCTGCGCCGCGCGCGCTAAATACCTCCCCCTACCGTCCGGTTGTTCATAGTGCCTGCCCTGCAAGGGGCAGCATCGCCCATTTTTTGGTTTTTCCCAGGAGATAGTCATGCCCAAGGACCATTTGATCATTTTTGATACCACTTTGCGCGACGGCGAACAGAGCCCCGGGGCCTCCATGACCAAGGAGGAAAAGCTGCGGATTGCCCGTCAGCTTGAACGGATGCGCGTGGATGTCATTGAAGCGGGCTTCCCGGCGGCGTCCAATGGCGACTTTGAGGCAGTCAAGGCAGTGGCGGAGGTCATCAAGGATTCGACCGTGGCCGGCCTGTGCCGCGCCTTCGACAAGGACATTTCAAGGGCGCTGGAGGCGGTCAGGCCGGCGAAGTCCGGCCGCATCCACACCTTTATTGCTACCAGCCCGATCCACATGGAAAAGAAGCTGCGCATGTCGCCGGAAGATGTGCTCGTCGCGGCGCAGCATGCGGTGCGTTTTGCGCGCAACGGGATCGATGATGTTGAATTCTCCTGTGAGGATGCGGGGCGCTCGGACCTTGATTTCCTCTGCCGCATCATTGAAGCGGTGATCAAGGAAGGCGCTTCCACCATCAACATTCCCGACACCGTGGGTTACAACGTGCCGGAGCAGTATGCGGAGCGTATTCGCCAATTGCGTGAACGCATACCCAACTCCGACAAGGTGATCTGGTCGGTACATTGCCATAACGACTTGGGCTTGGCGGTGGCCAACAGTCTTGCCGCCGTGATGGCAGGTGCGCGTCAGGTGGAATGCACCATCAACGGACTTGGCGAGCGTGCCGGCAATGCCGCCCTGGAGGAAGTTGTCATGGCGGTGCACACTAGGCAGGATGTCTTTCCCTGCGTTACCCGGATCGATACGACGCAGATCGTCGCGGCATCCAAGATGGTGTCCAGCATCACTGGATTCCCGGTGCAGCCGAACAAGGCGATTGTCGGTGCCAATGCCTTTGCGCATGAGTCCGGCATCCATCAGGACGGTGTGCTGAAACACCGCGAAACCTACGAGATCATGCGTGCCGAAGACGTTGGCTGGAACGCCAACAAGCTGGTGCTCGGCAAGCATTCGGGGCGCACGGCATTCAAGGCCCGCTTGAAGGAACTCGGCATCGAGGTCGAAAGTGAACAGGTTCTGAATGCGGCCTTCACGCACTTCAAGGAACTTGCCGACAAGAAGCACGAGATTTTTGACGAGGACTTGCATGCTTTGATGAGTGACGAAATGGTGCTGCCTGATGATGAGCACTACAAGCTGGTGTCCTCGATGTTCCACTCGGAAACCGGCGAAGCGCCGCAGGCGCGGCTGACGCTTTCTGCAGGGGGTGTGGAGCAGCATGCGGCGGCCACTGGCAGCGGTCCGGTCGACGCAACCTTCAAGGCGATTGAAAGCGTCGCCGCGAGCGGTTCCGAACTGTTGCTCTATTCGGTAAATGCGATTACCACCGGCACTGATGCACAGGGCGAGGTGACGGTGCGTTTGTCGAAGGACAGCCGGATCGTTAACGGCCAGGGTGCGGACACGGACATCGTGGTCGCTTCGGCCAAGGCCTATATCAACGCGCTCAACAAACTGTGTTCGGGGCAGGAAAAACTCAATCCGCAGATTTGACGGTTCTTGACGGAGCGGCAACACGGGCGTGACCGAGACAGCCGGCGAATAGCAGCGTCGCCAGGACGGTCTCGGCCATCGCCAGTATCTGGCTTGTCCCCTGATCAGCGGTCGCGCGCACCAGGCCTTCCGTGAGGTAGGCCAATGCCAGCATGGACGTCCATTGATGCGTGTAGCGCTTGCCGCGCAGGATGCCGAACAGCGGCAGCAACAGTGGCAAGGCCTTCAGAGCCAGCATTGAGCCGCCGGGACGCAGCGGCGCCAGCCAGAGTTCCCAGGCAAGGCAGAGAAACAGCAAACCGACAAGGCTGGTCGCTGCCAGCCGGTTGAACCAGGGGTTCACGCAGCGAGTTTCTTCGCGGTCTCGGCCAGACGGCGCCCGAGAGCGACGGCGAGCAGCTTTTCCTGCTCGGTGGCAGCTGTAGTGCCATCGCTGCCGCTGACATGGCTCGCGCCATAGGGCGTGCCGCCCTCGCGAGTCTGCGAGAGCGCCGGCTCGGTGTAGGGGATGCCTAGAACCATCATGCCGTGGTGCAGGAGAGGCAGCATCATCGACAGCAGGGTTGATTCCTGGCCGCCGTGCATCGTTGTTGTTGACGTAAATACGACTGCCGGCTTGCCTGCCAATGTCCCTTTGAGCCATAGGCCGCCGGTGGAGTCGAGGAAGTACTTCAGTGGCGCCGCCATGTTGCCGAAACGGGTCGGGCTGCCCAGTGCGAGACCGATGCATTCTTCGAGATCGCGGGCTTCGACATAAGGGGCCCCCTCATTCGGGATGGTGGCTTCCGTTGCTTCACAGACCGCTGATATCCTGGGTACGGTGCGCAGGCGCGCGGCGATACCCGGCGTCTGTTCGATTCCGTGGGCAATGTGGCGCGCCAGTTCGCGTACCGAGCCGTGATGGCTGTAGTAGAGAACAAGAATCTCCTGCGCTTCGCCTGCCTTCTGCATTTTCAGCCCTCCAGTAGAATTGCATTATATGTGGCTCCTGGCACCCTTTCGGCTGATCGCGCGCACCGCGCACCGGTTTCATGACGAGCATTGCGTGCAGACTGCAGCGGCGCTTTCATTCGCCACCTTGATTGGCCTGGTGCCCATGATTGCAGCGGCGTTTGTGCTGATTTCCCTTCTGCCCCTTGGCGCGGGTCTTGGTTCCGGGCTGGAAAAGTTTCTACTGGCCAACCTGCTGCCTGACAAGGCCGGCGTCATCATCGCCAAATATATTGGCCAGTTTGCCTCTCGCGCAGGACAGGTGACCTTTTTCGGGATCGCGGTGCTGGGAGCAACCGCCTTGATGCAGATGCTGACCCTAGAGCGGGCTTTCAACCATATTTGGCGAGTCAAGGCCAGCCGGCCTCTGCTGCGCCGTCTGGCGATTCATGGACTTGCGCTACTGCTCGGGCCCTTGGCATTTGGCGCCAGTATCGCCGCAATTTCGTTTGTCACCGGCGTGTCGCTTGGTTTTGTCAATGAGCCGTATTGGTTGAACACTATCGTGATCCGGGGCGTGTTGCCTTTCGTGTTCATGACTACTCTGTTCGGCCTGCTGTATTGGGGCGTGCCCAACAGGCCGGTGAAAGCCTGGCATGCGGCTTTTGGCGGAGCGATGGCAGCGCTGGGCTTTGGCGGACTGCAGAAGTTGTTCACGCTGTATATCACTGCCGGATTCACTGTGAATGCGGTTGTCTATGGGGCTTTCTCGGCAATTCCGGTATTTCTGGTCTGGCTCTATGCATCATGGAGCGTGATTCTGATCGGCGCTCTGCTGGTCGCCGAGTTGCCGCAATCCACTCGCGCCTAATTTGAAGCAGGATTCCGAATGAACTCGAAGACTTCGACGCTTGAGGTTTCGATGAGACTCCGATGCGGCATGCATTCGACGATTTGCAGGCGGGCCTCTTGCTCCTCCAGCAATGTGAATGGGCGGGCGTTGTAGTCTCCCCGCGCGGCTAGAATCGCTTCGCCGCGGGTAAGGCCCGGCAGTGCCGGCAGTAGCAGCGCCGGTACCGGCGGCTCCGGATTGCGACTACTGAATGCTTGGATTCGTATTGGCGTTGCCGATGGCGCCAGAACTTCCAGTCCCAGTTCGACATGGCTGCTGCTCTTGCTGCGAGCCCAGCGCACGAGACAGATCTGCCATGCAGCGCCGGCGCCCGTGCGCAAACCGACGGCGCAACCCGCCACGATGCCAGTCACCTCGCCGACGACATGTACGATTGCATAGCCTAAAGGACCTTCGTTGACCAGCGTCCAGTCGCTGTGCGTCAATTCGCAATCGCTGGATGTCGGCTCCCGTTGGGAGTCTGTTTCCAACGCAGTCCACAAGGTACTTAGTTGTGTACAAACTTTCACAGGCAGGGATTGCGAACGGCGACTGAAGCTGCGCAGCCGTGGCGCAGCCCAGCATTGACGAGCCCGTTCCAGCGCGTTGCGGTAGTCGGCGCCAGCGGCTTGAAGTGGCAGACCGAGCGATAATGGTTGCACGCCGTCGTTCAACTGGTCGAGATGCCGTGCAGCCAGGTCGGCAAGGTCGCCAAACCGGAAGTAGAGGCACAGTGCGCCTTCCGGTTGGAGGCGTATGAGGGGTACGGGCGCCTGGTCAAGACTGGCGTCGAGCCAGAACCAGTCTCCGGCCACCTCGGGACGAATCGGGTCAATTCGGACGACTGTCGCGTGAGTCTCGAGGTAGTCTGCAAGGAAAGCTATTTCGCGTGGTGCGAGACCTTCGGGTTGTGCTGCGGTGAGCGCCAGCATTGCCTTGAAGCGGGCATCGAAAGCACTCATTTCGGCCGGCAGGGTCGCCGTCGGGTCGACTGACTCGTGGGCGCCATGATAGAGCGCTTGAGCGTTGCGCCAAAAGGTCGTCGGCGTTGGCGTTGCAGCCAGCGAGGAGGCGATCAACTGCCGCGACAGGTTGAAAATGCCCTGTAAGCAGATTTGTGCGCTGCTGCGATGAACGCGGGCAAGATCCTGCGGGTTGGCGTCCCCAGCCATCTTCAGCCAGGCTTCACCCAACTCGGCACGGAGTCCAATCAAGCCTTGCGCAACCGTACCCAGGTGAATTGGCAGCGGCAGCTTGACGTCAAGCAGCATGGGCGAGAGTGCTTGATCAATTCGTTCGGCGCGTCGTTGAAGCAGCTCCTTGATCTTGAGGCGGTACAGAACGGGAAGTTTCAACGAACCAATCGCGGCAACGTGATGGTGCAAGGGCACCAGGTCGAGCAGCGGATCGTCCTGCTGCGGCTCGGCAAGCCAATCCAGTGCTTGCTGTAGCTGGATGGGCGGCGGCGGCGGGATCTTCTTGCGGCGCATGATGAGTTGAACGGCCGGGAACGAAATATGATTCTAGTAGAATCCGGACGCATTTTCTCTTGTTGCGTTGCGAGGAATCCGAAATGACCAGCCTGCTATCCGCCAAGCACATTGATCCGAAGGATCGTTTGATCGTTGCCCTTGATCTCCCGGACGTGGAGGCCGCGCGCGCGCTGGTCACTGAACTGGGCGATGCCGTGGTCTTCTACAAGATCGGGCTGGAACTGTTCATGACCGGCGGCTATTTTGAACTGCTGCAGTGGCTCGTCAGTCAGGGCAAGAAGGTCTTTGTCGACCTGAAGTTTTTCGATGTACCTGAAACCGTGCGTTCCGCGGTGCGGGTATTGGCCGGCAGCGGAGCTACATTTGCCACGATTCACGGCAATCAGGCCATCATGGAAGCGGCGGTGAAGGACAAGGGCGATCTCAAGATTCTGGCCGTCACGGTGCTGACCAGTCTGGATCGCGGCGATCTGGACGACCTCGGATTCTCCTGCGACGTGGAGAAGCTTGTGCTTTCCCGCGCACGTCGAGCGCTGGCGGCAGGTGTGGATGGCATTGTTTCGTCGGGCCTTGAGGCGCCCATGATCCGGCGCGAACTCGGCGACAGGCTGATGGTGGTGACGCCCGGCATTCGACCTGTCGAGAACAAGCAGGTGGATGATCAGAAGCGTACCGTCGATGTCGCCCAAGCCTTCAGGAACGGGGCCGACTACATCGTGGTCGGCCGGCCCATCCGCCAGGCGGCGAATCCGCGCCAGGCGGCGCTGGGCATACAGCAGACCATTCGCGAGGTGTTTTCCCTGTCGGGCGGGTGACGTAGTGGGTAGGCCGGCAGGGCGATGGTAGCCAAAAGCTCAACGCTACGCCTTGTTTTATCCGGTGTTTTGCAATAAAATCGCCGGCTTTCCGGCTTTCCAAGAGAACACCATGGTTGTTATTCGTCTCGCCCGCAGCGGTGCCAAGAAGCGCCCTTTCTTCCATATGGTGGTAGCCGATTCGCGCAACCGCCGCGATGGCCGTTTCATTGAGCGCATCGGTTATTACAATCCAGTCGCCGCCGAAAATGAAAAGGGGCTGGTGGTCAACACCGAGCGCCTCGCGTACTGGCAGGGCCATGGCGCGCAGTTGTCGCCGACCGCCGCGCGTCTGGTAAAGCAGGCGGCGCCAAAGGCCGCCTAAGTCGCATGATTGTATTGGGGCGCATTGTCGCCCCGTTTGGAGTTCAAGGCTGGTTGCGGGTTCATGCCTTCGGCGATGACCCCGTGGCCTGGCAGAAGATGCCGCAGTGGTGGCTTTCCGCGGATGCCGATGCGCCGGCCGAAAGCTGGAGGGCGCACGATCTCGAAGCGGTGAAACTGCACGGCGACGGTGTGGTGGCGAAACTTGCCGGCATCGACGACCGGGATGCATCCGAGGCGCTGGGCAGCTGTTTTTTTGGCGCCCCGCGCAAGACTTTGCCGCCGCCGGTGCCGGGCGAGTACTACTGGGCTGACCTGATTGGCCTGGCGGTAGTGAATCTGCAGGACCAGCCACTGGGCCGCGTCAAGTCATTGATTGAGACGGGCGCCAATGAAGTGCTGGTGGTAGTCGATGGGGAGCGTGAAAGATTGCTGCCCTTCGTGGAACATGTAGTGAAGGCGGTCGATGTTGCGGGAGGAACGATCCGCGCCGATTGGGATAGCGACTGGTGAGCTTGCGCTTCGATGTCATTACGCTGTTCCCCGAGATGTTTGCGGCGCTCACCGCTTCGGGAATTACCCGGCGCGCGTTGGAGCGGGGGCTGTGGCAGATCGAATGCTGGAACCCGCGCCAATGGACGCAGGATGTGCATCGAACGGTGGATGACCGGCCTTACGGCGGTGGCCCTGGGATGGTGATGATGGCATCACCGCTGGAGCAGGCGATTGTTGCGGCAAAAGAGGCAGCAAAGGCGGCGGCAAGAGTCGGCGCTGACAGTACGGCGAAAGTGATTTACCTTTCGCCGCAAGGCAGGCGGATCGATCAGCAGCGCGTGGCGCAACTGGCGGCAAGTGACGGAGCGATTCTGCTCTGCGGCCGCTACGAAGGCATTGATGAGCGGTTGATCGAGCGCTGTGTGGATGAGGAACTGTCGCTGGGCGATTTTGTTCTTTCCGGCGGCGAACTGGCGGCAATGGCGCTGATGGACGCATGCATCAGGCAGTTGCCGGGAGCACTGAATGACGAGGCTTCGGCGGTAGAGGATTCTTTTGCCGCAGGCCTGCTGGACTGCCCGCACTACACGCGGCCAGAGTTGTATGAAGGATGTGCGGTGCCGGATGTATTATTGTCCGGCAACCACGAAAGAATCCGGCGCTGGCGCCTGAAACAGGCGCTAGGACGGACGTGGCAAAGGCGCCCGGATCTCCTGGAGACGAGGGAACTGAGCAGGGAAGAAGCCGAACTGCTGGCTGAATTCCAGCAGGACGGTAATTAGAAACGGCGTGCATCAGGACGGTTAATCAGTCCTGCTCTGTACGAAAGGTTGGCGGGTGTTATCCGCAGCCATAACTTGATGGAGCAATACAACATGAACCTGATCCAGCAACTTGAGACCGAGGAAATTGAACGCTTGGGCAAGACAGTGCCCGCGTTTGCTCCCGGCGACACAGTGATTGTCAATGTGAATGTGGTCGAAGGCGATCGCAAGCGAGTCCAGGCTTTCGAAGGCGTCGTCATCTCCAAACGCAATCGCGGCCTCAATTCGAACTTTATCGTGCGCAAGATTTCGTCCGGCGAGGGCGTCGAGCGCACCTTCCAGACTTACTCGCCGTTGATCGCGAGCATCGAGGTCAAGCGTCGCGGCGACGTGCGCCGCGCCAAGCTGTATTACCTGCGCGATCGCTCCGGCAAGTCGGCGCGGATCAAGGAAAAGCTGACCCGCAGAGCCTGATTCAGGGCCGCACCAAAACAATCGGGCCGCCCAGTGTCATCTGGGCGGCCCGTTTTGCTTGTGGACACCGTGGATCAATAGCGCTTCTTGTTGTTCTCGATCAGCGCGTAGGCCGAGTGGTTGTGGATGGACTCGAAGTTCTCGCTCTCGACCACATAAGCGTCGATCCGCGGGTCCGCATTCAGTGCGCCGGCAACGTCGCGTACCAGGTCTTCGACGAACTTGGGATTGTCGTAGGCCCGCTCGGTAACGTATTTCTCGTCGGGGCGCTTCAACAGTCCGTAAAGTTCGCACGAGGCCTGGGTTTCCGCCATGCGGACGATATCCTCGATCCACACCAGCTGGTTCGTAGTGGCGGTGATGGTGACGTGTGAGCGCTGGTTGTGTGCGCCTCGATCGGATATTTTCTTCGAGCAAGGGCACAGGCTGGTGACCGGGACCACGACTTTTATGGTTTGCCGGTAACGTCCTCCTTCGACAATTTCGCCGATGAAGGTTACCTCGTAATCCATCAGGCTCTTGACCTTGGAAACCGGTGCGATCTTGTTGATGAAATAAGGGAAACTCATCTCAAGATGGCCGGTTTCGGCCTCGAGGCGGGCCACCATTTCGCGCAACATCGTCTCGAAACTCTCGACCGAGATCTCTTCCTCGTGCGCGTTGAGAATCTCGACGAAGCGAGACATGTGGGTGCCCTTGAAATTGTGGGGCAGCCCGACATACATGTTGAAGGTGGCGATGGTGTGGCGCACGCCACCGCTCTTGTCCAGCACCTTGAAGGGATGGCGAATAGCCTTGATGCCGACTTTGTTGATTGGCAACTGGCGCGAATCCGCGCTGTTCTGGACGTCTGCGATGGCCGATTTTTCGGGTGGAGCCATAGGATCTCTGCAATTCATATCGTTTCTCGGAGGTTGTATGAAGTCATGCAACCCACTATATCATTATCCGACAAATTTACTCAACTATTAATTTCCGCGGCAAGTTTTGCTTCCACGCTGCGTACTATACCGGCATCGTCAAGGCCGACTTCTGCCAGCAGCAATGCCGAATCGCCATGGTCGATGAACCTGTCCGGCAGGCCGAGGCGCAACAGGGGAGTGCGCAGGCCGGACAATTCCAGTGCTCGCGCCACTTCAGCGCCTGCGCCGCCGATCAGGGCGTTTTCCTCGATGGTCACCAGCAGTTCATGGCTCGCGGCGAGTTGGCGGACCAGTTCGGTGTCCAGTGGTTTGACGAAGCGCATATTGGCGACTGTGGCGTCAAGTGTTTCGGCTGCCTTGAGCGCGGGCGTCAGCATCGCGCCAAACGCCAGGAGTGCCACTCCCTTGCCTTGCCGCCGCAGTTCGCCCTTGCCTGGGGTCAAGGTGTCGAGTCCCGGCTCTATGGCTGTTCCAGGCCCGCTGCCGCGCGGGTAGCGTACGGCGCTTGGACCGTTGAGAGTGAAGGCCGTGGAGAGCATCTTGCGGCATTCGTTCTCGTCGCTCGGTGTCATCACCACCATGTTCGGAATGCACGTCAGGTAGGAAAGATCGAATGCGCCGTTGTGCGTTGCGCCGTCGGCGCCGACCAGTCCGCCGCGGTCTATCGCGAACACGACGGGAAGATTCTGCAGGGCGATGTCGTGGATCAGTTGGTCATAGGCGCGCTGGAGAAAGGTCGAATAGATCGCGACCACCGGCTTCATGCCTTCGCAGGCCAGTCCGCCGGCAAAGGTAACCGCGTGCTGCTCGGCGATGCCGACATCGAAGAAGCGCTGGGGGAATTCCTGCGCGAAGCGCACCATGCCCGAGCCCTCCCGCATGGCCGGGGTGATGCCGATCAGGCGGGGGTCGGCCTGCGCCTGGTCGCACAACCAGTCGCCAAATACCTGGGTGTAGGTCAGCCGGCCGCTTGCTTTGGCCGGCTCGATGCCGTTGGCGGCGTCGAACTTGCCGACACCGTGGTAGAGGATGGGGTCCGCTTCGGCGAGTTTATAGCCCTGGCCCTTCCTCGTGATGACATGGAGGAACTGCGGACCCTTCAGCCTGCGCAGGTTCTGCAGCGTCGGAATCAGCGCATCGAGGTCGTGCCCGTCGATGGGGCCGAGGTAGTTGAAGCCGAGTTCCTCGAATAGGGTGCCCGGCGAGATCATCCCCTTGACGTGCTCCTCGACGCGATTGGCAAACTCCAGCACATTGGGCATCGACGACAACACTTTTTCGCCGGCACGCCGCGCTGCATTGAAGGTGCCTCCCGACAGCAGTCGCGCCAGATACTTGTTGAGCGCGCCCACCGGCGGCGAGATGGACATGTCATTGTCATTAAGGATGACGAGCAGGTTGGCGTCGATCACGCCGGCATTGTTGAGGGCCTCGAAGGCCTGTCCCGCAGACATGGCGCCGTCGCCGATGATGGCGGCGACGCGGCGTTCCTCACCCCGGTTGCGTGCGGCGACCGCCATGCCCAGCGCGGCGGAGATCGAGGTCGATGAATGGCCGACGCCGAAGGTGTCGTATTCACTCTCGCTGCGGCGCGGGAAGCCTGACACGCCACCCTTCATGCGCAGGCGCTCCATGCCCGCACGCCTGCCGGTCAGTGCCTTGTGCGGATAGGTCTGATGACCCACGTCCCACACCAGACGATCCTCGGGAGTGTCGAACACATAATGCAGTGCGACTGTCAGCTCGACGGTGCCCAGATTGGAAGACAGATGTCCCCCGGTTTTCGATACCGATTCGAGCAGAAACGCCCGCAGTTCGTCGGCGACCTGGGGCAGTTGGTCGCGCTCCAGCGCGCGCAGGTCAGCAGGGCAAAGAATGCTGTCGAGCAAGGGATGGCTCATCAGAAGGTCCGCTCGACGATGAAGTCGGTAAGTTCGTGCAGGCGAGTGGCGGATTCGCCAAACGGAGCCAGCGCGTCGTGCGCGTCCTGTCTCAATTTGCTTGCCATGGCTTTGGCTTCGCCGGCGCCGAGGATGTTGACATAGGTTGGTTTGTTCTGCGCGGCGTCCTTGCCGGCGGTTTTTCCCAGTGTTGCCGTGCTGGCTTCGGTGTCGAGGATATCGTCAACCACCTGAAATAGCAGCCCGATCCGGTTGGCGAAACGGCCGAGACGATCCAGCGCGTCGGGCGTGGCTTCGCCGCAATGGGCGCCGAGCAGCACTGCGGCGCGGATCAGCGCCCCGGTCTTGTGAATATGCATGAACTCCAGTTCGCTGATCGTCAGCTGCTGGCCAACGGCCGCCAGATCGATTGCCTGGCCGCCGGCCATGCCGCGCGATCCGGAGGCGGTCGCCAGCAGATGCAGCATATCGAGTTGTCGGGTTGCAGCGATGCCCGCAAGGGGATTCGAAAGAGTCTGAAAAGCCTGCGTCTGCAGGGCATCGCCGACCAGAAGTGCGGTCGCTTCGTCAAACTCGACGTGGCAGGTTGGCTTGCCGCGGCGCAGGACATCGTTGTCCATGCAGGGCAGGTCGTCGTGTACCAGCGAATAGGCGTGGATCAGTTCGACGGCAATGGCAGGGGCGTCGAGCAGCGGACTGTCAGCGCCAAAGATCGAGCCGGCCGCATGGCATAGCAGCGGACGGACGCGCTTGCCGCCGCCCAGCACGGCATAGCGCATCGCTTCATGCAGGCGCGCCGGGGCGAGTTCGGACGGCGGCAAGGCGGCTTCCAGGGCCGCTTCGGTGCGTTGCTGGATGCCGGACATCCAGGTGGAAAAATTCATGGATGTCTCAGCTTTCCTGTTCGCCGCCGGTCTCCGGATTCCCCGGGGAGACTTCCTTCGGGGCGTCGAAGTCGCGCAATCCATTGGCGTCGAGGATGCGTATCTGCTGCTCGGCCGCGGTCAGGGTCTCCTGACACTGGCGCAACAGCGCCACGCCGCGCTTGTAGGCGTCCAGCGCATCCTGCAACGGCATTTGCCCGGCTTCCATCGCGGCGACTATGCCCTCCAGTTCGCTGAGAGCGCTTTCGAACGACGGGGGTATCGCGGCTGCTGAATCGATGTTTGGAACAGTGTTCTTGATAGTGGCCATGAGTGAAGCCTCGGCCGAGAGCGGTGACCAGCGGCAAGGGAAAACCGTAAAAATAGCCTAAGGTGCGCCCTCTGGTCAAATTGGCTACAATTGCGCGGCCGGTTTGTACCGGCAGTTTGTCCGTCCTGGCGGGTGTTTCCGTCCATTTCCGGTTTCCGGGTAAACCCTCTTGAAGATTGGGAATCATGTCTGATGTCGGCGCCCGAGCACTCCTCACTCCGGGTGCGTCGCAGCTTCCGGTTGAGTGGTATTTCGATGAAAAGCTCTTCGAACAGGAGAAGAAGCTGATCTTCGATGCCGGCCCGGGCTATGTCGGTCATGAGTTGATGGTTCCGGAACTGCACGACTATCGTTCGCAGGAGTGGCACGACCATGCACGGATGGTCGTCCGCCAGCCCGACGGTTGCTACGAGATGTCAAACGTCTGCCGTCATCGCCAGGCGATCATGTTGCAGGGTGCCGGCAATGCGAAAAACATTGTCTGTCCGATCCATCGCTGGACCTATGACGCCGGCGGCGAACTCATCGGCGCTCCGTATTTTCCGGCCAATCCCTGCCTCAATCTGGCCAGGCAGAAACTCGAGAACTGGCACGGACTGCTGTTCAAGGGCCCGCGCTCGGCCGGCGCAGACCTCGCCGGTATGAAGGTCGCGAGCGAGCTCAATTTTTCCGGCTACAAGCTCGATCACGTCGAACTGCACCAGTGCAACTACAACTGGAAGACTTTCATCGAGGTGTATCTCGAGGACTATCACGTCGTCCCCTATCACCCGGGACTCGGTGGTTTCGTCACCTGCGACGACCTGACCTGGCAGTTCGGCGACTGGTATTCGGTGCAGCGTGTCGGCGTCACTTCCCTGGCAAAGCCCGGTACGGCGACCTATCAGCGCTGGCACAAGGCGGTGCTCGAGTATTACAACGGCGAGTTGCCGAAGCACGGCGCGATCTGGCTTACCTATTTCCCGAACATCATGGTCGAGTGGTATCCCCATGTGCTGGTGGTGTCGACGCTGGTGCCGCAGGACGTCGACAAGACCCTGAATGTGGTCGAGTTCTACTATCCCGAGGACATTGCCCTGTTCGAGCCCGAGTTCATCAAGGCCGAGCAGGCCGCGTACATGGAGACGGCGATCGAGGATGACGACATTGGCGAACGCATGGATCGCGGCCGTCGCGCCCTGATGAAGCAGGGGCGCAGTGAAGTCGGTCCCTATCAGTCGCCCATGGAAGACGGCATGCAGCATTTCCATGAGTTCTATCGGCGCGTGATGGCCGCACACATCTGATCGAGGAAACCTGACACGGGCGCCGGTGGTTTCCGGCGCCCGTTCCATTTACATGCAGTCACTCTGGATGATCGCGGCAAGCCTGCTGTTTGCCTGCATGGGCGTCTGCGTAAAGCTTGGCGCGGCACAGTTCTCCGCTGCGGAACTGGTGTTCTGGCGGGGCTTTATCGCCACGCTGATTCTCGGCTCCTACGTTCTGGTGCGCCGGCTTCCGCTGGCCACGCCGCATGCGCGGACCCACGTCGTGCGCGGTTTTGCGGGTTTCGTCTCGCTGGTGATGTATTTCTATGCCATCAGCCTGATTCCGCTGGCGGCGGCGGTGACCCTGAACTACACATCGCCGCTGTTTCTGGCGCTGCTGCTGGTGCTCTGGCTGAAGGAGCCGGTGCGGCGCGGATTCTACGGAACGCTGGCAGCGGGCTTCATCGGCGTGATATGCCTGTTGCAACCCACACTCGGCGGCGACCAGTGGCTGGGCGCGGTGTTCGCCCTGGGCTCGGGGATCATTTCAAGCATCGCCTATCTCAACGTGCGCCGGCTGGGCGAATTGGGCGAGCCCGAATGGCGCACGGTATTCTATTTTTCCGCCCTCTCGGCGCTGGGTGGTTTGCCCTGGATGCTGGCGGCCAGCCCCTTCCATGCCAGCGATCTGCGTGGCTGGCTACTGCTCCTCGGGGTCGGCGGCTTCGGCGCGCTGGCACAGCTTTGCATGACAGCAGCCTACAAGCGCGGCAAGACGCTGGTCTCCGCCAGCCTCGCCTACAGCACGGTGATCTTCTCCAGCGCGTTCGGCATGCTGCTGTGGGACGAGACACTGCCCTGGCTTGGCTGGGCGGGCGTGCTTCTGATCGTTGTCAGCGGCCTGCTTGCCACCGCACTATCGCGCCGAACGGATACCGAAGCGGTGGTGGACTGAAGGCCCGGCAGTTCCGACTGCGGCTGAGCGACAGATCAGCCGGTAATTTTCCTCGTTACCGCGCGGGTCACCATGCGCAGGCGCTGCGCAAGGGGAAGGCGCTTGAAATTGGTTTTTACGGCGCCCTGCGTGAAGGCCGTGCGTTTCGAATAGTCCATGATCAGGTCGACGATTACCGGGCGTCCGACGGCGGCGAGTTCGCGGGCACGGGCGATGGCCTGGGGTACCTCGGAATTCGACGCCACCCGGATGTACTCGGCGCCGGTGGCGATGGCGACGCCGTTGAAGTCGATGGCGCCCAGCGCCGTGCAGGGCTTGCGATTGAACGGAATCTCCTGGGCCTGGGCGATCTGCGACAGTTCACCGTCATGGAACACGTAGTACACCAGACCCAAACCCAGTCTAGTGGCGGAAACGATTTCCATGCAGGTCATGGTGAAGGCCCCGTCACCGACGATGGCGAACACTTCCCGCTCCGGATTGGCCAGTTTGGCGCCGATCGCCGCCGGCACCGCGTAGCCCATGCTGTTGAAATCGGTCGGCACGATCAGCGTCTTGGGGCAACGCACCGGGAACAGTTCGGCCGTCAGATAGGTGTGGTTGCCGTCGTCCACCACGGTGATCGCATTGTCGGGCACGGCGGTGCGCAGCGCGTTGAAAAATACCGCGGGGTTGACCTTGTCGCCGCTGTCGTGGCGCAGCCATTCCTCGTTGTAGGCCGTCTTGTCGCGCTGGATGCGTTGCTGCAGTTCGGCATTCGCCGGGCGCGCCGTGCCCAGGTGCTGCAATTCCTCCAGCAACAGTCCAAGCACCGCCCTGGCATCGCCTTCGAGGCTCACCCTGGCGGGATAGTTGGCGTTGAATACCGCGGGATTGATATCGGCGTGAATCAGGTTTGGCGGCACCGTGACGCCGAAGCTGCCCGTGGCAATCTCCGCAAAGCGGGTGCCGACCGCCAGCATGCAGTCGCAATCGGCGAAGGCATTGCGTGCCGCGGGCACCGCGGCGGCGCCGAAGCCGAAGCCGGTGTGCAGCGGATGGGCCGCGGAGAACACCGACAGGCCTTGCAGGGTGGTCGCTACCGGCGCTTGGAGGAACTCTGCAATGGCCCGGATTTCGTGGGAGGCGTCGCGCGCACCCCAGCCGACAAACAGGGCCGGGTGGCGGGCGGCGAGGAGCATTTCAGCGGCGCTACGGATGTCCGCCGGCGCGGCTCTTTGCGCCTTGGCGATCAGAGGCGGCAGGGGCATGTCGCCCGCGTCGCCGGGAAACATCTGCAGGTTGACCGGAATCTCGACGAAGACCGGGCCGGGTTCGCCGGAGTGGGCAATCTCCCAGGCCTTGAACAGGGTCGGCACGATGTCCTCGTGGCGGGTGACGAGAAAGGTGGCCTTGGTCAGCGGCTTGAGGAAGGCGTGCTGATCCAGTTCGTGAAGCTGGTAACGCTTGTCCAGATCGGTGCGGATGCCGCCGCAGATGACCAGCATCGGCACGCCATCGAGAAAGGCCTCGCCGATGCCGCTGGCCGCGTGCGTCGCGCCCGCGGCGGGGACGATGACCAGCGTGCCGGTCAGGTCCGAAGTGCGGCTCATGCCGTCGGCCATGAAGGCGGCGCCGCCCTCATGGGTCACCAGTACCGGGGTGATCTGTGCCGAACTGTTGAGTTCGTCGTACAGCTCCGTGTTATGCACCCCGGGAATGCCGAAGGTATATTTGATGCCGAGGGCTTCGAGGGCTTGTACCGCTATCCATGCGCCGGTTCGTTTCATGTGGTTTGCTCCGGGGTCTTGCTCGGTTTTAAGTGGCCGCGGCGGCGGACTGGCCGGCAATTCTGCCGGTGAGGATGCAGCCGCCGAGAAAGCCGCCTTCCAGCGCGCGCAGGCCGTGCATGCCGCCACCGCCGAAGCCCGCGGCTTCGCCTGCCGCATACAGGCCTGGTATGGCCTCGCCGGCGTGGTCAAGTACGCGGCTTTGCAGATCGGTCTGGATGCCGCCGAGGCTCTTGCGGCTGATGATGAACTCGCGCACCGCGACCAGCGGCCCGGCCTTCGGGTCGAGTATCTGCTGGAACTTGCAGGTGCGGATGCGGTCGCCCTGCCACCGCCTCACGTAGGCAATGCGCCGCAGTTGTTCGTCATTGTGCAGGGTTTGGCCGCGGGCGATCTGGGCATCGTAGCGTTCTGTCGCCGCGCGGATGGCATCGAGGCTCACCGCATCGTCGCCCTGGAGTGCATTCATCTTGTCCACCAGTTCCGGCAGGTCGCGGCCGACCACGAAGTCCTCGCAGGAACCGGTCATCTCGTCGTAGAGCCAGCGGTTGCCGAACAGCAGGTCGCGCAGGAAGGCGAGCTTCTTCTTGTCGCGAATCGACGGGTTGAACTCGGCGCCCGAAACCGCGAGTTCCTTGATCGCAATGCGCCGGTTCATCAGTTGCCAGGAGTACTGCCGTTCCAGGGCACAGACCTGAGCCACCAGATCGCGGGTGTCGAAGCCCGTCACCAGCGGCATCGGCCCGATGCGCCGGCCGCGCCAGTCGAGCCACAGGGCGGAGCGCGGCGGCACCAGCGACAGGCCGTGCCCCGGCTTGCGCGGCCGCGGATGACGTACGCCGGCGGCATAGTTCCACATTGCATCGAGGTGGGTAAGCTGGCCACCGACCGCGTCCACGGCATCATGCAGCCGGCCGTCGGCGCAGGGATGGGAACCGTTGAGAATAACCGGCGGCGGCGAGCCCCAGTCTCGATGCCAGTGCTGCCGCACCCGCTCGATGTTGCCGTTGAAGCCTCCGGCCGCGACAATCACGCTGCCGGCATGCACCTCGAAGGGGCGCTGATCTTGTTCGCCGATGCCGCTGCATCCTGTGACGGATCCATTCGATGTCAGCAGGCTTTCCACGCGCTGGCCGAAACGGATCTCGAGGTTCGCGCCCTGCGGATGTTGTTGCAGATGGTCGATCAGACGCAGCGCCAGTTCGCGCCCCGTGCCCCAGACGATATGAAAGCGCGGTACGGAATTGCCCGGTGTGTACAAACCGCGCTCGACCCAGTGCGGAGCAGGAAGGAAGCCAACGCCATGTTGTCGCAGCCAGCCGCCGACATCGTCGCGGCAGCGCTGCACATAGGCCTCCGCCCAGGCGCAGGGCCAACGGTCATTCGGGTCGAGTTCGCCGAACGCGTGCCAGTCGGCCAGCGCCAGCTCGGGCGTGTCGCGAATGCCGGCGCGGCGTTGCTCCGGTGTTCCGACGAGGAAGATGCCGCCAAAGCTTTCCTTCGCCAGGCCGCCGAAGTTTTCGGCCGTGTCTCGTTCGAGCAGCAGCACCCGGCGTCCGGCATCGAGCAGTTCCAGTGCGGCGCAAATACCTGCAATGCCGCCGCCGATGATGATGACTTCGCTCACGGTCCCGTCTCCTCATGTCGTCGCCGGAGTTTAGCCCGAAATCAGGCCGCTCCCAATCGTGTCGATGGGCGGACTCGCGGGGCCGCGGTCAACAGTCGGCGCTGGCCGGACGGCGGCGTTGAATCGAATTGCCGGGAAATAGGGAAATGGCAAACACCGATGGAACCCGCTAAGCTGTTTCTTCGCAAGGAGAACTCGATGCACATTAGAAGCTTGCTCGCCCTCGGTCTTATGCTTACCCCTGCCTGGGTCTCGGCACAAGCAGCGAGCACACCGTCCTCACTCTCGCTTGATGACGCTCGCGCCCAACGTGCCAGAGGCAAGGCTCTGAAAGATGAGGCGGAGAAGAAATACGAAGTAGAGAAGGCGGCATGTCAAAGAAAAGCTATCGCCATCAACTGTCTGAGTTCGGCGAAGGAACGGCGCACCGCAGCGCGTCAGGAAGCTGACACCCTGGAGCGGGAGGGACGCAGGGCCGAACGCGAAGCTCACCAGCGGGACGTCGAAGCCAAGGCCGCGAAGCGTGCGGCCGAAGCGCCGGGTCTCGAAGCCAAGCAGCAGGCGGATGCCGAACGCTATCGCGAGAAAGCGGCAGAAAGGGCTGCCGAGCGTAAGCGAAGCCTGGCCGAGGAGGCGACGAAGCTTGAAGGTCGTCGCAGCAAGCTGGCGGCCAAAAAGGCTGCGCGGCAAGTGAAGGTGGAGGAACAGCGGAAAGAGGAGGCAAAACGGGCGGAAAGGGCGCCGGAAAATGCCAGAAAACGAGCCGACCGGGAACGGCAGCATGCCGAGCGCGTGAAGAAGATCGATGAGCGGGCGCGGAATTATGCCGACCTGCTGAAGCGGCGGGAGGTCGATGAGGCGGCGACGCAGGCCGCCGCTTCAGCCGGGACATCGGCCAAGTGAGTACGGACCGTGAGTGGTCAGCCGCCCCGCAGAGCGGCTGACGATGTCGATTCAGTTCGGCACCAAGCGGTAACTAGTCACAGCCCCCCAAGTCGTTTGGCATACGAAACCGCGTACGCGGGTGAGCGGAACTGCAGCACCGGATCATTGGTTGGGGCGACACCGTCGGCCATGACCAGCGGATCGAAGTTGATGGGTTCGCATTCGGCGCCTTTTTGCGGCGTCGCGGTCTTGATGGTAAGCGTGCCTGCCTTGATCTGCTTTCGATCTTCGGGCCAGGCTAGCGTCGGATTGTCCTGAGGATCGCCGGCGGTGCCGATGGTCAGCATCATGTCCCAACGCACCGGGCCCTGCTGGGTGCGCCCGATCAGAGCCTGTTCGAGAAAGTTGGCACCCGCAGTCTTGAGTTCGTCGTCGGACAGTCGCTTTTCACCATCCTGCGGGACGAAGCGCCAGCGCACCAGCGTGGTCTGTTTCTTCCCGTTGATGAACTTGAAGGTATGGATGCCCCAGTAGGAGCTGTTGGCGTAGCTGGCGGGCGGGTTGTTGGCGGCCAGGTATTCCGACTGGGCCAGGCTGTCGGGGTGGCTGGCCTTGAAGGCCTTCATTTTCTCCGGGTCAGGCTTGCCGGTGGCGGGGTCGGGCTGCAGGGCCAGCATCAGGTCGAGGAAGGTCTGCGGGCTGGCGGCACCGAAGATCGGCGTGTTGAGCATGGCCATGTTGTGCAGCGCGCCGCCCGGCAGCTTGAATTGCAGCGCCATGCCGCGAACGCTTTTTGCCGTATCCGGCGCCTTCGGATTGCCGCCGGAGAGCGAAAAGCGGGCGATGACTGGCACCGGCTTGCCGGAAAACAGGGCAGAGCGGGTGTAGCGCGCGGCATCCTTGCTACCGACGAATTCGCCGGCAGCACAGCTGCCCTTGATGTGGTTGCGGCGCTGGCCCGGGGTCACGCCGAAGGTGCCTTCAATCGCAGCGACCACCTGGTTGGGCTCCACCGGGTTTTCTGCGCTCATTGCCAGCGGTGTGCCAAGGGCGAGCACGCCGACGAGCGCATAGAGCGGCAAGGTATTTTTTTGCATTGTTCGACTCCTTCTGTTGGGGTTGGGTTCTTACTTGTGGTCGATCTGGTCGTAAACCGCCGTCGCGACCAGGGCCAGTTTGCTTTTGTCGATCCCGGCCGAAAGGGCGTAGCCGAACTTGCCGTCGATCCAGTAGAAGACATTGACCGGGCCTTCCTGCGCAAAGCGGAAAGCAGTGTCCTGATTGGCGGCATTTTCAGTGGAAACGTAGAGCGTCAGCCGTTGCCCCGAGGCGTCCTGGTACATGAACTGAGCAACGGGACCGACGTTGCCGGGCAGCAGGCGGCCACCGATCAGTTCGTAACCGAGCGCCCCGAGCTTGGGCGGACGCACCGGCGTGCCAAGGCGTTTGGATAGCCAGGCGACGAGTTGATCTTCGTGTTCGGCGCTCACTTCCACCGGGCGGCGCACGTCGGGGCTGAACACGGCGTGTGCCACCGCTGCCCGACGGGGGAGCGGTGATGTTCTGGCCAGGCTCTCCGCCGGTGGATAGCGGTCGTGCACCAGCCAGCCGGCAAGGCCGCTGACCAGCGCGATAAGTAAGCTGGCGGCAATGCGCTGCAGCGACCAGCGGGCCAGCAACGGCTTCCGCAGGCGGTCGACCGCGGTTGCGGACGGCGGCGATGCCAACACGCTCAGATTTTCCGGCAGCGGTTCGTCAAGCACCGGGTTGAACAAGGACCTGAGGGCCTGCTTTTGGGTCAGATAGGCGCGCACACGTTCGGCTTCGTCCGGCTGTGCGGCCAGATAGTCCTCCACTTCGCCGCGCCGGGCGTCGGTGAGGGCGCCATCGACGTAGGCTTGCAGGTCGGCTTCGGTAATCTGGAGTTGGTTCATCGCACGACCTTCAGGTTTGCGGTTTGTGGCTGGCCTTCCATGATCGAGCGCAGCCTTTCCCGTCCGCGCGAGAGGCGGGACATGACGGTACCGATCGGGATGTCCAGCGTGGCCGCGATGTCTGCATAGCTCATTTCTTCCAGGGCAACCAGCAGCAGGACTTCGCGCTGCTCATCGGGGAGATGGCCGAGGGCGGATGCGAGATCTCGCAACTCCAGCCCGTCGTTCTGCGTGGCACGCGTCGGCACGTCGGAATCATCCTCGTCGATGGAATGAGTGGGGAGCCTTGGCCGGCGCAATTGATCGACCCGCAGGTTGTGCATGATGCCGAACAGCCATGCCCGCATGTCGCTGCCGGCCTGCCACTGATGGAACCGGGACCAGGCCCGCTCCAGCGTGTCCTGCACCAGATCGTCGGCCGCCGCGCGATCACCGAGCAGCGCCCGCGCATAACGGCGCAGACGTGGAATCTCGGCCAGGATCGCGTGGCTTTCCACTCTGCTTAGGGTTTCGCGACGTGCCAGGTGTTGTTGAGGAAGCCGTCGCCGGTCATGTCGCCCGGCTTCTGGTCCTTGATCCAGTAATACAGTGGCTTGCCTTTCAGCGCCCACTGCTTCTTGCCGTCGTCGCGGGTGATGATGCTGTAGTCGCCGCTGGCGGTATCGCCGTCCGTTGCCAGAAGCGGCGGCCAGTTGGCGGCACAGGGGCCGTTGCAGGCGCTCTTGCCGCCGGCATCTTTGTCGAAGGTATAGAGCGTCATGCCGTTGCTGCCGGTGAGCATGCCGTTGGACACCATGGCCGGCGCGGCGGCATAGGCCGCCAGCGAAAGGGACGCAAGCAGGGCGAGCGCGAGTTTATGAATTGTCATTTTGATCTCCGTTGGGGTTGGGGGTGCTACCCCTGCATTAACGGAAAGAAGCCTGCACTTATTCCATGCGGTGCAAAATAGATTTCCCGCCTCAGCCCGCGTCCGGATAGTCGGCACCCAGCGAAACGTCACGCCACTTTTCGATTTCCGCGGCGAAGTCCTTGAGCTTCGAGGCGGCCAGTTCGTAGGCAGGCCGCCCCAGGAGCAAATGCAGTGGCGGTTCGGGGGATTCGACGGCTTGAATGATCGCTTCCGCCGCGCGTACCGGGTCGCCCTGCTGGGTGCCGCTGTGGCTCTGGACCGCCGCCCGGCGCGCACCGGCCAATTTGGCATAGTCGGCAATCGCGTTCCTCGGTGTCTTCAGCGAGCGGCCGGCCCAATCCGTGCGGAACGGTCCCGGCTCGACGATGGTGACCTTGATGCCGAGCGGCGCGGTTTCCTTGGCCAGTGCTTCGGACAGGCCCTCCACGGCGAACTTGGTGGCGTTGTAATAGCCGATGCCGGGAAAGCCGATCAGGCCGCCAATGGACGAAACGTTGACAACGTGGCCGTGGCGGCGCGCCCGCATGCCGGGGAGGACGGCCCTGGTCATGTTGGCCAGTCCGAAAACATTCGTCTCGAACATGGCGCGGACTTCGTCCTCCTCACCCTCCTCGAGTGCGGCGAGGTAGCCGTAGCCGGCGTTGTTCACCAGCACGTCGATGCGACCAAAGCGCTTTTCGGCCTGCGCGACGACGTCGGCAATTTGCCGCGGCAGCGTGACGTCCAGCGCTGCGACGAGCGCGTTGGCATGCGCTGCGAATTCATCGAGCGTGGCCGGATTGCGCGCCGTCACCACCACGCTGTTGCCGCGCTTGAGCAAGACGCGCGTGAGTTCGCGCCCGAAACCCGTCGAACAACCGGTGATGAGCCAGACCGCATTATTGGAAGCCATGATCAACTCCTGTTTGGAAAGGGTTGCACTATGTTTGGCCGGCGGCACGATCCAGCCAGTCGGTGACCAGCGGCCAGAGCGCGGCCTCGCTTTGCGGCTTGAAGAAGCCGAAGTGGCCGATGCGCGGCAGGCCGCGTTGCGCGGCTTCGAGCACACGGTAATCGACCGCCCGCTTGCGGTAGGCGCCATGAATCAGGCGCGAGCCGTCTTCGAGCAGCATTTCGTCATCGGCGAAGGTCAGGGCGAGGACCGGATAGTCGGCGCTGGCATAGGCTTCGCGCGCGCCCGGCTCGCCGGTCAGCAGGTAGTCCGGCGTCAGGCACCAGCGTCGCCACTGGAACATCGCCCCGGTGGGCAGGTCGCCGATGACGCCCAGACGTGCGCCGGGGAAGTAGCCGAAAATAGGGCAGAACACGGGTGCCAGCACGTGCCACATCAGGGGCGCCGAGCGGCGGATGCGCGGAGTTATGTGGCGCATCGAACCGCTGCCGACGGCGATGTTGACCAAACCCGCGAGGCGCTCGCGCGAAGGCAGCAGCGGCGCGACCTGGCCACCGAAACTATGGCCGACGACAAACACGGGCCGTTGCGGCGAGATTTCGCTGACCTCCTGCAGCAGGGCGTCGTAATCCTTGTTCAGCCAGTCGCTGAGGTTCGCCTTGACACGGCGCAGCGAGCCCGTCAGCGACTCGCCGATGCCCCGGTAATCGAAGGTCCACGCCGTGTAGCCGCAGGTCGCCAGGTGTCGGGCGAAAGACGCGTAGAAAGACTGGGGAACGGCCATCGCTGCAGCGATGATCACGTGTCCCTTGACCGGGCCCTCCGGGTCGAACCGGTAAGCGGCAAGCGGGTGGCCGTCCCTGGCGGTGATGGTGACTCGCTTCATGGATCCTCGTCAGTAGCGTATTGGAGTCGAAAGAACGGCCATCGTGACACGGGCCACGCAAACCAGCTTGTCCGCTTCATCATGGATGCGTACATCCCAGACATGGCTGCTGCGCCCCAGGTGCAAAGGGCGCGCCGTGCCGAACACCCAGCCGCTTTCGACGGCCCGAATGTGGTTGGCATTGATTTCCTGCCCGACGCAGTGAAACTTCGCGGGATCGACGACAAAAGCCGCCGCCCATGAACTCAAGGTTTCGGCCAGCACCAGCGACACCCCGCCGTGCAAAACGCCCGCCGGTTGCCGGGTACGCTGATCGACGGGCATGCGCCCCTTGAGATAGTCGTCGCCGGCCTCGATCAGTTCGATGCCGAGATGGCCGTTCGCGCAGTTTTGACCGCGCCGGTTAGCTTCGTCCAAAGGAAAAGAGGTGTGCCAGATCGCCATGGTGGATTTATCGCCAGGTTTCAATAGTTGATGCGAAAAGCTTCGCCGAGAACTATACCGTACCTCAGCCGGCAGGCTGGTCAGTGCCGTTTGCCGCAAAATTCTGCAATGACCGACTAAACTCCGGTCAGCTTTTCGGCAGCCAGCGCGCTGCGTGATGCTCCGGACCTCGCACCAAACTGAAGGAGACCTCCATGGTATTGCTCGAATTTTCGATGGCGCCTTCCACCAAGGGCGAAAGCATGAGTCCCTATGTTGCGCGCATCCTCGACATCATCGACAAGAGCGGCCTGCCTTATCAGCTCACGCCGATGGGGACGATCATCGAAGGCGAATGGGACGAAGTCATGGCCGTCGTCACCGCCTGCTTCAAGGCGATGCAGACCGACTGCGAACGGATCGGCACCCACATCAAGATCGACTACCGGGCGGGCCCCGGCAGCCGCATGAAATCGAAGATCGACGCCGTCGAGCAGAAACTCGGCCGCAAGCTTTCCACCTGACACGGGGCAAAGGGGGCACTCACGCTTCGGTCACGGCGACAAGAAACAGCCCTTCGCGGGGAAGGGCCCCGACTAAGGGGCGGTGACAGGCAGCGCCACCCGAAAGCATGCGCCGGAATCGGAGCCCTCGGCAAGCGTCAGGGATCCGCCCAGGTGACGCAAGATTTGCCAGCTGATGGTCAGGCCGAGGCCCGCGCCGCTCGCGCCGGTCTGCGTGTGCGCCCATCCGCGAACGAATTTCGAAAAAATTCGCTCGCGTTCCTCCGGCCGAATGCCCGGTCCGTTGTCGCTGATGAGCACCTCATAGGTGCCCTCGTGAATGCGACTGGTGACGTGCACTTGCGGTCGCGGACTCGTGTTGTACTTTATGGCGTTGGAAATCAGGTTGATAAAGACCTGGGCAATGCGATCGGCATTGGCCCTGACCGTCACCCCGGCGACGCGCTCGCCGCTGGACAAGCGCACCTTGGTCGTCGCGACCAGCCCCTGACAGACGCGAATGGAATTCTCCAGCGCGACCTCCGGATCAATCAGCGTCACGTCGACCGGGGCCTCTCCCCGCTCGAGCATGTTCAGGTCCAGTGTGCTGTCCAGGAGCCGCGTCAGGCGTTCACTCTCCTCGTTGATGATGCGCACGAAGCGAGCGGCCTTTTCCGGCTTCAGGTCGGGAGTATGGCGAAGAATTTCGGAGAATGACCGGATCGAGGCCATCGGGGTGCGCACCTCGTGGCTTACCTGGCTGAGGAATTCGTCCTTCTGGCTGTCCAGTTGCTTCAGGCGCTCAACGGCTTCACCGAGTTGCCGCGACTTTTCTTCCAGCTCCTGGCTGTAGGCGCGGACCCGCTGGGTCTCGTCGGCGATCTTCATCAGCTCGTCGAGACTGATCGTCTCGACGGTCACTACCTGCGAGACCAGCGCGCGGGCCGAGGCCGCGCCAACGCTACCGGCGAGCTTTCGCTCCAGCTGCGTGATGAAGGTATCGTCTGCGATCGGCGTATCGACGCCGAGATTCTGCGCGCTGGCCGCCTGCCGGAAAAACTCCCGCGCCTCGTACTCGCCGAGGATGCGCTGTGCCAGCACGCTCAACTCCTGCACCGGCGCCGTGCGGCGCATTACGATCGACGCCGTGTCGGCAGGGGCGCGAAATACGTCGACGAACAAGGTGCTCTGGAGGCGCTCCAGCGGTCTTGGCTCCCGGGCGAGCGAGACCGCCGCGAACAGGAAGGTGTTGACCCCCAGGCTCCAGAAAACGGAATGCACCAGCGGATCCATTCCGTTCAGGCCGAACAGCGCCTGCGGCCGCAGCCATGCGAGGCCGAACAGCCCGCTCTCCACCACGTCGGGGGTGACGATGAACCCGAAATTGGGCAATAGCAGCGTGTAAGCCCAAAGCCCCGCGCCCGCAGCGAGACCGACCAGCGCGCCGCCGACATTGGCGTGACGCCAGAACAAGCCGCCGACCAGAGACGGCAGAAACTGGGCGACGCCGGCGAATGCGATGAGGCCGATCGAGGCAAGGGCTCCCGGCGAGCCGCTCAGGCGGAAATACAGGAAGCCGAGCATCAGCAGCACGCAGATGCTGATGCGCCTGGAACTCATCAGCAGGCCGCGGATTTCGCCGCTGACGCTTTCACGCACCCAGTTCAGCTGCAATGCGATCGGCATCACAATGTGATTGGACACCATGGTGGAAATCGCGATGCACGAGACAATCACCATCGAGGTGGCCGACGAAAAGCCGCCGAGGAAGGCGAACATTGCGACCGCATCATGGCCGGCCCACATCGGCAACGTGAGCACGAACATGTCCGGATTGGATCCCGCAGGCAGGAAGGCGATGCCCGCAATCGCAATCGGGACGATGAACAGGCAGGTAAGAAAGAGGTAGAGCGGGAACAGCCAGGAGGCGGTGCGCTGCTGGCGCTCGTCGGAGCTCTCGACCACGATGACGTGGAACTCGCGCGGCAGGCAGACGATCGCGGCCGCGGCGAGAAAGGTGGTGGTAATCCAGCGCGACCCGAACGCATCCGGTGCATGCAGCAATTCGGGTGGCGCGTGCGCGAAGATTGCTGTGGGTCCGCCGCCGATCCCCCAGACCACCAGCACGCCGACCACCACCAGCGCGGCAAGCTTGACCACCGCTTCGAAGGCGATTGCCGCGACGACGCCAGGGTGCTGCTCCTTGGCGTCGATGTTGCGCGTGCCGAACAGGACCGAGAATATCGCGAGACCCACGGTGATCCAGAAGCCGAGCCGGAAATCCGGTCCGGCGATGGGGAGTCCGGCGAGCGGATCAGGCCCGGCGTTGCCGACGACCTGAAAACTCGTCGTGATCGCCTTGAGCTGCAGCGCGATGTAAGGCATCGACACGACAACGCTGATCAGTGTCACGAGCGCGGCGAGTGGCGCACTCTTGCCGTAACGCGAGGAGATCATGTCGGCGATGGAGGTAATTCCGTGGAGATGACCAATGCGTACCAGCTTGCGCAACAGCAACCACCATCCGGCAAAAATCAGCGTCGGGCCGAGGTAGATCGTCGCGAATTCGAGCCCGCTGCGGGCCGCCGAACCGACCGCTCCGTAAAACGTCCACGACGAGCAATAGACCGAAATCGACAGCGTGTAGACCAGCGGCGACTGCAGCCAGCCAAGGCGTCCGGAGCGGGCACGCCGGTCCCCCACATAAGCCAGGGCAAACAGCACCGCGACATAGATCAGTGCAATGGCGAGGACGAGATTGGCGGACCGCATTACAGGCGACGCGCCAGCAGCGCCGCAGCGGCGATCAGCCCGAGCCACACGCCGAACACGTAAATCACGATCAGCGGAAGTCCGGCGAACTCGACATCGGCGGCAAATATCCTGATCACCGGTGGCATCAGCAGCGCCACACCCAGTACCGGCAGCAGCGCGGCGGCATCGCGAAGGCGTCCCGAGGTCGGCGGCGGCTTCACGGCTGAATGGCGGCGTCAGGCCCGCGCTGTGAGGTGGCGCACCGCGTCGACGATGTCGCGGTTCGAGAATGGCTTCGTCATGAACGCCTCGACGCCGATCGTTTCCGCCATTTGGCGGTCATGCGCCTGCCCCTTGGCCGTCAGCACGATGACTGGAATCGATTTGAGCACAGGATCGGACTTGACGAATTTGAGCACCTCGAAGCCGTTCAGCAGGGGCAGCATGACATCGAGGATCATGGTGTCGGGCGGATCGAAGCGCAGGTGCCGCATGGCTGCTTCGCCGTCGATCGCCGCGCGCACCTCGAAGCCTTCCCGCTCGAGCACGAAGGTGAGCGATTCGACTAGGTGAGAATCATCCTCGACAATCAGGATTCGGACGGCCATTCGCTACTCCTCCTGCCCGCTCGATCGGCGGGTCGTTGCGCAAGTGTAGCGCGTCTGCGCCGCGTTACGCATCAATGATCGGGTCTTCTTCCCGGTAGGCGCATGCGCGGCGGACGCAAGTGCGGCAGTTGGTCCCGACCGGAACGATTCCCGCCGAGGACGCGGTCGAGAGTCCGTCGCCATAAATAGTCTGGTCGGCGTAAAGGACATTGCAGGCGAGCATGATCGACAGCAGCCGCCGCGGCATCGCGAAGGTCGGGCGTGCCTTCTCCACGGTCTGCGCGACGAACAGGAAGCGGTCCCCGGAGGGAAACTCCGCGAGTTGCCGTACCACCGCCCCCAGAGCCTGGAATGCCCCATAGGCAGCCCACAGCGGGCAGGCGTTGCCATGGCGAGGAAGCGACAGGTGGGGCAGGGCGAAGCGCTTTGTGACAAAACCGGCTGCATCCACCCGCAGCAGTCCGAAGGGGATGCCTGACTCCCCCGGTCGGCGCAGTGTCACCAACCGGTGGCAGACCTGCTCGATGCTCGCCAGGAAGCGCCGTGCGAGATACTCGATATCGTAGCGGGAGCGAATCGCAGCATCGCGAAACGCGGCGTACGGCATCAGCACCGCCGCCGCCAGATAGGAGGACAACGCACGCTCGGCGCGTCGCCGCGCCATATCGCTGGTCAGTGCCGTCGCACGGCCAAGTTCGGCCGCAATGCTGCGACCATCGTCATGCAGCGCCGTAGCCGTTCGGGCCAGGGCAAAGCGTCTGGATGCCGGTGGCGCGGAGTCGGCGATGGTGATCGTCCGCGCCACCGGGTCGTAGGCAAAATCGCGCGGGTCGAGGCCAGGCTGCAGGTCGGCCGCAGCTTGCACCCGCAGTTGCACCGAATGCCTGCGCTCGAGAAACGCGAGGAGTTCGCCGTCCCCGCAATCGCCTTCAATGCCTGCGGCGACACGAAATTCCGCAGCCACGCGCTCGAGCTCCGGAAAGTAGTTGTCACGCTCCATGAGAAAGTCATCGAGTTCCTCGACCGGCGTGTTCGAGCGAGCATCCGCATGCGTGCTGTCGAAATAGGCGGCGAGAGCCTGAGCCACATCGGCGAGCTTGCGGCTGTTGGAGCCGACGATCGACGCGAACCTGGCGCGCTGCGCCGGCTCGAGATCGTGCACGTTCTCGAGGATTTCCGAGGAAGAGCGAATGGCCGATGCCTTGGTCAACAGGTCATGGACCGCGTCGGCCAGGCGCGGGTCCTGCGTCAGGCGGTCGGAGAGCGCATCCACGGCGCGATTTCGATCCAGCCATGACCGGTGCAGTGCGATCAGGGCATGCGCCCACGGCGCGTGGCGGCTGGCCAGCTCGCTAGCGGAGCTCCGGTTCAGTTGCAGACCAGCGAACAGCGCCTCTCCGGCCAGTTCTTCAAGGTCGTCGAGCAGGCGGCGTTCGGCCGCGCCGTCGATGTCATCGACCGCCAGTCCGAGTTGTGCAGCGATCCGCTGCAACAGGGTGCCGCCGATGTTGCGCTTGTTGCCTTCGATGAGGTTCAGGTACGAGGCGGAAATGCACGCCTTGGCCGCGACGTCGGCCTGGGTCAAACCGAGCGCCCGCCTGCGTTCGCGGATGCGCGGACCGATCAGCGAACGGCCCAACGCAGCCCCCGCGATTGTTGCGACGCAAGGTCGATTATTGACACATTGACTTCCATAGCTGTTTATTATCGACAAGAAATAGGATGAAAGTCAAATAGTTATTGAACAATTGACAAGAATGGCAGAGCATCCGTTTCAGCAAAAGGCAGGTCCTCTAACAGGTCAAAGCTCGAAGGAGAACGCAAATGAGTGACAATATCAATGACCCGAGTCGCCGCAGAGCGCTCAAGGTTGGCGCAGCATTGGGCATGGGCCTCGCAGCCCCTTCCCTGATCTACACCCGCAATGCATGGGCCGCAAATTTTCGCAACGACCCGACCAAAGCGAAAACGGTGATGTTGGGCTTCAACGTCCCGCAGACCGGTCCCTACGCCGACGAAGGCCTGGACGAGCTGCGCGCCTACAAACTTGTCGTCAAGCACCTGAACGGCGAGGGCGACGGCGGCATGATGAAGACGTTCAAGCCCTCGAAGCTGAAGGGCAACGGCATCCTCGGCAAGAAGGTCACCTATGTGACCGGCGATGCGCAGACCAAGGCCGATGCGGCGCGCGCCTCGGCCAAACGCATGATCGAAAAGGACGGCGTGATCATGTTCACCGGCGGGTCCTCCTCGGCGGTGGCGGTGGCTGCGCAGTCGCTGGCACAGGAAATGGGCGTGGTCTTCATGGTCGGTCTGTCCCATTCGAACGACACGACGATGAAGGATCGCCGCCGCTACGGCTTCCGGCATTTCTTCAACGCCTATATGTCGGGGCAGGCCCTGGCACCGATTCTCGCTGCTGAGCTCGGCACGGATCGCCGTGCCTACCACCTCACCGCCGACTACACCTGGGGCTGGACGCAGGAGGAGTCGCTCAAGAACGCGACCGAGAAGCTCGGCTGGAAAACGGTCGCTGCCGTACGCACGCCGCTCGGTGCCGGCGACTTCTCGCAGTACATCACGCCCGCCGTGAATTCGGGCGCCGACGTGCTCTTCCTGAATCACTATGGCAAGGACATGGTGAATTCGCTGACCCAGGCGGTGCAGTTCGGCCTGCGCGACAAGATGGTCAACGGCAAGAGGTTCGAGATCGTCGTACCGCTGTACTCGGAGCTGATGGTGCAGGGCGCGGGCGCCGCCGCAAAGGGCATCCTGGGCACCGCCAACTGGCACTGGAATCTGCCTAACGAAGGCACCAAGGCTTTCACCCAGTCCTTCGTCAAGGAGTACGGCTTTCCGCCATCCCAGGCGGCGCAGACCTGCTACGCCCAAACGCTGCTCTACGCCAACGCCTGCGAAGTGGCCGGCACGTTCTATCCGCCGGAAGTGATCAAGGTGCTGGAAGGCTACAAGTTCGACGGCCTCGGCAACGGCCCGACCGAGTATCGGGCGGGCGATCACCAGTGCATGAAGGATTGCCTGGTGGTGCGCGGCGCGCTGCATCCGACCGGGAAATACGACCTGCTGGAAGTGGTGAAAGTGGTGCCGCGCAGCCAGATCGAGTATCCCGCAAGCATGGGGGGTGGCGAGCTCGGACCGTATATCGTGTAATGGACGCCGTACTGCTGCAACTCCTCAACGGCCTGGACAAGGGAGGGGCGTATGCGCTGATCGCGCTGGGCCTCACCCTGATCTTCGGCACGTTGGGGGTCGTCAATTTCGCGCACGGGGCGCTGTTCATGCTGGGCGCCTTCTGCGCGGTGACGACGCACAAGCTGCTGACGATTTCCAAGAGCGTCCAGGACACCAGCATCACGCTGTTCGACGTGCACAAAGATGTCCCCTACCTGCAGATCTGGTGGGGCGACATCGGCGCGCGCATCATCGATTACGCGGTGCCGCTTTCCGTTCTGCTGGCGATCCCGATGATGCTGCTGGTCGGCGTCGCGCTCGAGCGCGGGCTGATCCGCCATTTCTACCGTCGCACGCACGCCGACCAGATCCTGGTCACGTTCGGGCTGGCAATCGTGCTGCAGGAGGTCGTCAAGGCCTACTTCGGCGCCAATCCGTTGCCGACGCCGGCGCCGGAGATCGTCTCGGGCAGCGCCAACATCGGCGCCTGGATTGGTCTGGGCGACGCACTCAGCTACCCGTGGTGGCGGCTGGTCTACTTCCTGTTCTCGGTGGCCGTGATCGGGATGGTCCTTGCATTCCTGCGCTTCACCACGTTCGGCATGGTGGTGCGGGCAGGCATGCGCGACCGCGAAACGGTGGGTCTGTTCGGCATCGATATCGAGCGGCGGTTTACCATCGTGTTCGGCATCGCCGTGGTCGTGGCCGGCCTTGCCGGCGCGATGTATACGCCCATCCTGCCGCCGGATTACCACATGGGCATGGAATTTCTCGTGCTCTCCTTCGTCGTCGTGGTGGTGGGCGGCATGGGCTCGGTGGGTGGTGCGGTGCTGGCCGGATTCCTGCTCGGGATCCTGCAGTCCTTCGCCTCGATGAACGAGATCAAGGACCTGCTGCCCGGCATCGACCAGATCATCATCTACCTGGTGGCGATCGTGATCCTGCTGGTGCGGCCGCGCGGCCTGATGGGACGAGCCGGAGTGATGGAAACATGACGCACACAGTGAAACGCGACCGGATGCTGGTGGGCGGTTTCGCGCTCGCCGTGCTGACCATGCCGGTATGGATGACGCCGCTCGGGGCCGGGTACCCCGACTTGCTGCAGCGCTTCGCGATCTACGGCATCTTCGCCATCGGCTTCAACATCCTCTTCGGGCTTACCGGCTACCTGTCGTTCGGCCACGCCGTCTTCCTCGGCGTCGGCTCCTACGCCGCAGTGTGGAGCTTCAAGCTGCTCTCGATGAACGTGCTGCCTGCGGTGCTGTGCGCGATGGGCGTGTCGGGGCTCTTCGCGCTGGCCATCGGCTATATCAGCCTGCGCCGCTCGGGCATCTATTTCTCGATCCTCACGCTCGCGTTCGCGCAGATGGCGTACAACCTCGCCTACTCCGTGCTCACCCCGATCACCAACGGCGAGACCGGGCTGAAAATCGAGCGCGTCGATCCGCGCCTGATCGACACGTGGTTATCGGGCCCGAGCACCCTGATCCCGTCGACCAATTTCTTCGGCATGCCGATGAGCGGCTACAGCGGCTTCTTCTTCTGCGCCGTGCTGCTGATCGCCGCGTTCTACGTGGCGCTGCGAATTGCCCGCTCGCCCTTCGGCGCGATGCTTCGCGCCATCAAGTCGAACCAGAACCGGTTGAACTATGCCGGCGTGCACACGCGGCCCTATGCGCTCACCGCCTTCGTCATCTCGGGCATCTTCGCCGGCCTCGCGGGAGGGCTGCTGGCGGCCACCGACCCGCTCGCCGGCGCGGAGCGGATGCAATGGACAGCCTCGGGCGAGGTCGTGCTGATGACGATCCTGGGCGGCGTCGGCACGCAGTTGGGCCCGTTCGTGGGTGCCGTGATCATCAAGTACGCCGAGAACATCTTTTCGGCGTTCAATCCGCAGACGCTGCACGGGATATTCGCCTTCCTGCCCGACCCGATCGAGGACGTGGTGGTCACGGTGACGGGGCTGTTCGTGGGCAACGGCTGGCAACTCACGCTGGGCACGCTCTTCATGCTGCTGGTGATCTTTCTGCCTGGCGGCGTGATCGAAGGGGCACGGCGACTGGGCGTACTGATCGGGCGCAAAACGGCGGCCCTGCGCGGGCGGCGCTCGCAACCGCTCGGGTCGGCACTGCCCGCCTCCGGCGCGGCGAGCGAATAGGACGCGCAGCGATGGCCCTGTTGCAGGTCAAAATGGTCAACAAGAGCTTCAGCGGGCTGACGGCGCTGAACAACGTCAACCTCGATGTCGAGGAAGGCAGCGTGCACGCGATCATCGGACCCAACGGCGCGGGCAAGTCAACGCTGCTCAACTGCTTCGTCGGACGCCTCACGCCCGATACGGGCACGGTGCTGTTCAACGGCAAGTCGCTGATCGGCCTGCCGCCGCACCGGATCAACCAGGAGGGCGTGGTGCGCGTTTTCCAGACTCCCGAGATCTTCGCCGACCTTTCCCTCTACGAGAACGTGATGATCCCCACCCTGGCCCGACGCGACGGCCACTTTGCGCTGAATGCCTGGTCGCGGGCCGACGCGCAAATCAAGGTGCGCGAGAAGGTCGAGCACATACTCGACGACGTGGGTCTCGCCGACGCGCGTCACGTCCTGGCGGGTACGCTTTCGCGCGGCGACAAGCGGCGCCTGGAGTTGGCGATGTGTCTGGTGCAGGACCCCAAGCTGCTGCTGCTGGACGAGCCGACGGCAGGCATGTCGCGCGCCGACACCGAGCGCACCATCGAGCTGCTGAAGCGCATCGGGGAGCGGCGAATCACGAAGATCATCATCGAGCACGACATGCAGGTGGTGTTTTCGCTGGCAACCCGCATCAGCGTGCTCGCGCAGGGAACCGTGATTGCCGAAGGCGATCCCGCGGCGATCAAGGGCGACGCGAGAGTCCAGGAAGCCTACCTGGGAGGGGCACAGTTTTGAGCGCCTTGCCGCAGGCGAATCCGATGCCGTATTTCGCGTGCCGCGACCTGCACGCCTATTACGGCGAGAGCTATATCGTCCAGGGCGTGAGTTTCGAAATGCGGGAGGGCGAAATACTCGCCTTGCTCGGACGCAACGGCGCCGGCAAGACCTCGACCTTGCGCACCATCGCGCGCCTCGCCGACCCGCAGTTGCGGTCCGGTGAAATCTGGCTTGGGGATCAAGCGCTGCACCAGATGCCCGCCTGGCGGGCGGCCCGCCTCGGAGTGGGTCTGGTGCCCGAGGACCGACGCATCATCGGTGGCCTGACCGTGGACGAAAACATCACGCTCGCGCAGATCGAGGAGCCGCGCGGCTGGAGCCGCGAGCGCATCTACGAGCATTTTCCGAAGCTCGCGGAGCGGCGGCGGCAGGAAGCGATCACACTCTCCGGCGGCGAGCAGCAAATGCTCGCTCTCGCGCGGGCGCTCGCGCGCGATTTGAAACTGCTGCTACTGGACGAACCCTACGAAGGCCTGGCTCCGGCGATCGTCCGTGAAATCGAAAAGATTCTCCATGAAATTAAGGAGCTCGGCATCACCACGATCATCGTCGAGCAGAACGCGATCGCCGCGCTCAACCTGGCCGACCGTGCGATCATTCTCGAAATGGGCGAAGTCGCCTTCGACGGCTCCGCCCGCGAGATTCTGGAAAACACCGAACTGCGGCACCAATACCTGGCGATCTAGTCTGTGGGTGGCGCATTGCCGGCATGACGCGATCGAGCACGCATTCTCGACCTTATCGACAAGAGCGGTTTGCCCTATCAGCTCACGCCCATGGGCACCATCATCGAAGGCGAGTAGGACGAGATAATGGCCGTCGTCACCGCCTGCTTCGAGGCGATGCGGGCCAGCCGGTAATGCCGCCATCCAGAACGCTATTCAGCCACCTTCTTGTCATAGCCGCGCGCGGCCATGCAGCGATCCATGATCGAGATGGCCATACTGTCCTCGACGGCCAAGTGGCTAGTCTTGCTACTGCAGGCCATCAGATCCGCCTCCCTTGTCGAGGAAGTCATTTCCGGCTTGACCCACTCATATCTTGTTGCGCAGCCCGTGATCAGGACGCACAGAGAACTCGCAAGAAGCAGTCGACGCATTTTGGTCACCCCATATGATCAACCCACAGAGTTCATCATAGTCAATATACGCAAAAATGCGAGTTGGACGTTAGGGGCCGGCATGGGATTTCTTTCCATGGTCCCGACAATCGCCGACCCACCAGCGCCGAGTTCTCGTAAACGTCCAAGGCCGCGCCAACTAATCCGAAGTCGACCCCTTATCATTCCAACTTCATCTTCAACCCGATTTCAGGAGGCTTTCCGATGGGCACTGATCCAATTCCGCTGAACCCCGAGCTGGTCCGCATACTGTCTGGCGTCACCACCGCCACGCTGACCACCGTCTTGCTGAAAAAGGGGCTGCGCAATGTCTGGATGCGTGGCGCCAAGCCGCTGCAAGCGGAGCAGCCGCGTCTGGTGGGCCGCGCCTTTACGCTGCGCTTCGTACCGGCGCGTGAGGATCTGGCCACGCCGGCCTCGTGGGGGGCGCCGATTTCCACCCGGGCTGCGATCGAAGCCATGCCCGCCGGCTGCATTGCGGTGGTGGATGCAATGGGCGTGGTCGACGCCGGGATCTTTGGCGACATCCTGTGTTCGCGCATGAAAATGCGTGGAGTCGCCGGACTGGTCACCGACGGCGTGATCCGCGATCTGGCTGGAGTGCTGGGCACAGGGCTGCCGGTGTGGTGCCAGGGCACTGCGGCCCCCGCATCGGTGGCAGGGCTGACCTTCGTCGGCTGGGAGGAGCCGATCGGCTGCGGCGGCGTGGCAGTGTTCCCGAACGACATCGTGGTGGTCGATGCCGACGGCGCGGTGGTGATTCCGGCCGCTTTGCTGGATGAGGTCATCCCCGCCGCCGTCGAGCAGGAAAGGCTCGAGGGATGGATCATGACTCAGGTCGCCGCAGGCACGCCGCTGCCCGGTCTGTACCCGCCCAACGACGAAACCAAGGCTCGCTACGAGGCATGGGCGCGCAGCGCTCGTTGATGCAATTGGCGTCCCGCCAGCGCCGACTTCTTGGACACGTACGAGAGCGCGCAAACTGATCCGAAACTGCTCCCTTACCATTCGCTCTACTGTTCAAGGATTGGGGGCGGGAAGGTTAGTGTCTCAGTTGTGCCCATTGCGGCCGGTCAGCATTCTTCATAGCGGCCGGTCAGCCAAATCCGCCTTCTACGAAACGGGATGCTACGAAGCGGCCGTTGGCGACCTTACCCTACCGGCCAACTCCGGTCGCTTGGTTTGACGAAGATCTTGCTAGTCTAGCGCGGCACCCTATTCTGCATAAAGCATGCTTGTCGAGAAATAGACTGGATTGATTTGCTTGCTGCGCTGCGTTGTTTGTACGCTTATGCCGAGTGTGTAACAGAGTGTGAGAAGAATATGGAAACGAACGATACAGAACGCGATCCCGCTGATCCTGCCTTTAAACCTCCGGCACATTGTTTGGAACGAAGAAAAACCAATCGGCTTTGGGCATGCAGAGTCGTCCGGTGGAATAAGGATTTGGACAACAGCCCAAGTCAATGCGCGGTAACGAATGCGTATGCGGCGGGCGCTTTTAAGCTGCTGGCGATGTTGGCACCCAATTGTGCTGCTTGTCGTTATCGCTAGCCGGTTACCTTCAGACATCTCCAGAAGGGCCAGAGAAGGCAGCGACGAATAGAGTCGTCTTACCCTGACTAGCGTCCGCCTTCGTCTTGGCAGTCTCTTTAGTGCCCCTTAGACCGCCATTCGTTCTTCTCCAAGACGCCCGTTTGGAAGCGTAAAGCCGGAGGGGTTCAAATCGCATTAACTTGCGGCTGCACCTACCTCTGCCTTCACCACATGCGCGAGACCCAAAACAAGCTCGGCATAGTCTCGCCTATCTGCGACCAGGATGTGGTCCCGAAGCCACTCATACAGAAATTGAAGCAGTTCCGATTCAGCAGACCCCAGAAGGGAGTGGCTCTCAATTTCGGCCACTTTGGTAAAAAAGTACTCATGGCCTTTTTTGTGTTCCTCGACATTCGGGATGCCGAACAGACGCATCAAGCCTTCCTCAAAATCAAAGTGACGGCGGGCGACTTGACCGAGTTCGACAACCTTGTAGTGTATTTTCATCCAGCCGCCTTTGGTCGCAACGATCTCCTCAACTTGAGAGAATTTGTCGATTAGGCCTTTGTGCTGATTGTCGATTTCCTCGATGCCTAAGGAATACTCATTTTTCCATTTCATATGGCCCCCTCTATCGTTATTCTTTTTGGATGCGTCCGCCGACATAAGACCACTTGTCGGGTCACGTTACTTCATATACGTGCCGGCTTCAACTACTCTTTAAAGAGTGATATTTACCGTAGCGGTTACGGTCCAGATCAGTTTGAATGAGGCCTGTAAGTCGGCTTGTGCGCGGATTATTGTTCGCGACGAATCGGGCCTAACCTCAAACCGCTGAATGCCATTGCGTACTGACTGGCCGTTATCGTTGCAGAGCCGAATTTCAGGTGAAAATATCGCTACCACATAACGAACGTCGGCTTCTGCATTTTCCGCATTCCTGGCGAAAGGCCGCTCCCAATTCTCGCGACGGTCGGCTTAGACATCATGTATTGACCTGCCGCACCTCAAGCGACGCGGGTTACGCTTGGGGCTTTTCAACCTTAGGCGCAGAGCCGAAATTGAGGGGGCAGGCCGTGAAAGAGTCTAACAAGTACATTGGACTGGATGTGCACAAGGAAACGATAGCGGTGTCGGTGGCGGAAGCTCAGGGTGGCGAAGTGCGCTACGCGGGTGAAATTGCCAATACGCCAGAAGCCATGGAGAAATTGGTCAGGCAACTCCGTAAAGGCGGAGCGAACCTGTCGTTCTGTTACGAAGCCGGACCCTGCGGCTACGGCATCCATCGACAGCTAACGGATCTGGGATGGGAGTGTCTGGTCGTCGCGCCATCACTGATTCCCAAGAAGGCCGGTGATCGGGTGAAGACGGACCGGCGCGACAGCCTGTCCTTGGCACGACTTCACCGAGCGGGCGAACTCACGGCGGTCTGGGTTCCGGACGGTGCGCAAGAAGCGCTGCGCGACTTGACGCGAGCGCGGGAAGACATGAAGCATCTGCAACGGCAAGCCAAGCAACGCCTGCTGGCGTTTCTGCTGCGACATGGCCGACGCTACGACGGGAAGAGTCACTGGACGCAGGCACACTATCGCTGGCTGGAACAGACGAAATTCGAGCAACCGGTGCAACAGATCGTTTTTCAGGAATACATCGACACCGTGAAGGCGATGAGCCGACGTGTCGAGGCATTGGACAAGCAGCTTGAAAGCGCCGCCGGCGAGTCGGTGTTCTGGCCAGTAATCGAAGGGTTGATGGCCTTGCGTGGCGTCAGTCTGCTGACGGCGACGACGATCGTGGCGGAAATTGGTGACTTGAGGCGATTCGCCAGCGCACCTCAACTGATGGCGTATCTCGGTGTTGTCCCCAGCGAACATTCCAGTGGCGGCACTAAATCGCGTGGCGGTATCACCAAGACCGGCAATGGTCACGTTCGCCGGGTGCTGGTCGAAGCGGCATGGACGTATCGCCACCCCGCACGCAAGATGACGGTATTGCAACGGCGTGCAGAGCGTACCCCGGAAGTCGTCCAGGAGATTGCCTGGAAGGCGCAAAAGCGTATGTGCGGGCGTTACCGATTGCTCGAATCCAGCGGCAAGCTCAAGGTGCAAGTCACCACCGCGATCGCGCGAGAACTCGCAGGCTTTATCTGGGCCATCGGTCAGGCGCTTCCACCGCCGGCCGCAAACGCATAGGAGAACAGAGCATGAGTTTGCAGTGTGTCGGTAGCAGAATGGACAACGGTGGGAGAACCCTCGGGTGCCCTATGAGGCGGCCAGCAACGGCATGACCCTCGAGCTTAGAGCGAGGCAGCTCCCCGACGAATCGGTTGTCATGCGGTACCCAACCCGCGCATATCAGACTGATCAACCGTCGGCATGCTGTCCGTTCTGCTACCAACACACTGCACGATGATTCAAAACCGTATTTAAGAAGACCTTGACGGGTCAATACATATCAGGGCACTGAAGCGACCGACCTCTCTTCGGATTCATCGCCGAAAAGCGGTCAGTGAAATTCCGTTTCCTGGAAGCTGCCTGTTGTCACCGAGTGCTCCGTGCCCAAAGCGGACGTAGCCCGATTCAAAAAGCCGACGCTCTCAATGCATCTGCGCCGCTCACAGATTGCACGCTCCGCCGCTTATCATTTAAACCGAACGCTCACCGTTGGGGTCC
>Ga0172379_10000461_pt1 | contig 102320 bp, 107 predicted proteins | sample GrowelOW334metaG_FD_119756 | JGI IMG/M metagenome (GOLD analysis project Ga0172379, IMG submission 119756) | Groundwater microbial communities from an aquifer near a municipal landfill in Southern Ontario, Canada - Groundwater well OW334 metaG | ecosystem: Environmental > Aquatic > Deep...
AGTCTTTTTTGCTGAGGCACACCATCCATGGGAGCGTGGAACGAATGAAAACAGTAATCAACGATTACGTCGGGTATTTCCAAAAGGAACGGACTTCAGTATGATTACAGACAAGGAACTTAGTAGCGTTGTGTGGATGATGAACCATACAAAGCGCAAATGCCTTAATTGGCGTACTCCATGCGAAATGTTTGGGAAGTGTTGCACTTCAACCTAGAATTCAAGGGTACAATTTGTACCCACCCTTACACAAAGGGTACTGACAAATTGTCAGTACCCTTGACTATTACCAAGATATTATCTTACTATTTCTTAACCTCCTCCCTCTTGAGTGGCATACCGATATGTTCTAGAAATGCCAATGTAGACTTTTTATCTTTTGAAGTTGTAACCATCGTAATAGCAAAACCAAAGACATCCTTTAAATCTTCATCAGCTGTCTCGGCAAAGATGGTGTGTTCACGGATACCTAGAGTGTAATTACCCATAGCATCTACAGAGTCTCTAGAGAGGCCACGGAAGTCCTTTGTACGAGGAAGAGCGATGTGAATGAGACGATCTAGGAATTCATTCATACGTGGACCACGGAGAGTGATCTGGTAACCAATAGGGTCACCTAGACGAGTCTTGAATGTAGCAATAGCTTTCTTGGTTGTACGAACAGCAGGCTTCTGACCAGTGATTCTCGCTAGCCTATCTGCAATAAGTTCAATCTTCTTTTTATCTTTAACTGAACCGAAACCACAAGAAATAACCACCTTGGTTAGACGTGGAGCTTGCATTGGATTTACAAGGTTAAGAGGAGCTTTGAGAGCCTTGAAAGAATCTTTTGTTAAATCGTAAACTGTTTTGTATGACATAGTGGTTTTCAGATTGGATTATTCCCAATCATTACTTTATTAAATGACTACTTTTTTGTTGACTTGGCTGGCTTTGCTGTCTTTACAGGCTTTGCCTCATCAGCATTCTTGGCTTTGGAAGCATTGAACGGCATAGAAATTGTAACCGTTTGACCCTTCTGACCTTCCTTGCGAGCACGCTCATGTTTCCTGACGGTATTTATACCTTCAACAAGAATCTTGTTTGTACTAGGAAAAGCTTTGACGACTTTACCTGTCTTTCCTTTGTCGTCACCCGACAATATTATTACGTTGTCTCCTTTTTTGATATGCATGGTATTAATTTAAAAATTTATGGTGAGCTTGTCGAACCATTAAACAATTTCAGCTGATCTAGAAACAATCGTTTTGAATCCAGCTTCACCAACTTCTCTTGGGATAGGTCCGAAGATACGTCCTGCGAGAGGTTCCTTCTTCTCCCTTTCAATGATAACTACTGCATTTTCATCAAAACGGATATAAGAACCATCTTTGCGACGTAGAGGTTTGGTCTGACGAACAACTACTGCACGGAGAACATCTTTCTTCTTGATAGCTTTGCGAGGTTCGGCTTTTTGTACAGAAAGGATAACCATCTCACCGATCTCGGCATAACGCTTCTTTGAAGCTCCGAGTACTTTGAAGATACGTCCGATCTTGGCTCCGGAGTTATCAGCAATATTTACAATTGAACGTGGTTGAATCATGGTATTGGATCAGGATATATTATTTGATGACTTTGAAAGACTTTCTCTTTGACATTGGTCGGCAAGCCTCAATGGTAGCCTTATCACCAATCTTCTTTGTATTACCAGCGTCATGTGCCATGAGCTTTGTAAGCTTGTTCTGGTATTTGTCATACTTTGCATGCTTTACGAAGCGCTTGATAGCAACCACGCAAGTATCTTTCATTTTGTCAGAAACAACTACACCGACAAATGTCTGTGGGGTTGTCTTGATTTTGGTTGTTGTGGTTGTTGTCATGTGAGTGCTGATATTACTTGAATTATGATCAAATGTCTAGACTAAGCTGACTTTCTACTAGCAGTGAGAATCGTCTCAATACGAGCAATGTCTTTCTTGATAGTCTTGGCTTCTTTGACATTCTTAGACTTGGCTCCAGCTGTTCCAAAACGAAATACTCTTAGAGCTTCATGCTTTTCGGCACGAAGTTTCATAAGGTCTGGAATAGTCTTGGTTTTAATATCTTTGATCTTCATATTTTTGTTATATTCTAGCTACGATCTTGGTCTTTACAGGAAGTTTTGTTCCAGCCTTGCGGAGTGCTTCAGAAGCAATCTTTTGATCTACACCATCAATCTCAAACATGATACGTCCTGGTTTGACTTCAGCGATGAAACCTACCGGATCTCCCTTTCCTTTTCCCATCTTTACTTCAGCTGGCTTCTGAGTATATGGATGATCTGGAAAAACACGAATCCAAACCTTGCCTGACTTTGTAGCGTAGCGTGCCATAACTTTACGAGCAGCTTCTAGCTGGTTGGAAGTAATACGAGCATAATTCATTGCCTTGAGGCCAAATGAACCAAATGAAACTTCAACTCCACGAGTATCGGCATGTGTCGCCTCTTTGGCTGGATGGGTTCTCATAGTGAACCACTTGCGATGTTTTACTTTTTTAGGAAATAACATGGTAGTAAATTAATGAATTATTCCTTCTTGCCATCTTTACCCTTTTCTCTGAATATCTCGCCCTTGTATATCCAAACTTTGATTCCGATATCACCATATGTCATATGAGCTTTCTCTCTGGCAAAATCAATATCAGCTCGCAAAGTTTGAAGAGGAATACGGCCTCTCTTCATATCTTCACTTCTAGCGATCTCTGCACCACCCAAGCGACCTCCTAGGTGTACACGAACTCCTTGAACATCTTTGTTTGCAATAATCTTCTCAACAGTCTGCTTCATAACACGACGGAATGGTAAGCGCTTTTCTAAAGACTCTGCAACCATCATTGCTACAATACTAGCGTTTGATTCTGGACTGCGGATCTCTTCAACATCAAGTTTCAATTCTTGACCATCAATCTCAGCTTTATTGTTCTTCAAAAGCTTGAGGATCTTTGCACGAAGCTTCACAACACCATCCCCTGCTTTACCGATGAGCATACCTGGACGAGAAGTCTTCACAACAACACGCAAAACTTTGCGATTACGTTCTATATCTATACCACCGAGGAAATTTGCACGTAGAGCTTCTGTCAAAAATTCACGAATGAGAAGATCTGCTTTGAGAGCGGTGCGATAGCCTTTATGCATGAGGAACCAGCGACTTCTCCAGTCTCTAATGATTCCAAGGCGATGTGAATATGGATGAACGGTGTGTGACATAATAGTTTATTTTTTGATTGTTTTCTTTACTGAAAATACTTTCTTTACTTTTGCCTTTTTCTCTACTTCAACCTTTGGAGCAAGGGTGATACTAACATGACTGGTTCTCTTCTTTATAGGGTGAGCTGAACCACGAGATACTGGCATCTGACGCTTCATGACGAAGCCTTGATCTACACGAATCTCTTTTACAAACAAAGTATCAACCTCAATCTTGAAGTTGTTTTTTGCATTTGCAACAGCTGAAGCCAATAGGTCATTCAAAGGACCTTTTGCTTTCTTGTCGGCATACAATAAAATGTTACGAGCCTCAACAGCACTCTTGCCACGGATCATATTTGCAACAACGCGGACTTTGCGAGGAGAGATGCGGTAATTTTTGAGTGAGGCGGTAATCATAGTAGTATATTATTTCTTTGGTGCAGCTACGGCTGTAGCAGCTTCCTTGGCAGACTTGGCAGCAGTCATCTCAGCTTCCTTGGCCTTCATCTCAATCTCCTTTTGCATCTTACCTCCGTGACGAACGAACTTGCGTGTAGATGCGAATTCTCCTAGACGATGACCTACCATATCTTCTGTAACCAAAACATCAATGTGAATCCTGCCATTATGAACACCAAACGTAAAACCAACCATTTCTGGGGAAATCTGTGAGCGTCTTGCCCAAGTCTTTATTGTAGCTGTTACGGCAGGCTTTTTGCCGGCAATCTTTTTCAAAAGATTTTCATCAACGTATGGGCCTTTCTTTAGTGATCGTGACATGGAAAAATGAATTAAAATAGCTCGAAAGAGCTTGCCACGCATGTTAACAGAGCGGTCGTTTGAAGTCAAGAAAGAATGTTATACTTATTCATAATATAAATTCACCCCACAAAATGACATACCAAATTATTTTAGATAATAATCAGATATTAACAGGGTCAGTTTTACGAGCTGGTATAACAATCGTTATTTTTATAATCATCGTTACAGCGATAATTATTTACATATCCAAACGACTTACTGAAAATAGACGCTTAAAATATGAGTTTATTACCATTGTTGCTCACAAATTCCGTACACCACTCACCTATGTCAAATGGCTCTGCGACGCACTCATTCCAGAAGAGATGGATCCATTCAAAAAGAAAAGTTTAGAAGATGTAAAGACTTCCAATCAAAAACTCATTGATCTTACAGGAACTTTGATAGAAATCGCTGATTCAGAAAGTTCCGGTGGAGCAACTTACGCCTACGAAAATATCCCCCTCGGCGAATTCGTCAAAGGCGTGTCCAGCAATTTCAAAGATGCCTTCCATAATAAAAACATCTTTCTTGGTATTCATTGTGATGACAATGAAATAAAGGTCAAAGCTGACAAGACCAGATTAGAATTTATCATTCATACCCTCCTAGAAAACGCTTCTATCTATACCTCAACTGGGAAAAATGTAGAGGTTACAGTTTCTGGAACATCATCAAAAGCTATCATTTCTATTCAAGACAACGGTATAGGTATATCAAAACAGGATCTTCCTCATATATTCACCAAATTCTTCCGCGGTAAAAACGCCAAATCAACCGACACTGAAGGTTTCGGAGTTGGTCTTTATCTAGCTTCTTCCATAATCAAACACCTTGGTGGCAAGATGACCGCTGAATCTGATGGTGAAAATCTAGGCTCAAAATTTACTATTGTTTTACCGAGGGTGAAATAGCTTTGATCTCAGATTTATAAACAGCGATACCCCCTAGGGGGGAGGGGGTATTTTCTTTTTTATTTATTTACCACCATTATAAAGATTTTATCAACTATCTTTAGAGTAATTTTAACGACGAAATCAAACATTTTATTAAACGGCGCTAGTCATATTCTTTCCAGGCTCTCTTCTGGAGACAACGTAAACATTGGAATATTTCTTGGAACGGCGTGTCTTTTGACCCTTACCAGCTGGCTTACCCCAAAGAGTCTTCAAACGACGTAGACCGCGACCTCCTCTCTGTTCACCTCCACCGTATGGGTGGTCACAAGGGTTTTGAGCAGAACCACGAACTGTAGGGCGAATACCCAACCAACGAGATCTTCCTGCTTTACCAATATTGACTAGACGAGACTCTTCGTTAGAAACTGCTCCGACACAAGCCCAAGCATCTTCGTGAATCTTACGAACTTCTGTAGAAGGCATCTTGATATGAGTATAACCAGCATCGTTTGCAACTACCTGACCGAATGAACCAGCAGAACGAACTAGTTTTGCACCAGAAGCAGGTTTAACTTCAATATTGAAAATGAATGTTCCAACTGGAATATTCTTCAAAGGTAAACGATTACCGACTTCAACTGGAGCTTTTTCAGAAACGATAAATGAGTTACCAACTTTCATGGTCTTTGGCAAAAGAATATAACGCTTGGTTCCATCTTTGTAGTTAACAATACCGACATAACCAGTACGGAATGGATCGTATTCAATAGTTTTGACCGTAGCGACCATGTCCTTTTTGTCATACATAAAGTCAATCTCACGATAGAGTTTCTTGTGTCCTCCACCCTTGTGACGAACTGTAATACGACCAAAAGCATTTCTTCCAACATCGCGCTTCATACCGTGTGTAAGAGGTTTATATGGCTCTGAGGCTGTCAAATACTCCTTGAATGGGAGAACAGTCATGTGACGGCGAGATTTGGTTGTAGGTCTAAATGATTTCATGTTAATTATTTATGGTGAGCTTGTCGAACTATACAAAATCTATTTTATCTCCTTTTTTAACTGTAACAACAGCCTTCTTGATACCAGCGACTGTACCACGACGACCCTTTACGAAAACATTTCTAATAGGAGTGTTGATGATAGAAATCTTGGTAGGAACAACTTTGTACAAAGTAGTAACAGCCTTTGCGATCAAAGCTTTGTTGGAATTCTTTGTTACTTCAAAAGTATATACCCCATTTTGACTCATAACTCCAGATTTCTCTGTAATACGAGGACGTAGGATAACTGAAGCTGTATTTGAAGCAGAATCTGAATGAAGAGCTGGTACAGAAACCTTTGGAGCAGGAACTTTCGTAGAAGTCTTTTGTGAGGTCTTGCCTTCTACTACAGAAGTCCTCTTGATTGGCTTTTTATCAGTCAAACCTTTTGCCATCTCAGCACCTTGCTGAAGTTTTTCATCTTTTCTTTTTTTGAATCCGAATATTGCCATGGTAGTTGTATTATTTATGGTGAGCTTGTCAAATTAAGCAGACTTAACGGTCTTAGCTGTTAACATTTTGAGAGACTCTGCTGGATTGGAAATGATAAGGAAAGTATGGTTGAGCAAAGAAACTGGATTAATATTGCGAAACTCTTCTATTGAAATATTGCCGAAATTATTGAAACTCTTTTCTACTGCAGTAGTCTTTTTGTCCAAAGCGATGATAGCAGTATTGACCTTTTTTGTTGACAATCTTTCGTATCCCTTGATCTTGGATAGTGAAGAAAGAATGTTCTTTGCCTCTTTTGTCTTTGGAGCTGCCATAGTCATATTATCAACAAAGAGAATCTCTCCTTCATTGAATTTCTTTGACAAAATAGTGAACAAAGCCTTTGCCTTTGCCTTCTTGTTGATCTTACGATCGTAGTTCTGAGTATTGCGAGGACCGTGTGCGATACCTCCACCAACCCAGATAGGAGAACGTGTAGAACCGTGACGAGAACGTCCTGTTCCCTTTTGTTTCCAAGGCTTCTTGCCTCCACCACGAACTTCACCACGAGTCTTTGTGTGAGCGATATTGCTACGAGAATTGGAATTCATCAAGCGGACGATCTCGTGAACCAAGTCAGCATTCCAAGGAACGCCGAATACTCCTTCTGGGAGTGAGATCTTGCCTGTTGCCTTACCTGTTTGATTGTATATTGTTGCTTCCATGAAAGAAAATAGGCTCTGAAGAGCGTGCAAAGCATCTTAACAGAGCCTTTTTACGAAGTCAATGAGTTGTAATATCAGACATCAAAGTACGCTACAAACCAAACAAAAAAACTTCATTGTTTCTTCATAACTTTTTTATAGTTTCTTTAACCTTTTTTTATCAGGATTTTAACTCGGTTTGGTACAATCTTTGACTATGGAACCTGAAATCAATTATTTTAATATGAGAAAAGAAAAGGCCCGAGAGATTTATTCTGCACAGAATGAAATCTATAATCCGTATTTCAAAACAAAAATTATTCTAAATTCAGACGGTTTTCATCATCTACAATTTTCTGCACGTGTAGAGAGAAATAAGAAAGAACAACTACTAAAATTCAGCTTATTACCTTTAGGATTAGACGTAATTAGAAAATCTGGAACAATTCAAGAATACCGAAAATTATTAACACCTATAGGTAAACCGTCTCCTTTAAACAATTCAATTCCAATGAAAGAAGTTGAATACTGGGGATTTGCCGCTATTACAGGTAAAAGTAATATTAAAATTAGAGTAATTGTTAGAAGAGTTGGTGACGGAAATATCATATTTTGGAGTGTAATGCCAAATTCAAAGATCAAACATGGCTATCAGAAAATATTCGACGTAGGTATTGAAGATTCTTAGATACAAAAATACCCCACTTAAGCGGAGTAGTTTTGTTATGCCTGCCTTCGGCTTAGGAATTCCATAGCTGAACGGGGCTTTCGCCCACAGGCATACCAGTAATATAGCAACCCTAAACAAAAGATGCAATTTTTTAAATAAAGTCTACCTCTTTCTTCTCCCGTACAGCAAACCTCAACCCCAAAACAATACCTGTAATTATGATAAATACACCCAAACCCCAAGCGGTTGATGATAATAATTGCGTATATTTCAATAGATGAGTATTGGTTAATAAATAATTCCAATCATGAATAACGTAGTCCCCTCCTAGAAGTGGCAATTGCATCAAAATAGAATCACCCACGTAAACAGAAACATTTACAATGTTATAACCAACAAACATCAACAACAAAGATGTAGAAAAATAATCTCTTCTCAAAAAGAAATATCCGGCAAAAATAAATGGTACAAGAATTTGAGTTAAAGAACCTCCTAGAATCTGGATAAATTGACCAAAGAAAATAAATATAAAATGACCAGCTTCATGAATGATCAGATCAAAATTATCTATAAAATGCCAACCCTGAGCATCCATAGCACAACCGAGAAAATACCAACCAAATAAGATAGCCGTCACCAATTTTGCATAACTTATTTTTTTAATCATTTTATTGTGTCATTCCCGCGAAGACTTTTACGTTGTCATTCCCGCGAAGGCGGGAATCCAGGATATTACCAAGTGATCCTTCAAACAATTATAACAAACTATTATCTCGTAATAATCCTAGATTCCCGCCTTCGCGGGAATGACAGAACATGCGGGAATGACACAGTAATTACTCATACCTCAATGCCTCAATCGGACTCTTCTTTGACGCCTGATTGGCTGGATAACCTCCAAAAATAAGGCCTATTAGCGCAGAAACGCTCAAACCAAGCATTGCTCCTCCCCACGGAAATACGAACGTCCAATTTACTCCTAGCCCCTTGGAAAGACCTATGGCAGTGATGAATGCCAAAGAAGCACCTAGAATAATACCGACTACTCCGCCAATAGCAGTAAGCAAGACTGCTTCAAGCAAAAACTGTGTGAGAATGTCCCTATCCGTAGCACCAAGAGCTTTGCGTAAACCAATCTCACGAGTACGTTCAGTAACTGAGACAAGCATTATATTCATGATTCCAACTCCACCTACAAACAAAGCTATAGATGCTACAGCTACAAGGAACCATGTGAGTGCACTTGTGATAGTACCCAAACGATTGGCAAGATCTTGCTGAGTTTGGACTGTAAAATCATCTTTAGTTGGATCCGTAATGCCGTGAGATTCGCGTAAGGTCAGTTTGATATCTTCAGCAGTAGCTTGAACTTCATTATCAGAAACAGCTTGTATGATGAGACGACTAAAAGATTTTTTACCGATAATATAATCCTGAGCAGTCGTATATGGTACAAGAACCATATCATCAAAATTGAAAAGTGACCCTCCACCAGTTGCAGGCAATACTCCAATAACTCTAAAATTACGACCTTTTATCTTTACCTTACTTGACAAAGGATCTTCATTACCAGTAAAAAGTTTCTCAGCGACTTTTGAACCCAACACCATCACATCACTACGGGATAAAACATTATCTTCACCAAAAAATTCACCTTGTGGATGAAGATCAAAAATCTCTGCCATCAGATTTGTGGCACCAAAAATAGATACTTGGTAAGTATTTGAACCGAAGGAAGCTGATCCTGCTCCGAAGATTGTTGGCATTATAGATTTCAGACCAGGAACATTGGCCTTATTTCTCAAAGCTACTAGATCCTTCTCTTTCAAAGAATCACTAAATAAAAATGTAACATCGGAAGGTCCTGTTGGTTCCCTTCCAGGAATGACGGCGATAGTGTTTGTTCCAAGTCCTTGAACTTGTCCCAAGATAAGTTCCTGTGCACCAGCACCAAGTGAGACCACGAGCATGATAGCCGTGATTCCAATCACTATTCCAAGAATAGTGAGGGACGATCGCGATCTATTGGTCGTGAGTCCGGTCAATGCAGTTTTTAAAGTGTGTTTCCAAGTCATAGTATTAAGTGCAAAGTGAAAAATTATTAAGTTTTTGTTTGCTAGATTTCATATATTAACAAATCACTACCAACTATTCACTACAACTTTGCACTTTGCATTGTAAACTTTTCACTACTTAACGAACTCATCATTAGCTGTCAATCTCTTTTTAACTTTCTCATCTCTTTCTATCTCTCCATCCAACAAATGAATTATGCGCTCAGCATGTTCGGCTGTGGAAGTTTCATGGGTGATAAGTACGATAGTTTTACCGTGTTCTTCATTCAAATGCTGGATAACCGCCATGACATTTTTACCAGATTTTGAATCCAAGTTACCAGTTGGTTCATCCGCAAAGATAATCTCCGGATCCGTAACTAAAGCTCTAGCTATAGCCACTCTCTGTTTTTCTCCACCAGAAAGTTCAGATGGTTGATGTGACATTCTATGTCCCAAACCAACAGACTCTACGGCTTCAATAGCTTTGGCTTCCCATTCGCTCTCTGGAACTTTGGAATAATATAGTGGCAATTTTACATTTTCCAAAACAGAAGTCCTAGGCAACAAATTGAAAGACTGAAAAACAAAACCTATTTCCCTATTACGAAGATCGGCGAGCTCATCACCAGAATATGTGGTCGTATGTTTGCCATTAAAAATATATTTGCCACTAGTTGGCAGATCTAGAAGTCCAAGCAAATGCAATAAGGTGGACTTTCCACTTCCAGAAGGCCCCATAATTGCTAGAAATTCACCTTTACGAACAGAGAAAGATACACTATTCAAAGCAATGGTATCAGCACCATCATTATACGATTTCTTCAGGTTGTGTACTTCTATGATATTCATTGAAAATTTCTAATTCCTAATTTCTAAAAACCCCATAGAAATAGATATTTAATTTAGATTATAAGGAAGCTCTCCATCTGAAACCATATGAACGAGTACCTGTAGGTAAACTAATACCAGGTGTAGGATTGAGTTCTCCACCTCTCATGTAGTATCCATTTCTATCTGTAATCAATTCAAAACCTGTTGTGGTAACATTCAAAACAATAGGAAATGGACCGTAGGACTCACTGCTTTGATTGTGATTTACTCCGATAAAGTTTGGGGTTACCGAAACAAACGGAGGTCTAGAAAAGGGTCTAGTAAAAGTGATCTGATTATAAACACCAATCTCATAAGTCCCGCTGAAAAGTGTATCAACATAGCTACTAACACGATTCGCTACATCTCCCCAATCAGTCAATTCACTCCAGACAAAACTAACAGAAGTTATATTCGGACCAGCTCTCCAAAACTCTGAATAACCTACTTCACTCTGCAAAGTTAAAGACGTACTTCCGTCAGGGAAAGTCGTATAGACATCCCTACTTCCCCCTCCCCCTCCTGCTCCAAGACCCAGAGAAGAAGTTGCTACCCATGCAGATTTACCATCAGCGTCAGAAACCAAAACTTTACCAGCACCTTGTGTACCATCTTGTATCTTCACAGAACCGAAAAAATTGGAAAGTCCCCAAACGTTAAGACCGACCGCGTCTGGTGACGACAGAGATTTGTTGATATCCAATCCACCATCTTTACCTTGGTGAATACCACCAATACTTGGTCCGACATTAATAGGAGCTGGGGTGTTATTGGTTGGTGGATTGCTTGGTGCTGGCGACCAAGTAGCAGCAGAAGCATAAGATATTGCTAAAGCAATAATAATAGTCGGTATAGTTATTTTCAGAAAATTGAAGATCTTTGTCATAGGTTTATGATTAATATTATTAAATTTTTTTAAAATGTTTTGTCCGCTTCAATAATCTTTCTTTTAGCCTCAATCTCTACCGGTGTCAATTTGATACTCTTATTCATTTGACTGACTTCTTTTAACTGGGTTTCTTTCGTCTTTACTTGTAAAGGAGTCAACGTTATTTTGAAATTACTAATAGCGACTTCAGAGAGTTGATTAGCTTTTGAAGATACAACCTTGCCATCTAAAATCATAGTCGGTTGATTTTGTGCAATATTACTACTCAAATACAACCCATAAAAAACTATGCCAGCGAGAATAAGACAAGCGATCATAGCAAATACCAACCTACCATGATGGTGTTCTTGTTCTGTAGGAAGATTTGAAATCCCTAAATGTTCATTATTATTCATGTTGTATGTATGTATTATAGAGATGATTACAAAATATAACGAACGTTACTATCTACAAAGCCCTTACTTCACATATGTCACCACCTTCTCCCCTTCACTAACTCCGTTTATTATCTCCACCATACCATCTGAACCTTTGAGACCTACTACAACAGGCATGGTTACAAAAGTCTTATTATCAGACTTGAGGATTCTTATGGATTTTACTCCGTCAGAATCAATGATAGCCCTAGCTGGTACACTTATGACATTATTTTTTTGTTTAGTTAAAATATCCAAATTAGCAGTCATCCCAGAACGAATCCTGACATCTTTGTTTATAAATTTAAGGGTAATCCTATAAGTAGGAACTCCTTCCAAAACAGTTTCGGCAGGATCCACAGCAACGACCGTAGATGGAAAATCAACGCTTTGACCATAAGCGTCCAGAGTTGTTGAAGCAATATTACCAATAGATATCTTGGCTATATCTGCTTCAGGAACATAAGCTTCAATCTTGTAATCTCCATCACTAATAACTCCAAAAGAAATAACCCCAGATGAGACAAACTCACCAAGATCTGGTTCAACTTTTGTAATTATACCGGTTATAGGAGAAACAACTTTACCTTTTGCTAATTCCGCTCTATAAGAGTCAACGACTGCCAATTGCGCTTGTATAGCTTGAGCCGATGAACCAGAATTTTTCAAGAGAAAATTGTTATATATCTGATCGTAGTTTGATAAAGCATTTTCTAATGAAGTTTTGGTTGTAGAAATAGAAGATATTGCTTGATTTAGAGTAGATAGACCTGAATTCATCGTTGATATATAAGAATCTATAGCTGATCGTGACAAACCTGAACTTCCAGGGTCTAGATCATTCACAACTGAAGATAATTGATCCATAAAACCCTTGATGGTAACTTCATAGACGTTAGCATTGGAAATAAGACTGGAAGCTGATTCTGAAGAAGTGGCTAAACTAAGATCATTTTTCCATTTATTTAGGGCTTCAGAAACAAGAACTCTTGAAGAATTTATGGAATTTTCAAAAGAGAAAGATTGTGTTTGAATGTTTATAGTCGGATTGGCACTTTGGGGATTGTTGAAAAATGTATCAGCATAATTATTTACAGCACTCTGTGTCTGTGTCAGAGCTGTTCTTACAGCGTTCAACGCGTCTTGTTTGGCATTAACAAGAGTAATCTTGGCAGTATTGATTTTTGATTGTTCTAGAGCCAATTCTGGAGCATTGAGGCTTCTAGAAAGATCGGATAGCTTGGCTTCTGCAGAAGCCAAGGACGCCCTATCACTCGCAGAATCAAGAGAGGCTATAATATCACCCTTTTTAACTCTATCTCCAACTTTAAAATTTAATACCGTAACTCTCCCTCCCTTTTCAAATGCCAAATCAGCCTTTTCTGTAGGAGAAATCTTTCCGGTTACACTAACTTTTTCCAAAATATTACCTACTGTAGCCGTAACATAATCCATCTTTGCAGAATTATTATTACGGAAGAAAACCGAATAGATTATTATGAGAAGAACAACACCGATAATGATGCCGTATTTATTCCATAAATACTTTTTTACAAAAGACTTTTTCATTCCCTATTATTATAGCAAAAAACAAAGAGTCTTCAAAACAAGAAAAAAGAGAAGACTTTCATCTCCTCCTTTTTCTCTTCTAATCTCTATCCACTAATCTCTCTTATTATTTCCCAACGATCTCAACCAACGTCCCCCTTCTTCCGGGAATAGCTCCTGAAACATAGATAACGTTGTCTTCCATATCAATATGAGCAACCTTGAGGTTTGTAACCGTAATACGATCACTACCCATACGACCGGCCATGCGCATACCTACTGGGACGTGGGTACGTAGACCTCCTCCGATAGAACCTGGCTCACGCTCTGAGTGCTTTTGACCGTGAGTGCGAGGACCTCCACCGAAACCGTGGCGCTTCACAACACCTTGGAAACCTTTTCCTTTTGAGATAGCACTGACCATGACCACATCACCTGGCTTGAATTGAGTTATTTCCAACTTATCACCGACTTTCTGAGCAATTGCACCTGATTGTTCATCAAAGCGAAATTCTCGAAGAGATGCGAATGAACCAAGTTCTTTGAAATGACCCTTTTGAGCTTTGTTGATATTGTTTGCGTTTCTTGTACCTTCACCGATCTGAACAGCTTCATAGCCATCATTATCCTTGGTGCGAACCTGAGTAACAACGTTACCACGAATGGTAACAGCGGTTACTGGAATAGCAGAACCAGAGGCATCGTAGATCTGCGTCATATTGAGTTTTCTTCCTAGAATGAATTTCATTGCAGTATTTTAATCAGACTTACATCATCTTAACGTCAATATTGACCCCTGATGGCAAATTTAGGTTTGTCAGAGCTTCAATGACCTTTGGATTTGGATTGATAATATCAATAAGGCGCTTGTGAACACGCATTTCAAACTGTTCACGAGAATTCTTATCAATGAATGAAGAACGGTTGACCGTGTACTTCTTGATCTCAGTTGGCAAAGGAACTGGACCATGAATTTCAGCATCATAACGAGCTGCTGTATCCATAATCTGCTTCAAAGAAGCATCTAGAATCTTGTGTTCGTAAGCACGAACTCTGATCCTCAAATGTGGATTCTCACCAATAGCTTTGACCTTCTTGGCACGAGGAGCCTTGGCCTTTGGAGATTCTTTTTTAATTGTTTCGTTTGTTTTTTCCATAATTTTGGGAAGGACTGGATAAGGAAAGTATTTTTCTTCCCTTTTCTCGGCCTATGCTATAACTTTTGTTACAACCCCTGCCCCCACCGTCTTACCTCCTTCACGAACGGCAAACCTCTGCTTGTCTTCTAGAGCGACTGGAGCAACGAGTTTGACTTTGAAAGTAATAGTATCTCCTGGCATAACCATCTCTACCTTCTCAGGAAGAGTTACTTCACCAGTGACGTCTGTTGTACGGATATAGAACTGAGGCTTGTATCCTGTGAAGAATGGAGTGTGGCGACCACCTTCTTCTTTCTTCAAAACGTAAACTTCAGACTCAAATTCTGTATGAGGCTTGACTGAACCTGGCTTGGCCAAAACTTGTCCACGAGAAACACCATCCTTGGCGGTTCCACGGAGAAGAAGACCTGCATTATCTCCTGCCATACCTTCTTTGAGAGATTTGTTGAACATTTCAATACCAGTAATAACGGTCTTACTTGTATCTTTGAAACCAACAATCTCAACTTCTTCACCAACTTTGATCATTCCGCGCTCTATACGACCTGTAACCACAGTTCCACGGCCTTCAATGGAGAAGATATCTTCAATTGGCATAAGGAAAGGCTTGTCTACTTCACGAACAGGAGTAGGAATATATGAATCCAAAGCGGCCATAAGTTCATCAATCTTTGTTGACCATGTAGCATCACCGTTCAAAGCGTTTGATGCAGAACCACGGATAACTGGAGTGTTTTTACCATCAAACTTATTTTTGGTGAGAAGTTCACGCACTTCTTCTTCAACAAGGTCAATAAGATCTTGTTCTGGTACTAGGTCGCACTTGTTCAAGAATACAACGATCTTTGGAACACCAACTTGGTAAGCCAAAAGAACGTGTTCACGTGTCTGTGGCATAACACCATCAGTAGCTGAAACAACGAGGATAGCACCGTCCATTTGAGCGGCACCTGTAATCATGTTCTTGATAAAGTCGGCGTGTCCTGGACAGTCAATGTGAGCATAGTGACGAGTAGCTGACTCGTACTCAACGTGCGACAAAGAAATTGTAACTGTCTTTGTTGCATCACGAACTGTACCTCCCTTTGTAATATCTGCGTAAGCTTTGACGTTAGCTAGACCCTTTTTGGACTGAACTGCCAAAAGAGCGGCTGTCAAAGTAGACTTGCCGTGGTCAATGTGGCCGATTGTACCGACATTGATGTGTGGCTTCGTACGATTGAATTCTGCTGCCATATGATTATTGATTTAGTGCTTTAGCTCGCATTGCATGGGCGTGTGCCATACAGCGAGAGCCAAAGATAAATTATTACTAGTTATTAAAACGCCCTAAGGCGCGTACCAAATAAGATAACATAATGGTGATAATTTCGCAAATTCCAACACCTATCCATACAACTGACTATGTGTCCCTATTTCTATAAAAATAGCGAAAAAACCTTCCATTTTATATACAGCCCTTATGTTACCTGTAATATTTATACTTCTATGCCTTACCCACTTACCCTGAAGAGAATGGTTATTCAACAAATGGTGTTGCTGGTCTATTAAAAGCAAATTTCTCCTTTCAATAAAAGCTTTTTTAACCTCAATATTTTGCCTAGGATAGGATTTCTCAAAATTCTTATGCAAAATGAATCCAACAATTTTCTTCATGAGAATAATGATGGATTCTTAATAATCTATAAATTAGCCAAATAGCGATCCATTTTGTCCATATCAGTAAAAAGTGGTGAGAGGTTTTTACCATTTTTCAAATCTTTTTCTGATTGTTTGATGATTTTCTGTAGATTTTTAGAAGGTTTTGAAGGAACGTTGAAAGTTACACTTTGATCAGCGATAAATTTCTTCAAGAAAGCGTTTACAACCGTACTCAAGGGCAGACCCATTAGTCCAGCTATCTTCACAGCCTCTTCCTTGACCTCTTTATCAGCTTTTATATTTATAACCGTTTTCATATCTAAAGTATATACAACGGTTAGAGATAGTCAATACTATTTCCTCTTCTCCTTGATCTCCTCAGCAACATTGGCTGGTACAACATCATAGTGATCAAATTCCATCATTGCACTACCTTGTCCAGAAGTCATAGAACGGAGTTGGGTGGTATAACCGAACATTTCTGAAAGTGGAACTTTGGCATGAATGGCCAATGCTTGACCCTTTGGCTCAGAACCTTCAATAGTACCGCGCTTGGAAGCGATAGAACCGTTGATGTCTCCCATGTATTTTTCTGGGGCAACAACTTCAAGTCTCATAATAGGTTCTAGAATAACAGGCTTGGCTCTCTTGGCAGCATCTTGGAAAGCTTGAGAAGCGGCGATTTTGTAAGCAATTTCTGATGAGTCCACATCGTGATATGAACCGAATGTTAATTCACAAGAGACGTTGACCATCTTGTAACCAGCCAAAATACCGCGATCCATAGCTTCATGGACACCCTTTTCTACTGCTGGAATGAACTCATTTGGAATAACACCTCCCTTGATAGAGTTGATAAATTCAAAATCATCATAACGATGAACAGTCTTTGGAATTTTCTCCCCTTCTGGCCATGGTTCCATAGGTTTCAAAGTTAGACGGACGTGTCCATATTGACCCTTACCTCCAGTCTGCTTGATATATTTGTTTTCAGCTTCTGCAGTGTTCAAGATTGTCTCTCTGTAAGCTACTTGAGGCTCACCGACATTGGCTTCAACACTAAATTCACGCTTCATACGGTCAACCATGATTTCCAAATGCAATTCACCCATTCCTGAAATAATAGTTTCGCCAGTTTCCTGATTTGAAGAAACTCTAAAAGTAGGGTCTTCGTTACCAAGTTTACGTAATGCCATACCCATCTTTTCTTGGTCAGCTTTGGTCTTTGGTTCAATACGTAGAGAAACCACAGGTTCCATGAATTTGATAACTTCAAGAACAATAGGATTGTTTTCGTCGCAGAAAGTATGAGATGTCAAAGCATCTTTGAGACCTACAGCTGCAGCAATCTCACCCGCAAAGACTTTCTTTACTTCTTCACGCTGATCGGCTTGCAAGCGAACGATACGACCGAGGCGTTCTTTTTTACCAGTTGTAGAGTTGTAAATATAAGTACCGGACTCAATAGTTCCTGAATAGACACGGAAGAATGTAAGCTGACCAACGAAAGGATCGTTCTGGAGTTTGAAAGCTAGAGCTGAGAAAGGTTCACTATCATCTGCATGACGGAAAATCTCCCCTCCTGTATTAGGATCTATACCCTTTATAGAAGGAATATCCAAAGGTGATGGTAGATAATCAACAACAGCATCTAGAACTAGTTGAACACCGACGTTCTTCAAAGCTGAGCCAGTAAATACTGGGAAAATCTTATTGGCGATGACAGCAATACGTGTAATCCTCTTCAATTCATCAATAGAAATCTCTTTTCCTTCAAGATACTGTTGCATAGCAGTATCATCATTCTCAACAATCTTTTCAATCATTTCTGCACGATATTTCTTTGCATCTTCTAGCATATCTGCAGGAATTTCCTTTTCAATAATATCAATACCTTTTTCTCCTTCAAAATAGAAAGCCTTCATACGCATAAGGTCAACGACTCCGTTATGTTCTCCTTCTAGACCGATAGGAAGTTGGAAACGGATAGCGTGTTTATTCAATCTTTCTACAATAGACTTGAAAGACCTTTCAAATGAAGCACCCATACGGTCCATCTTATTGATGAAACAAAGACGAGGAACTTTTCCATCGTCAGCGTAACGCCAGTTTGTTTCAGATTGTGGTTCTACTCCAGCCACTCCGTCAAAGACAACAACAGCGCCATCTAGTACGCGTAGAGAACGCTTTACTTCTACAGTAAAGTCAATGTGTCCTGGTGTATCAATAACGTTGAAACGAACCTTCTTGGAAAGATCCGTCTTTGGCATGTATGTAGGATTCCAAAAACAAGTGATGGCAGCCGCTGTAATAGTAATACCGCGCTCCCTTTCTTGTTCCATCCAGTCTGTGGTTGTCTCACCATCGTGAACTTCACCGATCTTGTGGATCATTCCCGTGTAATACAAGATACGTTCTGAAGTCGTGGTCTTACCGGCATCAATGTGAGCAATGATACCGAAGTTGCGCATACGCTCAAGAGGATAGTCGCGGTTCATAAAGGTTTGGGCTTATAAATAAATAATAATCTATGGTAAACAAAAAAGCAGGAACTGCTTATTGCCCCATACAATACAGTAAACGGGAGAAATAATCAACGCTTAAAGCTATATCATCCCAAGTAAAGTATCCTTCCAACCCTTCTTCTCTGGTGTACTCAAAAAGAACTCCGATGGACAAGTCGTTTTTGGATTGATTTCTCTATGACCAAAGATTCTATCTTTTGAGACATTAGAGTATTTCTTACGGATCAATCCTGCGATAGCTTCAAGCTCAATCTGGCTTGGTACACCATTTTCATGATCATCATCCAAACAAATAGCCGTACTTCTACAGTTGATATCCCAATTCCCCGCTTGCCAACCTATCTCATCATCATTCAACAACCTCTCGCACTTTCCATCTTTACGAACAATCCAATGATATGGCCAAAAAACTTGTAAACCATTTCTAAAATGTCCTGAATAAATAAAATTATCTTTTATTTCTTTGTTAGCATCATAAGTAGGACCTTTCCCTGCATACTGTGGAGCATATAGACGAACAAGTTCTATAGCTGACAAACGTTCTTTGGTCAAACCAGGGAAAGAACTCGTATGATGAATAATTATAGTATCAATAGGTTTTCTTTCTTCATCAAAATTCTTACCTTCTTTACCCAAGGCCACATTTCCAAGTATCAACTGCTCCTCAAAGAAATCGTACACTCTTTCTTTTTGCTTTTCGTAAGCGGGACGATCCATATCATGTAAACGACTCAAATCCTTCAAGACTTGAGGAATCTCTTTATACCAGTGAGGATTCTTTATCTTTATTTTCCATTCAGAAATGTTGAAGGTGAACATAACTAAGATAAATAAGCATTTTCCCAACAACTGTAACATACCCAACCAAATTTATCTTGGATTGTAACCGGAGTAAGACCAAAATAATGCGCACCATACCAAGCCCCGTCACTTGATATTGTGACAAAAATCAAGCTGTGACATTCCACACAAAAAACGATTGCCCGTTGTTTCTGTGTAAGAATTATTGATTCTTGGATTGTATTCATATTATTTTTTGTAATGATTTGTAATCTGAAAAACTTCAATCACGTCCCCTTTCACGAAAAATAAGGCTCTGTATTTACGATCAACCCTAAACGAGTAAATTCCATGCCATTTCGGTTCCAGTAATTCTGTGTTTAAAGAAGGATGTTTAATATTCGAAACAAGCAACACGGTAATCTTTTTCCACTTTGAAGTCAGCTTATGTATTGCCAAATATTCCAATAAATCTGAACGAAGAGGTAAAATCTTCATAGATCAGATATTTACTTTGAATAAGAAGATTTTTGGAGACCGCTTTCTAGGTCGGAAATGAATTCTTTTGTATAGAGTTTTGAAGCACGAAAATCTTCGACAATATTCTTGACTGGATCTTTTATAAGCAATTCAAGTAAGCGTGTAGCCACATTACGATAGGCTTTTGACTCCTTCTTCAGCTTGCTATATTCAGTTTTTGAGATAGTAATTCGATTCATAGAATAATGATAGCAAACAAAAACATCCAGTCAATATTGACCGGATGTTTTTGTTATTTCTTGAAATGACTCCTTTCGTAAAAATTACCAAGCAAAGTGAGCAAAAGCTTTGTTAGCTTCGGCCATCTTGTGAACGTTTTCACGCTTTTTGACAGCTTCACCTTCATTCTTGGAAGCAGAGATGATCTCATCGGCCAACTTCAAATGAATAGGAGCACCTTTCTTGGAACGAGCAGCTTCAATGATCCATTTCATTGAAAGAGCCATCTTACGTTCTGGGCGAACTTCGCGAGGAACCTGATAGTTGGCACCACCGACTCGGCGAGAACGAACTTCCATAGCTGGAGAAGTATTCTTGAGAGCAGCTTCAAAGACCTCTAGAGGATTTTCAACTTTGGCTTTCTCTTTGATAGCAGTCATACAATCAGCAACAATGCCTCGGGCAATGTTTTTCTTTCCTGATTCCATAACGTAGTTGGTAAATTTGGACAATTTCAAAGAAGCATAATTCGCATCAGGCTTCAATTCACGTTTTATATTGAGTTTACGTCGCATGTTAGTTAAATTAAAATTGAAAAATCAAAATGACAATTCAAAATAAAAAATTATGAATTATTAAACCTTAGCTGCTTTTGGTCTTTTATTACCATATTGGCTACGACCTTTTCTTCGAGCTTCTACACCTGCACAGTCTAGAACACCTCGGACTACAGAATAACGCAAACCTACATCCTTTACGCGACCTCCCTTTAGAAGAACCACTGCGTGTTCCTGCAAGTTATGACCCATTCCTGGGATATAAGCAGTAACTTCAAGACCATTAGTAAGACGTACGCGGGCAATCTTACGAATAGCTGAGTTAGGCTTCTTCGGAGTCTTGGTAGTAACTTTCACGCAAACACCTCTCTTGAAAGGAGCTGGGAAGAAACTTGGTCGGTTCTTGATCGTATTGAAAGTACGAGTCAAAGCGACAGATTTTGATTTCTGCTTGAAACGCTTCCTTGACGACTTGGTCAACTGATTTATTGTTGGCATAATTAAGTGACAGAACTTCCATATTCGGAAGCTCTTTGATCCGCTTTTTTATAGCGAAATTATAATTTTGTAGCAAACTGAATTTTTCACCAAAGATGATATGAGAAACACCATCCCCGATTACTCATTTTGCTTGATAATGTACCGATCTCCATCGACGGAGACAGTGGGGATACATTAGCATGAGAATATGAATCGGGCAAATGTTACAGCAATGATTTTATGGATTCAGCGTTTAAGGTGTAGGCTCGAACAAAAGAATCGTCCACATGAGCATATAAAATTCCTTCACCTAGTTTTGTCTCTACGAACTGACTAGCAAACGTAATAGTTACCGCTTCAGTATCTTGGATAAACGGCTCAGGGGAAACCCAATCAATTTTTCCATTTTCGTAATCATAAATAAATAACCCCACTGAGAACATTCCGTATTTTATTTTGTCGCCCATTTTTTGGTTAGCTTCTCGTCCGTTCATTATACCCAATAACTTTCCTTCACCGACATCAATAAAGTTCTTTGGCAACAAAGGTCCAGGTGAGGCGTGGCCACCAATCCAAGCAATATTATGTTCTTTAGGATGAAATACTGTCTCTCCATACCTCCACAGTTTGCTCATATCTTCTGCAATAGCAACTTTAACAATAGAATAAGTTGTATCAGTCTGACGATCTCGAGATTCAATAAGGTTATACCTGAAACCTTTAGAGTTAAGCGGAGCTATAGAAACTTCCTTTGCACTTAATTGTACTGTGTCCATAAGTACAGGCATTGTCATTTCTAGAGAATCTAAATCTTTTCCAACAGCATGCCCAAGATGTATCTTCATTTTTTCTCCTTCATCATTCATCTTTTTTGATGGCCCTATTGGAATTGTGAAATACAGATGTATTAAACCAGTAGTTTCATCTATCCAAATATCTGGATCCTCCAATCCAATAAAATCCCAGTCTTTAGGAGTCAAACTGTCTATAATTTCTTTTTCGTTTCTAATTATTATACGATCACCAATTTCAAAATACTCCAGCGAATTTCCTCGTATTGTATGTAATTCACTTCTATCAATATATCCTTTTACCGTTACATCTCCCTCTCTACTTGTAATACATCTAATTATCCCTTCCTTATATTGAACTCTTGGGTCAAGAGCAATCGCCATAACGTGCGTAAACTTTTTATCTGTATTTATTACTCTACCCTCATGCTGAACATATAATTTTGACATAGATTTATTACTATAATTCTTTTTAATATTCATATTCTATAAAAGAAACTGAAAAACAAAATCAAAGTCCCACACCAGTAATCAGCTTAAAAGCCCAAGGGATTATCGGAGAAACAAATCTCCAGAGAAAGAAAACGACAATGAGGACAAAAATAGGGGCATAGGTCTCCATCATCATCCTTATTTGTCCATATTGATTTGGTAACCAAGCGAACAATAACTTTGAACCATCTAATGGTGGTAAAGGAATAAGATTGAATATTGCTAAAACCAAGTTGATAATGACTATATATGAACAAATCTCTATAAAAGGAGCGCTAAAAGTTGCTCCACTGATTGCAAAACGAATGATCGTACCGAATACAAGAGCTAATAAGAGATTGGAAATAGGGCCAGCAATAGCAATGAGGAATTCCCCTTGTCTCTTATTCTTTAAATTATAAGGGTTGTACTCTACAGGTTTTGCCCAGCCGAAAGTGAAACCCGACAGAGATGTGATGAGTGGAAAAAGAATAGAACCAACAGGATCTATATGTTTCAAAGGATTCAAAGTCAATCTTCCCTGCAATCTAGGGGTAGGATCACCCAACCTATCAGCCATAAAACCGTGAGAGATCTCGTGGATAATGATTGAGAAGATTAAAATGATTATGGAGAGAATTGTTAACATGGGGTTGAATATCTATAAGCTCTATGTTAGCATATCACTCTAATCAACTTTATGTCCAAAGTCTGTGCAATAACTAAAAGAGGTTCAGTAATGGGAGGTCGTTATTCCAACGCCACTCGTGCTACCCAATTCAACCCTTGTGGAAAAATCCGCAAATATCCAAATCTTCAAAAGAAGCGTATTTATGTTCCTGAACTAAAGAAATCCTTTGTTTTGAATATCTCTACACGTGCACTTCGTACTATTGAAAAGAACGGTGCTTTCGTTACATTGAAAAAGGCAGGTGTTATATAAGACAGTTGATTAATCTTGATAGTATTTATTAGATTTGATATGCTTCTATTAGAAGTATGCAATAATAACTTATGAGGCGCTTTGGTGTTCCCTTAGAATATCTAGGGCTTGAGCTAAAGATAACCACCTTGTGAGACGCTACTTCTAACAAAGAACCCGCTAAGGCGGATTTTTTGTTAGATTATTCTTTAAAAAGTTCCCTGCCCTCATCAATAATATTCCTTTGTAAAATCTTAAAAAATTCTTCCCCAAAATATCCACCTTCTAAATATCTAGCCAATGCGCCGACAACCCAATCAGCAATTTGGACATTAGCCATAGAAATAGAATCGACCATTTCAATTTGTAAAACCACATCTTTAGAAAGACTCAATAAGAGATAAGCTCTGAGAGATTCTTTAAATTCAGACTCTGACATTCCACCTAATCTTCTTCGATCACAAAATATCCTAAATTCCTTATCATCTGTTGGTAAATATGAGGCAAGTAATTCACCAACAATATTTGTATACAAGAGACCACTTCGTAATTTATTCTTATGGATATAATCTTTAGGAATATTCTTATTAAACACATAAACAAATCGTATATGTATATCGAGTCTAGAGAGTTCCCTCAACATTTTTAAACGTAAATCATCAGAGATTCCCGTATTTGACCATTTTATTTCATTCAAATCACGCATCTTTACAGGAAAATGACTTCTGCACCATGCACGAAATCTTTTTGCTGTAATTTTTGGTTCTTCAATTGAAACAGATGCTATTACAAAATAATTTTTATTATCACGTTTTGTAAATTGACCACTTTCATCCAGAAAAATATAAACCATATTCCTATATGATTAAAAACTATTCCCAATTCACAACCTTAACTGTCTTTCCGTCAGAAGTTATCTTAACCGTTCCCTTCTCTTTCAAATTGAACTTCTTATCATCTTTAATATAAGCCAGAGGATCTATAACCTCTTTCTTTGCCTTCGCCCTTAAAACCGTAGACTTATTTGTAACCTTGCGTGAATACACCAAGTACTCTGGCTTAATTTCATTTATCAATTGTGAATAGATATTTTCCGGCAAAGCACTATGTGAAACTACTAGAACATCTGCATCGCCCAAAGTAGAAGATGGTGAAAAAACTATAGCCCTTTGGGTTTTATTAGAGGCACTACCCAAGAAGGTAATATTTGTTGAACCAAAAGAGATATTAAATAAAACCTCTGGTGAACTTGTCTTAGAATAAGTAAAATCACTATCTTTGATTGGAAATATGGATTTTATAGAAACTTTTCCATCTAAAACAATATTATCATCTGCCAAAACTTTGTCTGTTTTTATATTTTCAATATTTAAAGTATCAATAAAAGTAGAATAAATCTGATCCGTAGAACTAGCCAGACCAACAGTCTCTAATGTAACAGCAGGTACGAAGGCTTGATTGACTTTGTAACGCTCCACCACATCTATGAGGCCCGAGACATTTTTACCATCGGTATTGGTAGCCATGATCATATCTATATAATGCGAATAAAAAGGAATAATCTTAGTCAATTCTCTTATAATCTCAGAATTTGGACCACCATCAATAAGTATCCTTTTATCTTCTGGAGTACGTATGAACATGGAGCGTCCATTACTTAGAGAAAAAATGTATATCTCTAAAATAGGTGGCCTACTAGATTCTTTCCAAACGTAACCACCTAGACCACTAGCCAAGGCAGTAGAAGCTACAGCTATAACCAAAGGTTTTGATATATTCATACCGTAATCATATAGATACGAGTTAAAATCCTGATTAAGAAAGGTTAAAGAAATGATGAAGATTTTTTGATGATTTTAACTAGGTATTACCTCATTAAAATCATTTACCGTAAACAAAAAAGGTCTTTTGGCGTATAATCAAGGTCTATTCTCAATAATAAATCTCAAAATAATATGAAACAATTCACCCTAAAAACATTCACCATTCCGGCTCTAAAAGGAATTTCTGCAAAAAATATTGAGGAGCATTTGAAGCTATACGCTGGCTATGTCAAAAACACCAATCTGATCCTTACGAAGATTGAGGAACTAAAAAAAGATACTGACTCATCAACCCCCTCAGGACAAGGTAATGCATATATCGTCGGAGAGATAAACAGACGTTTCGGTTTTGAATACAATGGTATGCGCAATCATGAAATATATTTTTCTTCATTAGAAGGCGCAACCCCTCTTAGCGATAAAAGTTCCCTCAAAAAAACGATTTCTGAGACTTGGGGATCCTTTGATGCTTGGCTGGCAGAATTCAAACTTATTGGACTTACTCGTGGCATTGGTTGGGCTATTCTATATTATGATAATAAAGATGGTCGTCTCCTCAATGCTTGGATTGACGAACAACATTTGGGACAACTTCAAGGTTGCTCCCCTATTCTCGCTATGGATATGTGGGAACATTCCTATGTAGCCGATTACCAGCCTTCTGGAAAGAAAAACTATATTGAAGACTTTTTTGCAAATTTAAATTGGGAGGTTATTGAAGGAAATTTCAAAAAAGCGGTTAGGTAATACAATTGCGAAATAAATCTATTATGTAAAGAAAAGGTGTGTTCAATTTCTTGACACCGCTCCTTATTTGGAATAAACTCCTACCAGTGAAATACTTTGAGATTTTTGAGATTCTCTAAGAGCGGAAAATCCGGGTCGGCCGCCAGCGTTCGCTTCGGCGAATATGCAGTATGGAGGGATCGCTTCATGAAAATGAGGTGCCCGTCCTCCAGAGAATCTCAAAGTTCTTGAGGTATTTTTTATCGGTGACAAAAGAGGTGATAATGATTATCTCATCATTTACAGATTCAAAAACGATTACATGTGGTTCTCCTTCATTATCAGGAAAGAATTTAGTAATCAATAAACGATTATTCTTTCCCTTAAGAATAATATCTGGGTTCTTGAAAATTATCACCATCATTTCAAGTAAGTTTTTACCTTCCATATCTTTCTCTGCAAGATGCTTAAAAGTCCTTCTAGAAAAATGTATCGATTTAAATTTTGTATTTAACAATTGAGATACAACAACCGTATTAAAATTAGTCAAAATCTTATCATCAGGATTATCAATCAAAACATTTTTTGGTAACTTCTGAAATTCTTTAAACAACAAAAGTAATGTATTTGAATCTGATCTTGATCTAAAAAGTTTAAAGCGGGTAAAAATCTTTCTTCTTAAGTAAACCCCCGCAAACACCACATAAAATCCAACGACCCACCAAAAGGAAAATGCTTCAACTTGTAATGAAGCAAACGGGAATCTGGCGAAATTGTTGACCATAAAAAGTTCATAGGAAAGCAAGAGATGACTTGCCCAACCAAAAACTTGAGCCAGTGGTAACCAAAACATTCCTACAATCCCAGTAATAAAAACAAAAAGCATGGTTACAGGAATAAAAGGTAGAACCAAAATATTGACCAACATTCCAATTATTGAAATCTGTCCCATCATATACAAGATGTAAGGTGAAACAAATATTTGTGTAGCTATAGTTGAAGCAACAATACCTCGTATACCAAATCTCTCCGTAATAAATGTCAGGCGCTTTTCTATTGGACCAGCAAGAATGATAAGTCCTAGAGTTGCCAAAAATGAAAGCTGGAAAGAAGGGTCATGCAAAAGTATCATCGGATTTTGAACGAGCATGAGAAGACCAGCAAACATGAGCGCATGAATAACACTATAATCACGTCGGATAATGTCAGCGAAAAGAGCAATACTCGCCATCAGACAAGAACGAACAACCGTGGCACCACCGCCAACCAAAATTCCAAACAAAGCGATACCAATACCACCAACTGATATTCCCCAAACTCTAGGCAAAAATGAAAGTAGGCGACGCATAGCGTCTGCAACAATAGTGATGTTGTATCCAGAAAGTACAACGATATGTATAAGTCCAACTTTTCTAAAATCATCTAACAGATCATTCCCCAGAGCAGACTTCTCCCCCACCACCAGACCAGATGCCAGAGCAGAGTGTGGTTCCCCTAAAGTTTTCTTCAAATTATTTACGAAATTTCTTTTCAGAGAAAATAATTGTGAAGAGAGTTTAGAAAAAAATGATTGAATTCCAAACCAAGATGAATTATTTTGTTGAACAATTTTCGTCAATGAAACAACCGCACTTTTCATCTCAAAATAAATATCATCTTTTGCCAGATAATTTTTGTAATCAAAGATGCGACCCGAACCACTGTCAAAATTTGTCGGCTGTAATAATTTTCCTTTGAAAGAAACTTTATCTCCAAAAGAAAATCGTGGATAAAGTTTGGTTTTCAAGCGAATGAGAAATTCTGTATTACAATATTTTGACGTACTCACTACCGAAAGATCCAAAACTGAGACAACAAAGACTTGTCCGTTTTCTTTTCGTTCTGGTTCATTCTCAATAATCCCAACTCCTTGAACATTCTGTTTCACACAATCACCTATATCTGGTGGCTCTATACCAAAAGATTGCCAGATACGAAAAATGGCAGTAGCTATGAATATACTCCAAAAAATAAAAACACCTCTCTTCATGAGAAGCATCATACAAGCGCGAGTTTAAATCCTGATTAAGAAAGGTTAAAAAAATGATGAAGAAAACTTAGCCAAGGCCTATCTCGTCAATCAAATCAAATACGCCTCATATTCTTCTATTATTTTATTTTCATCTTCTACACTAATAGCTTTTTTATATCTTGCACCTCTTGCACCCTTTACTCTTTTTTCACATTCAGACCATGAACGATGAGTCTCTATGACACCACCAACAGAACTTACATATGAATATGCTTTGGTTTTGGAATGAGATGATGAAGATTTCTTATCGTCTTTCTTCTCTTCATTATGTGAAACATCCAAAATATTTTGTAAAGCATATTTAGAAAGAGGACCTTTGTATAACCTGATTTCTTGACCATCTGCAAAGGCAGTAGCTATCTCATCACATCTCTCGTTGCCGACAATACCGATATGACCACCGACATATTTCCAACTAACAGTTTTACTTTCTACTTGTAGAGAAAGTTTCATCCACAAATCTTTATTTGAAACATCCTCTTTTGTCTTTGTCTTCCAGCCATTTTTTTTCCAACCTTTTATCCATTTTGTAATGCCATTTATTACATAAGAAGAATCCGTATTGACAGTACAAGCTGAACCATCTGATGTATGAGAAAGCCCCTCTATTGTCGCCATCAACTCCATCTTATTATTTGTTGTAAATTTTTCACCACCACCAAGCTCTAAAACTTCTGATTTATCAGAATCAAGTCTTGATACCACAACAGCACCCCAACCACCGGGACCAGGATTACCTCGCGAAGATCCATCTGTAAAAATTATATTTTCCATATTATTAAAATCAGTATAGCAAATTATTTGACAATGACATCTATTATCCTCAACCTCAATTCACTCCTTCCTCTGTACATAGATTTTTCCAAAGAAGCTACGAGATCAATCGTTTTATTAGCTATAACTTTACTTGCCCAACTTTCTTTCGCCCCAAAAAATGATATGGCTGAGACTTTTTCTCCACTCTTTTTCTTGAATGAAAGCTCAACATGTTCTTTACCCTTTCCAAAAATTTTAACCTCAACAGGAACAACATCTCTAAAAAGAAAAACTGGTTTTGGATTACCGATACCAAACGGAGCTAACTTATTTATCTCATTATACAATCTAGAATCAATCATTTCTAAAGAAAGTTCCATATCTATAACTGAGTCAGATTTATTTTCAATACTATCAACCTCCAAATCAAAATCGCCAGTTTTTTTGATATTTTTATTTAGAGCTTTCTTCATATCACCAACCGCTTTGTTTAACCTTTGCTCCAAAAAGTGTACGTCATCATTGGAAACAGCGAAACCGCCAGAATGGTGATGCCCACCAAATTGTAAAAATGTTTCTATTGGAGTAGCTCGCATAAGTTCTACTACATTGGTTTGCCCTTCAGAACGACAAGAGCCCTTTATGATATCGTCCCCATCTCTCCCCCAAAAGAAAGCTGGTCTATCAAATTCCTCTGCACAAGAGTTTGCAACCAAACCAAGGAGCGATGGTCGCCACAGAGGATTACCCAAAACTATTACGTCTGGCAAAGAATCTTGATATCTTTCATGTAAAATTTTCTTAACCTCTTTGACTAGAGAAGCGACGACCCCTTTTCTTTCATTATTTATCTTATCCAAATGATCTGCAAAAAAATGAGCATCTTCATCAGTGTCTGCAGAAAGAAGCTTGAAAGCGTCCATAGGTTTCCCCATGCGTGAAGCCGCATTGATCCTAGGGGTGATCATAAAAGCAATATCATCTTCAGTTAGAAATCTTTGATTTATATTCAATTTACGCAAAAGTTGCATCAAGCCTTTCCTAGGACTCTTACGCAAAACTGCCAAACCAAAATGCGCAAAGATGCGATTTTCTCCAGTTAGACTGACCATATCTGAAAGTGTAGCAATACCGACCATATCCAATAACCATTTCTCGTGCCCTTCTTTCAAACCAAAACGATTCTTTTTTAGAATTGCTTGAATGAGTTTATAAGCAACACCAGAACCGCATAGATTTTTATCAGGATAAGGACAATCTTTTTGTTTATGATCAACAATAGCAAAAGCTGGCGGTAAAGGAGTTGGTGGTTCATGATGATCTGTAATAATCACATCCATACCCAATTTTTTCGCACGAGTGACTGGCATAACATCAGTAACACCACAATCTACAGTTATGAGTAGCTTCACCCCTTCCCCAGCCAATTGTTCAACAGCTTCTACATTCAAACCAAAACCTTCATCATGACGATGTGGAATATATATAGAAAAATTACTGAAACCAATTCTTTTGAACAAATCATTGAAAATGACAGATCCAGGGATACCGTCAGCATCATAATCGGCATATATAGCGATACGTTCATTATTATTTATTGCTTGAACGATACGATCGGCTGATTTTTCGGCGTCTTTGAGAAGAAAAGGGTCATGAATATCTTTCTCATAATCTGGAGCCAGAAACTTTTCTGCGATTTTATTGTCCAAAATACCACGATGAAAGAGAAGGTGCGCAGTAATATCTGGCACACTATTCAATACAGCTCGCTCCTTATCATTTAATTGCCTACGGATATTGTATGACACAGAACGAGTATAACATGCGCAACCGCTTGCTTGTGGTAAAATAGAAACATGGATAATAACTGTATCTTTTGTAAAATTGTAAACAAAGAAATTCCTGCCAATATTGTCTATGAGGATAAAAACTTTTTGGCTTTTCTTGATATACATCCAAAATCACCTGGTCACACCCTAGTTATTCCAAAGAAACACTATAGATGGGTTTGGGACGTTCCAAATCTTACAGAATATTTCAACGCAACAGGAAAAGTAGCCTTAGCTATTCGCAAAGCCTTTGGCCAAGAAATGATCCTTTCCAAGATTGTCGGTGAAGAGATACACCATGCACATATCTGGTTGTACCCATCAGATGCTACAAAAGGCGATAAAAACGATTTTACAGAAAATGCTATGAAAATTTCAAAATCTTTACTTTAAGGTACGAGACTTATGGTATAATAGTTAAAATTATGAAACCAAAAATTCAAGTTCAATTACCACTCTCTACTCGTATAATCCTATACGCCACTTTTGTATCAAACGTTATAGTTACCGCAATGATAATCATGCAGTATTTCAATTATGTAGCATTAGCCTCTGCTATCAACTAACTGTTATTTAACACCTCAATTCCGGGTAAGGTTCCTTTTGCTAGAAATTCCAACATTGCTCCACCTCCAGTAGAAACAAAGGTGAATTTGCCTTGATCACCGTTTTCTGCAATAGCTGCCAAAGTATCTCCCCCACCGACTATGGTCTCTGTACCATTGGAAGTAGCTTCGGCAATCATCTTTGCCAATTTCAAAGTATTATCTTTAAAACCCTTTTCATATACCCCCAAAGGACCGTTCCAAAGGATAAACTTCGCTCCTGAAACTTTCTGTTTCAATAATTCTAATGTTTCAGGACCAGAATCCATAGATTGATCTTCCTTATTCAAACCATTTACAGGCTTAATTTCACGATTTTGATTTGATAGATCCAAGGGTAATAATAATTTTGGATTATTTGCAAAACGAAGTAAATCAAAATCACCCTTTGATACCAAAGATTTTCCAATCTCATAACCCTTCTCCTTGAATATATCCGTAGCCAAGGCACCTCCTACAAAGACAAAATCTGCAATGTCCATAAATTTTTCTAGCAACGGCAACTTGGTTTCAAATTTTGCACCACCAAGAATGAATAGAAATGGATGAGCAGGATTAAAAACTTTGGAAAGATTGCCTATTTCCTTTTCCAACTGCAAACCAGCATAGCTTGATAAATATTTCGTAACTCCAACGACTGAAGCATGCGCTCTATGAGAAACAGAGAAGGCATCGTTTACATAAATATCAGCCAAAGAAGCCAATTCTTTGGAAAACTTCGTATCATTTGCTTTTTCACCATCAAAATAACGAAGGTTTTCCAATAAGACGCAACCACCATCTTTCATCTCATTTTCAATAATGTTATTGGCATTTTTCCAATTTTCAATAAAAACAACTTCTTGACCCAATTTCTTTAATTGTTTTGCAACAGGACTAAGTGAGCCATTAGAACCATCACTTGCTTCTAAATGACTAATCAAAATAACTTTTGCCCCTTTTTCTCTCAAAAAATTTATAGTTGGTAAAGTCGCTTGAATGCGATAATCATCAACTACAACATCATTTTTAACAGGCACATTGAAATCTGCACGCACCAAAACTTTAACCCCTTTCAATAATTGAATATCTTTAATTGTTTTCATTGTTTTATTTAAGAAATTGTATCAACCACCTTCAAAAGTTCACTGAAACCTGTAATATTGACACTTTCTCTTCCAACCAAAAGACCGTCAACTTTACCAGTTGTAATAATATCAAAAGCATTTCTAAAATTTACCGATCCTCCATAGAGAACCACGGCTTTCATAGCTAAACTAGCATCAAAAATATCAGAAAGAACTTTTCTAATAAAAATAGTCATCTCGTATATTTGATCCGAACTCATAGGCTCACTTACGCCAATAGCCCATACAGGTTCATAAGCCAAGACTATATCTTTTGCATATTTCTTTGGAACATCAGCGAAAGTTTCTTTGATCTGTTGTTTCAAAAACTCAAAATGAGAGCCGTTTTCCGTATCTCTTGCTTTTTCACCAACACAAACCACCGGCTTCATCCCTGCATCAAGAATAATCTTTATTTTCTTTGATACAATCTCATTTGTATCACCACGCTCACGTTCTTCCGAATGACCAACTATGACATACTCAACTCCCATATTTACCAAGATTTTTGCACCAACTTCCCCAGTATGAGGACCTTCTTCATCTTTAGAAACTGACTGGGCTCCCATATGAAAATTACTTATCCTGTCTTTCGGTGAACATACCTGAATAAAAACAAATGGCGGACAAATCACGGTCTCCGTCTTTTTTAATTCTGGGCTCAAATGTTGTACCTTTTTCGCAATCTGTTTTGCCTCATCAATTGTTACAGGATTCATCTTCCAATTACCGATAATGAGTTTTTTGTTCATGGTCACATTATACCTAAAAATTGATCACTTAAACAACACAAAACACATAAATTTGGATGCGATTCTACCCAGTAGGCGATCCTGCTGGATCGGGAGCAAGCGAGGCTTGTGACTAGGCTGTATGAATAATACTGCCTAGTCACAAACGAGTGAAGCGACAACGAAGCGCGCCAAATTTACGCGTTTTGACTAATCCAATTGTTGCCAAGAAATAACCTGATACTGATTGGTTGCTTGAGGAAAAGATGGCGGTGGACCATACATTAGATTTCCATCGTAAATAATGTCTCGGACATCATAACCTGTACCATCTGTATAACTAAAACCGTATCGCAAAAATGTTGCGATCATGCCATATAAAGTGAGAGAACTTCTAGCATAACTCGTACAATTTGAATTATAATAAAATCTACCAACACGACCCTTCTCAGCCACCAAAGCGGCATCTATACGTAAAGTATTCGCACTAAGCATTCCAACATTTATATTACCTTGTGCAATAAGACCGATACTATCCACTCCGTCATAATTCGTATACTTTAAATTTTCATTAACTGTTATATTTGCATTTTTAAGTGGATCAGTATTACCGATAATACCGGCCGCTACCGTTACTCGTGTATTGTTTATCTGACCATCAACCCAAAGATGATCGTCAACAAAGATAACTCCATTAGTTGGAATAGGATAATTACCTAAAAGAGTTTGATTTGACGAAATAGGTGTCTTTATACTCCATGTCCCCCACTGATAATACTTTGGACCATTGACTTGAGACCGTGCCGTAGCATCTGCCCCACAATCTGGAGAACCAGCAGTAGGAGGGGCTTGTAGAGCATTAACCTTGTACATATCGTAACTAGTTACACCTCCAGTAACCTTAAACACCATATGGTATCCAGACTTACCAGAAGACGTCCATTCTTTACCTCCGGCAGACGGTTGAGCCAATGCCTGTAATTGCGTCAAACCCAAAGTTAAACCTGTAAAATCTGAACTAGGAACAGGAAACTGTCTACCTGCGATAAAAACATCTGGACGATTTAATACTGGAGTGTTAGGACGAGGGTCATCTGTACCAACTGTTGTATAAACTCCCCACTGAGTTAAACCTGTATCAGGATCTGTATAAGTAGTTCTCGCACTAGAGATAAGGTTATGCGCCACACCATCAAACCTTATTCCCCCATTAGAATGGATTGGTCCAAAAACTTCTGTACCTTCTCCAAAACGCATATTATCATTTGCAACGACAGCATATTTTGCGAGCGATGGTATAGCTAAAGTTTTTTCAATAGTTCTAGATATTGTAGAAGAAGCCAACGTCCCTTTAGAAACTATCTTCACAATCGTTGAACCAGTGATCGGCGGAGTGATAGTTAACGAAAATGTTCCTAAAATACTTCCATTTTTGTCTACAAAATCATGTACGTAAGGACCAGAAGTAGCTGTTCCGTCTTTATAATCATTTGGTGATTGAGCCAAATGCCACTGATAATAATCGGCACCAGCTTCCGCTATTTGAAAAGCTTGTTCGCGTTGTGCAACGTTACGGATACTAGCCAACAATGTAGCTCCCCAATTGGTAAGACCAATGATGATAGTTATAGCGACAGACGCAAAGATTATCACCGAGAGAATAATATCGCCACGATTATTGGAAATTTTCATAGGTTTGTCTTTAGGTTACGAAGACTTGCTTGTACACTATACAATATTGGTAAAGGAGAATGAATCGGATCAACATCAATTTGTTGGTTTATCTTGATCAACCTGACAGCATAAGCCGAAACTGGTTGCACCAACGGAGAGCTGGTACCTGTATAGTTGGTATCATAATACTGAAATGATGGAAGTGCATTACCATTCATAACATTGGTAATCAAAGTTGTCGTTGATTGATTAGCTATCGGATATGTAGGAGGTGAACCAGTTGGATTGATCACTGCGCGATACAAAGTGGTTCCGATAAGAGAATAAGTTATCTGCTCCGTCTTAGTATCGTTGTTTACATCAGAAAAGAAAGACAGTGTCGTACTACCAGTCCTCACCAAAGGATAAGCTCCGTTTGCACCAGGAGCTATTTCCCTCAATTCTTTCAACATTGTCCTTAAAATAGTCTGAGAATTTTGTGCAGCTGAAAATGAACTTGAGATTGAACTATTATAAGAAAAAATATTTGCAGAAAAAGTTCCAACCGCCATCATTATTATTGCAAAGATAGCCACAGCAACCATGACCTCGGCCAAAGTCATACCCCTTATTTTTAAATCTTTGTTATTTATCATATGAATGAATATTTTCTCGTTATAGACTCATCAAAATCGTCTGTTTCTGCCAACCGCTTCCAATAGTTACAAATTTAGATTGTGTAGCATATCCAGATTTTGTAACGGTCAAAGTGTATTCATCACCCAAAAGACCTTGGAAGATAACCTGCCCCGGTGGTAAACAAGCCGAAGTGTAAGAAAAGAAGACATCTGAAACTTTTGGAGTTACAGTAGCCGTTTCTGTCGTTAAATAAGTCTTGTAACGTACATATTCGTCACCATTATGAACAATATTTATCGGAGACCCAGGAACAGTGTAGTAAGTCCCTGATGTTCCATCTGGACCAAAATAATTCCAAGCTGATCCAGATGAACTTGCATTGGTTGCAAATTGCATCTTCACACTTGTTTCTCCAGACAAGATAGGCTGACTATTTGGATTCCAAGAAATAGTATAAAAATTACTTGTAGTTCCTGTATCAAATATAGAAGATTCCAATGTACCCGTAGCGTTCACATCATAAGAACCAAAAAGATCTTTCAAGAGGATGTCTCCTGAGGAAGTGGCAGTATCAACCAAATTATTATCTGTGAAATATCTTCCGTCAGTAACATACATGTCTTGACCGCTTCCGCCAGACCAATCTGATTGGCTAAGATAACCTTCACCTGTAACTTTAGCTTTGTAATAACCAGTCTTAGAAAGTTCAACAACAGCACCAGAGATCGGTAGATTCGTTGCACTATCCAAAACAGAGACCATCAAACTATTGGAATCCTTTGGTACGACTACAATCTGTACATTCTGAGAATTGTCAGGATTCAAGGAAAATGGACTATCTGGATTTATACCAGCAACATCATAAGAACCATCTGTAGGTGTAATAGTATATGTATCCCATTCCATAGAACTGAGATTCAAAAGACCAGATGCGTTGGTAGAAAGATTTTGTGAATATTTTGGTATTCCAGCACCAATTTCTTTTGCCCCAACCATTGAAAAGTCTACATTCCCAACAGGAACACAAAGTGGTGTAACACTAGAAAAGTGTAATGAGCTCAATTTATCTATGGAAAAACTTATCGGACTAACTTCCTGATTTAAAACAGTAACATTTGGCTTCGTAGGGTTGCTTACTTCTGCCAATGAATAAGTTTCTTCAGTAGAATAACCTTCTTTTGTTACAATGATTTTGTACATATCCTCGCCAGGGGGAACACCGATGATATTCAATATCCCAGAATTATTTGTTATATCAACGTTAGTGACAGATGAAGTTGCAACACTTTGAACACTGACGGTTGCGCCTTGAACAGGTTCCCCATTACCATTGAATACTTGAACGACCAAAGCTCCCCCATTTCCTGCAGATTGAAGATTGGCAGGAGAAATCAAACCCGTAAGAGATACCTGTCTAAAATTTTTACAATTTGAACAATCAACGTTTATTTCAACCAACTTACTACTAGCTTGAACGGACGAGGTTGAAAGATTTATGTTACGGATAGTCAGACCGACATCAAAAGTCATACCTCCACGAGTCAATGTTTGCGTTTGAGGCAAAACTCCCAAAGGAATACCTGTCGTAAGACCAACGTTTACATATGGCATATTACGAATGATCTCAAATTGCTCTGCCACCAATTGAGTAGCCAAAGTCCTAGCCTGACTTCCACTAGCCAATTGAAGCAAGCTTACAAATGAGCCGTAAACAGCCATTGCTACAATTAGAAAAATTGCCGAGCCTACAAGCACTTCAACGAGAGAGAAGCCTCTTTGTAATTTTTTAATTTTAAGACAAAACATTTTTTTGATCCTACATTACATCTACCAACGAATACATAGGTTGAATCATAGAAATTGCAAAGAAACCTACGGCCCCTCCTATAACCAATATGAGTATCGGCTCTATTATCGTAGACATGTCTTTGGTTTTCTGATTAACATCATTTTCATAATATTGAGCTACACCCATAAGCATCTCCCCTGTTTTACCGGTCTCTTCACCAACGCTCATCATTTCAATAAAAAAGACTGGGTAATATTTACCAAACTGACCGAAAGTCTTTGACATCAATTCTCCATTCTTTATTGAAAGAGAAGCTTTTTGTAAAATTCTTTGAAAATGAACATTCTGAACAACGTCTGCAGTAATATTTATAGATTCAACAACATCAACCCCAGAACCCAACAATGAAGACATCGTCCTTGCTGTTCTAGCAGTATTAACTTCTTGAACGAGTTCTCCTATAACAGGAATCTTAAGAATGGCAGAATGAAATATCTTTTTTCCAGAAGCTTTTTTTGACCACCAGACTAAAGAGCCGATAAGGATCAAAACAAGACCAAAGACGATCACTCCTTGATCCCTGATGAGATTGCTTATATTCAAGACTACTTGGGTTGTCATAGGTAACGGAACATTGAGATCTGTAAAAGTCTTGAGCAAAGTAGGAATTATAAAGATAAACATCAATACAGCGATAATTATCATTGCTGAAAAAATAACTGCAGGATACATGAGAGCACCACGGATTCTCTTATCCAAGGAATACGAACTATCCATCTGACTGGAGACAATCTTCAGAGAATCAGCCAATGTTCCAGACTGTTCTCCGGCATGAACCATTGCGACGAATATCTTTGGAAAAACCTTTGGGTGTTTACTAAGCGCGTCAGCAAAAGTTATACCTTGATCAATATTCTTCACAAGATCAGCTACGACTTTCTTGAGAGATGCGTTGCGTGTTTGTTTCTCAAGGACTGCCAAAGCTCTAGAAAGAGCTAGACCAGCTTCCAACATTGCCCCCAAATTACGTGCGAAATTTATTTTCTCAATAGTCTTGACCCTATCAAAAATAGATAGAGAAATATTCATATGCAGTCCTCTAGATTCACGCTTTTCTTTGAATTCAACTACTTCATCACCACCTTCTCGTAGAAGTTTGTACAATTCGTAACGATCTACAGCATCTCTTTCGCTGTTATATATCTCTCCTGTAGATTTTTTTGCTTTGAAAGTGAAATGGGGCATTATAGTTTAGTGCAAAATTAAAAGTGCAAAATGAAAAGTGCAAAGTTATTACTCTGAAACGACACGGAGCACTTCTTCAATCGTTGTCATTCCCTGTACACACTTGAATATACCGTCTTCTAACATTGTGAGCATTCCTTCTTTCTTGGCCTGAATTTCAATATCATTTGAAGTAGCATTTTTCATTATAAGATCTTTGATAGATTGAGTCATAACCAAGACTTCGTGGATACCAACACGACTCTTGAAACCATCGTCATCTCCAGCTGGTACAGCTTTCCAGAAATTGATCTTATCCCAAGTGTCGGACGATTTTACTATTTTTTCTGTCTTCAAATAACCAAGGACTCTGTCTAGATCAACAACTTTTGCCAATTGATTGAATTCATCCTTGGATAACTTGTATTCCTGTTTTGAATCAGTAAGTTTACGAACCAAACGCTGACCGATAACAATATCCAAAGTAGAAACCAACAAAAATGGCTCAACACCCATATCCAAAAGACGAGGCATCGCTCCTGCTGCCGAGTTGGTATGCAAAGTAGAAAGAACCAAGTGACCAGTCAAAGCGGCATTGACTCCAAGTGCTGCGGTTTCACCGTCACGGATTTCTCCAACCATGATAATATCTGGATCTTGACGGACCAAAGTTCTGATACCTTGTGGAAATGAGAAACCGATCTCTGGACGAACTTGAGTTTGATTGATACGAGCCATCTGGTATTCAATAGGGTCTTCAATAGTTGAAATATTCACATCTGGAGTATTCAAAATATCCAACATGGTATACAAAGTCGTAGTTTTTCCAGATCCAGTGGGACCTGTCATGAGTATCATTCCCGTCGTCTTATTCAAAGTTTTATGAATCGCTTCCAAGCCTTCGCCGTGGAAATTCAAATATTCCAAAGTGAATCCGGATATACTTTCTCTAAGTAAACGCATAACGATCTTTTCACCATAATATGTTGGCAAAATAGAGACACGGAATGAAACTTTTTCTTCATTCATGTCAACTTTGAAACGACCGTCTTGAGGTAAACGTTTTTCATCCAATTTTAGATTGGCCAAAACTTTGATACGAGCAGATACCGAAGGACCGGCCTGTTTTGGAAGTACCATCGCATCATGTAAAAGTCCATCTATACGATAACGAACCAAGACTTGTTCCTCCATTGGTTCTATATGGATATCGGAAGAATTTTGCAAGATAGCGTGTTTTATCAAAGTATCAACAATACGCACAACCGGCATATCTTCTGCGATCTTTTTTAAATCAGCTTCTGAGGCAGTATCCCCTTCTTCTTCTGAAATCATCTTGAGTGAAGCGGTCTCTTTTTGGATCAAATCACCAAATTCAGCCTTGAGACTCTTTTGATACTGAACCAATGCTTCTTTAATAGAATCCGAATCAGTCAAACGAGGTAATATTTTCAAATTGACTTTCTTTTTAATGAAATCAATAGCGGGCAAATCGTTGACATCCAACATCGCAACTTCCAAAGCGACATCTGTCTTTTTAAAAGCGACAATGTTATGAGCACGAGCAATCGGTTCTGGAATAAGAGAGAGGGTCTCAAAAGGTAATTTTTTACCTTTAAGGTCTACGAAAGGAATACCAAAGACATAAGCTTGCATTCTACGGAGATTGTCTGCACTGATCTTGCCTGACGAAATCAATACATCGCCTAAATGCTTTTTCTTTTTCTCGCTTTCTTTCTTTGCATCTTCAAGGTCATCCTTGGTTACAAGACCAGAATCAAGAATAAATTTATATAATTGGGTATCTTCAACGAACATTAGGTAAATTATATCAGATATAAGAGATGACTGCTTATGCACAGCTTTGAATAAACGAAAACCCGCAACCATATTTCAGATTGCGGGGAAATTTTGAGTGGTGTTTTCAGGTAACCACTTCATTACCTTATTATGCTAGACCCTAGCCCAGTCAGGAAGATAGAGATCCGGGACAGGACCGTCTTGACCACCTTTTGCAACTCTTGCTTTGATATAATCCTCCAAAGCATTAGCTTGAAGCAAATCAAACGCAGTTGCGACGATAACCGTCGTCGCAAGCCACTCAAGAGCTAGGCCACCTGAGATATCAATCTCAAGCGGAGTGCCATACCACGCATCCCCCATTGAAGTTCGGCGTAGCGGTATAGACTCAGAAGCAGAGGTTTCACCACTACCAAGTCCGTAGGCAATAATCTTTCCAAGCGTGGTCGAATTCCGCCTCCCGATAAGATGGAGCACGTTTTGAAAAACGTGTTTAGAGAAATCCTTTACGCAAGAATGTTTTTTTAAATCATCATTAGTGATTTGGAGCTCACCCATGATGTTCTTCGTCACATTGACGATGTACTCCTGATCCAACCACTTCTGTTGACGGATTCGAGTCGCGTAAAGTGGTAAGGACTTTGTTTCTGTTAATGTTCTCATATTTATCTCCTTTCGAGAGATTTCCCATTACCTTTATGGATCATGCTTCCGATTCAATTGTCGATGGACATATTATACTCCTATTTAATGACGATGTCAAGCGTTTGTATACGGCTCTACTAAGCCATTAACATAAATAACACGGAAAATTCCTACTCTAAATTGCCTCAAATTGACACCTATGCTATACTGTTGTCGTTACGTATCTGTTCGCCCACCGGCGAACTTATTTGTTAAAAGGGGCGATGTTTAGTGCAAAGTGAAAAGTGCAAAATGCAAAATTTTAGTTAATGGTTAATAGTTATTATATTCAAATACTATCTAACTCAAAAACTCAATAACTTTTCACTACAACTTTGCATTTTGCACTTTTCACTTTGCACTTACAATACAATTTAATAAAAACAAAAACCCGCAACCATATTTCAGATTGCGGGGTGTGAAAGCTTGAACTTCCAGTAAGTCAGAGTGTGTAAACAACAAGTTTCTTCTTTGATTGTTCAATTCCCCCAAGGATAGCTTCCACGTCTGCACCTTGCATCCTACCGAAGAATCCGGAACCCATCAGTACGACAGCAATTTCCTCATCGTCGGGCGCCTCGATTTTATCGAGACATTCCCGAGCGACGCGTGGTGTGTCGTTCCAACCACCCTTATCAAGCGAATGGCAAACCAGAGCATAGTAAGTCTTCTCACCATCCTTACGTATGAGCACTTCGCCGAGTTGATTTCCACCAGTACGAATAAGTTCCGACCATTTTATTCGCAAAGATACCTGTTCTGCAAACCCATCGTCATTATCACCCTGAGTGTTGATTGCAAAAGCGATATGCTTTTGTGGCGCCAAGAATATGTCTCCTTTAACTCTATTTACAATCATTCATTTACCCGTCCTTTCTTTTTTATTATAGTTTGACTATAAGAGTAACTCTAAAAGCATGTTTTTATGCCATTAGAACCACTTCTAACAAGCCTCTCAATGAACTCATTATTTTTCATAACATATCATCCTACTTCAAACTTGTCGAGTATTTTGTACTAGATGAGTACATGCAATTGATTGTTGAACTCGGGAGAACTGAATTCAATAAGTATATTATAAATTAAGACCCTTACACTTCACTAATAACTTCAAAACCACTAAAGCTTCCAGTTATAGCGAGACCAATTACAGTATCTGCTATATTTTGACTTTTTATTTTTCTGGCCGTTTCATTCAAAGTAGCGCCAGATCCCAGAGCATCGTCTATGAGCAAAATGGTTTTGAACTTCCTAGACTCATCTAGAATGATTGTGGACTTAGCATTCTCAATACGATCCTCTAGTTTAGTAAGAGTCTTCTGTGGAACAGATATTTCTTTTTTCACCTTTACCAATGAAATGACCGGAACAGAAAGATTGAGTTGTCTTTCTATCTCTTTCATAAGCTGTAACTCTCTTTTAACAGTCGGAGGAATATAGCCAATAGCATCTACTGACCATTTTTTTATGAAAGATTCAATACGTGGCTTTATCTCACTTATCAATTCACGAATAAGTTCCTTGCTCTGACTTTGTTTTGCATAAAGCAAAATTTGACCGAGTTTTGTCTTACCAAACCTTTCTATACTATAAAAATCCAAATAAAAAACTTCGTCAAGGAATACTTCTTTGAATGTATGTTTAATTTTATATTTACCATCTATAAAACCATCTTTTCTATACTCGGAGAATTTCTTGTACGACTGGACGTAATCATTGGCTGTTTTTATAGGATTCTCATTTCTCTTATTGCACCATTCTATAAAACCTATAATTCCTTCTTTCCTTTCTCCGCTTGGGGATATGAGAAGAAAATTTTCATTTATAATCTTCTCTGTTTTCTTATCAAAGATGATTTCGGAAATAACATCCTTTTTTATGTCATTAATAAAATAGTACACTTTTGGAGGTGTACCTCTTTTGTGCACAAGATTTTGTTCCAACAAATTAAAAAGTTGTTTTCTAACTGCTCTAGTTGTAATACCAAGAAAATCAGCCAGCTCATTACCTGACGCTTGACCTTTATCTTTTATATAATTAATAATTTTTTCTGATGTCTTCTGGTCCATGGAACAAGTATAGCATAAAAAGTTCCTAGTTCCTAGTATACTAGGAACTTTATGATTCTAAATATACAGAAGATTTTCAAGCCTACACACCAAGCCGGCAAAAATTGCCTCAAATTGACACCTATGCTATACTGTTGTCGTTACGTATCTGTTCGCCCACCGGCGAACTTATTTGTTAAAAGGGTAAAAATTTAATAAAAACTAAATATAACAACATGTTTGATCTAAAAGTAATAAACTCCGTAGTACAGCAATTGGAAGAAGAGCGTGGTATTCCCCGCGAAAAGACTCTTGAAGCCATCTCTATGGCCTTCGCAACAGCCTACAAAAAGGAATACGGCAAAAAAGGACAGATAGTTCGCGCTTCATTTGACCAAAATTCTGGAAGTGTAGAATTCTGGCAGGTTAAAATTGTAGTTGACCGCAACCAAGTCATCATGGAGGGTGATGAGGAACATCAGGAAAATCTCAAAGATACAGCCTTGGAAGACATCAAAATCCGTTTCAATCCAGAACAACACATGTTCATTGAAGACGCTCGCAAAATAAAGAGAGACGTTGTTATTGGTGATGAATTGGTATTTCCTCTAGAAACCAAGGCTGACTTCGGCCGTATTGCCGCTCAAACAGCAAAGCAGATTATAATCCAAAAGATTCGTGAGGCTGAAAAAGTCTCTGTTATGAGTGAATATGGTAAAAAAGAGGGTGACATTGTCGCTGGTATAGTAGAACGCGTAGAACGTGGCGTTGTATATATAGACATGGGACGTGCTGTCGGTATTATTCCTTACGAGGAGCAGATTCCTAGTGAACGCTGGAAAACTGGAGATCGTATCCGTGCTTATTTGTACGCCGTAGAAGAAACACCAAAAGGCATTGTTTTGAAACTCTCACGTGCTCATCCAAAATTCTTGGCAAAACTTTTTGAAACAGAGACTCCTGAAATCGCTAGTGGTGTAGTAGAAATAAAAACTATTGCCCGCGAAGCTGGTTCACGTTCCAAGGTTGCTGTCATCTCTCATGATGCCCATATAGATCCTATTGGTTCTATGGTTGGACAAAGAGGTGTTCGTGTTACAACCGTTACTAGTGAACTCTCTGGTGAAAAAATAGATATCGTAGAATGGAATGAGGATCCTGCTCTGTTTATTGAAGAATCTTTATCTCCTGCTGAGGTTGTCTCTCTTGAACTAGATGAAAAAGAACATCGTGCAATAGTCACCGTAACTGAAGATGAACAATCTCTAGCTATCGGTAAGGGTGGTCAAAACGTTCGTCTAGCCGCAAAGCTTACTGGTTGGAAAATTGATATCAAATCAATTGGTGGAATTGAAGATTTGAAAGTTGGCGGTGAGGACGAAGAAGAGGCTGAAAAGAAATAATTGGATTAAAATTTATAAGACAAAAAAGAGGCAGTGAGCCTCTTTTTTGTTTGTGTATAATTATTTTCTTAAATAATTACTAACCCACTCCTTTAATTCCTCAAATCTTTTTTCATCAACTTTTGTTTTCTCAATATTTTGAACATATTCAAGAGTTATTTTCATATTCTCATCAAATTTATCCATCATGGCACCGTTTTGAACTCTTACATCTTCTTTGAATTGATCGAAGTTACGGTTTAAAGCGAGGAGTTGTCTATCTATACTGTCAAAACGCTTATCGTAAGCAATCAACCTTGTCTCTGTTACCTCTCTAAAATCTCTCATATCTGCTACAAAATCGTTAAATTCCCTCTTGGAAACATAATCCAAGAGCTGATGTTTTGGAACCAATGCTGTATCGGTTTTTATCATTTTGAAATCTTTAAATTAATTCTGATAATGTAGGCAGGTACGTGAATTATACCACCTCAAAACTTTTTGCAATCTATTCAAAATAATTTTTTTGTTTGGTAATGGAGAAAATGTGACGAAAAATCCGTCACATTTTCTTTTTACTTTAGAGACACATCTCGCGCGTACACATTTGTAAGCCAAATAAAACTGCCCGACAAATCAGTAACGATTCGTCGGGCAGATAAGTAAAGCACTCCTTTCCAATTATTGATCGTTTCCAATCAGTGACATTCCTCGGTACCAATGAAAACCGAGGCACTGCTCGTTTAAATCTAACACATGTTCCTCACCTGCGAAGTTGGCGAAGTCATTGCGTTCAATCTTGTTTACGTAAGTGAAACGTTCACCTCGAACAAACACTGGTCCGCGACCGCCGTAAAAACGACGCTCAGTGACATATGCTCTATGTAAACATGATTTCAGGAAGGGTATCGCAACATTTGTGTACCAGCCTCCGTAGTGCATAGTCCAGACAGGATCTTCTTTGTACCAAATTGTCGTAAGACCAGAACTTAGATTTGAAGATGGCGTCACAAGATAGATATCAAGTACACGGAAATCTCCAAAAACAAATGGAATTGCTTTGGAACCTGGAAACTCCGAAACCTCAATCTCTTGAACGTTTTGCGCCCAACCTACTGCCATAGCATTTAAAAAAACACCATGGACAAACTTTAATGATATTGGTTGCATAATAACCTCTTTTCTATGTTAATTTTTATGTGTCAAAAAACTACTTACTCTCTATCTTATATCACAAATAACTCACATGTCAAGAAGCAAATCATTCAAATATCTGCTAGAATCTCGCGTATTGCTACAAATTAGCAGCAAATATTAATAATCACTATAAATAACATGCATTCGTCCGAAATATTCGCCCTCGTTGCTTCAATCGTCGCCATCGTCTACGGCCTATCATTGGCCGCTTCAATCATGAAGAAGCCAGCCGGTAACGACAAGATGAAAGAGATTGCTTCCGCTATTCAAGCCGGGGCAAAAGCTTATTTAAATAGACAATACCGCACAATCACTATGATCGCTGTCGTATTGTTTATCGTCCTCTGGATTTTCCTCGGTATCCAGATTGCTCTAGGATTCGTAGTTGGTGCCGTATTATCTGCTTTGGCAGGTTATATCGGTATGAACGTCTCTGTTCGTGCAAACATCCGTACAGCCGAAGCTGCACGCAGTGGCTTGGCATCAGCCCTATCTTTGGCTTTCAAAGGTGGTGCCGTTACTGGATTACTAGTAGTTGGTCTTGCTCTTCTCGGAGTAACTGGCTTCTATGTTATTACAGGAAGTGTCGCTTCTCTCATCGGTCTAGCTTTCGGTTCAAGTTTGATTTCAGTCTTCGCCCGTTTGGGTGGAGGTATATTCACCAAAGCCGCTGACGTAGGTACAGACCTCGTTGGTAAAGTTGAAGCTGGTATTCCAGAAGATGATCCAAGAAATCCTGGAGTTATCGCCGATAACGTAGGAGATAACGTCGGTGACTGTGCAGGTATGGCAGCTGACCTCTTTGAAACTTACGCTGTTACTACTATTGCTGTCATGATGCTCGGTGCAACTCTATTCCAAGGTTTCAACGGTGCTCTCATGTATCCTCTTGCTATCGGTGGAGTCGCAATCTTCGCTTCTATCATCGGAACATGGTTCGTCAAACTAGGTAAATCTGGAAACATCATGGGTGCTATGTACAAAGGCCTAGTCGTTGCCGGAGTTTTGTCTGCTATTGCTTTCTACCCTGTTACAAACGTCATCATGAAGGGTAACGGTTCTTATAGTGTTCTCAATCTATTCGGCGCAACTATCATCGGTCTCTTGGTTACAGGTTTCCTCGTAGTTATCACTGAATATTACACATCAACAAAGTACAAACCTGTACAATCCATCGCCAATGCTTCTGCTTCTGGTCATGGAACAAACATCATCCAAGGTCTAGCTATCTCAATGAAATCCACAGCTTGGCCTCTCATCACCATCGTTGCTGGTATTCTAGCTGCTTACTACTTCGCTGGACTATACGGTATCGCTGTTGCTGCTATGAGTATGCTTTCTATGGCAGGTATCATCGTTGCTATTGATGCTTACGGTCCTATCACAGACAATGCTGGAGGTATCGCTGAAATGGCAAATCTTCCACAAGCAGTTCGTGATGTTACAGATCCTCTAGATGCAGTCGGAAACACCACCAAAGCTGTCACAAAGGGCTATGCTATCGGTTCTGCTGGTCTAGCTGCTCTAGTTCTATTCGCCTCATACACAGAGGCTACCGGCGGTAATTTCGCCTTTAGTTTGAGTGATCCAAAAGTTATCGTCGGTCTCTTTATCGGAGGACTTCTACCTTACTACTTCGCCGCTCTATGTATGGAAGCTGTAGGTAAGGCTGCTGGTAAAGTCGTTGATGAAGTTCGTCGTCAATTCCGTGAGATCCAGGGTATTATGCAAGGCACAGCAAAGCCTGATTATGCAAAATGTGTTGACATCGTCACATCTGCAGCTATCAAGGAAATGATCGTACCAGCTCTCATCCCTGTTCTCGCTCCTATCTTGGTTGGATTTATCCTCGGACCGGTCGCTCTCGGAGGTTTGCTCGTAGGTTCTATCGTTACAGGACTATTCGTAGCCATCTCTATGACATCAGGAGGAGGTGCTTGGGATAATGCAAAGAAACATATTGAACAAGGTAATCATGGAGGAAAAGGTTCTGACGCTCACAAGGCAGCAGTTACCGGTGATACTGTCGGCGATCCTTACAAGGATACAGCTGGTCCAGCTATCAACCCAATGATCAAGATCTTGAACATTGTCGCTCTATTGATCGTCGCTTTCTTGATGTAATCTTACTTACAACTAGAATTAACAAAAAACTGTATGCACAGCGCATGCAGTTTTTTGTTTTCAACCATGGTAGAATAGTTCTCATCGTTAACAATTGTAATTACAATAATATATACAAATATAATATGAAAAAAGATCCCATTTATTCAAAAACCCTCAAAACAGTAACTATCCTAACTATTGCGATTTTCACAGTTTTATTGATCAACAATCATGCAACGAAGGCTCAAACTATCGTTGATACAACTTCCGCAACAAGTATTGGTAATACCCTAAATGGTGTCCCAGCCACTAATACAGCGAATATCAGAGAGAAGCTCCGTGCTGATCTTGAGTCAAAAGCTCAAAACCTCAAAATCAATCAGGAAACCAGAAATATCTTGACAGAGAAACGTATTTCAGCGACAACCTCATCTGTTTCCAATAATTCTACTTCACCACGAATCGTAAATACGATAAATAAGCCACCTCAAAATCCAGCAGAATTAAAAGCTCGTCTAGAAAACGAGAGACGTCTAGGGGCTTCTACAACACCTATGATGCGTCGCGATGGTCAAGAAGATGAACGAACTACTATTCGTCAAAAGAAGGAGAATGTTGCCAAGCAACTTGAAGTTGCTGTCAAAAATCTAACAGAATTACGTAAACGCATTGGTTCTAGAATAGAAAAAGACCAACAAAGTGGTAGAGATATGACAAAAGCAAAACAACTTTTAGGTATTGCTGATACAAAGTTGATTCAATTAAAAACTTCAATGGATACTTTAAAAGCTTACTCTACAGCTTCAACAACAGATTCCACCAACTTGGATTCAGCACGAAAACTTATAAATGATGTTCAAAAGACTATAAAATACACTCATCAATCTTTAAATGATGTAGTTGTTGCGATTGCTCAGGCAATGGGATTGAAAAATGGCACGGCTTCTTCTACAACAGCACAATAATTAATAACCCACATAATTAACAATTTTTAATAAAAACATGGAACCAATACAAAAACAGTACGTACCAAGTCAACCAGCTCCAACGCCAACACCAGCACCAGTACCAGCTCCAACACCAGTTCAGCCCTCAACCCCAGTCCAACCATTTACAGCCCCAGCACCAATCCGACCTTCAACTCCGATTCAACAGCCTACTCCAACAAATACCGTTCCACCTATTTACACTGCAAATAATGGAAATGTAGTAAAAAATACCCCAAAGAAAGTTGGACCTATTGTTGCCGGACTTGTGGTCATTATCATTTTGATAGTTGTTGCTTTGTATATACTAGCTTCAAGAGTAAATCAGCAATCTACACCAGTAGATAATACAACAGCAATAAACGACCTCATTTCAACAGATACAACACCTGTAGTCACCGAGACTCCAGCGGAAATCAAGCCTGTAACAGGAACATCAGACGATCTCCAATCTCTCCAAGCAGATCTAGACACTTCCATTGAAGGTGTTGACGCTCAAAGTATTTAACAACCTTACTCTCTCGTTACCGTTAAAAAATCCTTTGCAAGTTTGCAAGGGATTTTTTAGTGCCACAATCGCAAGAACATTCCTTTTGAAAACCTGCGAGACTCGCTCCGTTTATTTTCTAAGTAAAATGCTCAGGAATTACGGAGGACTAATCGTCCTCTCGTAATTCCAAGGACATTCGCATTTTACTAAGAAACTAAAACTGCGCTCAGACAGGTTCTCGGTTTTCAAGAGGAATGTTCTTGCGATTGTGGCACTACCATCAACACCTTGCCAACTTGTCCCCTATTCGTTAGACTGGCTTTCATGACAAATAAATCTTCAACCCCAAAAGAAGCGGTGAAATCATATAGCACCGCTGTTACAAAGAGTTTGGCCAAATCTCAAATTGAGATAAGTGCTTCCATACCTACCGAGGTTTGGGAAAAATTCCGTAAGCAAGCATTAAAAAATATAAATGAATCTGTCACTGTAGATGGATTTCGTAAGGGTATGGTTCCAGAAAACGTACTTGTTTCCAAAGTCGGTGAATCAGCTGTGAACGAAGAAATGGCAGAACTTGCCCTTTCAAAAGCTTATATTGAAATTCTGATTGATAATAAAATAGACGCTATCGGTAGACCTCAAGTTCAGATTACCAAACTAGCAAAAGGTAACCCTATAGAATTCAAAGCTATCACTGCCATCGTCCCAGTCGTCACATTACCTGATTACAAAAAGATTGCTGAGAAAGAAGTAAAGAAGGACTCCAAGAATGAAATCAAAGTTGAAGAAAAAGATATTGAAGATGCTATCTTGAAAGTTAGAAAGTCTCACGCTTCTCATGAAGGTCATGATCACAAGAAAATGTCTCCAGAGGAACACGAAAAAGCTATTATGGATTCCCTACCAGAATTCAATGATGAATTTGTAAGATCTTTGGGAGAATTCAAAGACATAGCTGAATTCAAAGAAAAAATCCGTGAGATGATCGGTTTAAATAAAAAAGATGAAGCTCGTGAAAAACTTCGCATTCGTATAGCTGATGCTCTATCAGATGCAACAACTATTGAAATACCTGACATCATGATCGAAACCGAACTCAATCGTACTCAAGGTCAATTTGAAGATGACATAGAACGCATGGGTGTAAAACTAGAAGATTATTTGAAGCATGCAAAAAAGACCATAGAAGAAATAAGAAAAGAATGGTTACCTCATGCCGAGAAGAAAGCAAAACTACAACTTATCTTGAATGCCATTTCAGATGCCGAGAAAATAAAACCTGATCAAAAAGAGATTGAGGCCGAAGTTGCTCATATAGTAGAACACTACAAAGATGCTGATAAAGAAAGAGCTGCTGTATACGCAGATACAGTTCTAACAAATGAAAAAGTCTTTCAGATGTTAGAAAAATCTGGGGAAAAAGAAAGCAAGAAATAATAAATACAAAAAAACACCCTGAACTTGTCAGGGTGTTTTTTTGTGAAACTTACTACCTGATGAAATTACTATTACTCAAGCACTACCCTGGAAAGGGCAGCAATGACAGCGGTTTCTGATCGTAGAACTTGATTACCTAGACAGACTATGTCCATATTATTTTTGTGAAACAGCTCAATTTCCTTTTCAGACCAACCTCCTTCTGGACCAATGAAAATTCCAACTAAACTAGTCTTTACGGCATTATTCGTTAACTGGTAAGTCGCAAAATTCAAACCTTCTGTATGAAAAACCAAACGCTTTAAATTCACAGTACCAGACGTCGCAAGAATCACATCTTCCAACTTCATAATTTGACCAATTGTTGGGACATCACTTCTACCACTTTGTTCACTAGCTTCAATTGCAATTTTTTTCAAACGTTCTTCATTCAAAGATTTCTTCTCACTACGTTCTGCCATAACAGGAATAATATGAGTTACACCCAACTCTGTAGCTTTCTCAACAATCCATTCAAAATTATCTTTCTTAACGAGAGCCTGATAAAGATAAACTTCTCTCTTTGGTACAAAGCGACTTGGTTCTGATTTTATAACTTTCAAAGCAACGGCTTCTTTCTCTAGACCAACAATCTCACATTCAAAATCAAGACCAGATCCGTCAAAGGTAATTACCATATCACCTTTCTTCAAACGAAAAACTCGCTGAATCTGATTTACCAATTCAACAGAGTTTACCGTGATTTCGGTTTTGACACCGATTTTTTCTGAAATGTAAAAACGATGGAGTCTCATGATTTCAATATTTCAATTATAACTGTAAAGACTTGGAAATTTGAATGCGATTCTAGGAGCAAGCGAGGCTTGTGACTAGGCTGTATGAATAATACTGCCTAGTCACAAACGAGTGAAGCGACAACGAAGCGCGTCAAATTTACAAGTCTTACTTCTTGACTGATGTAACCTGATCGACTAACCCATACTTCTTAGCTTCTTCTGCGTCCATGAAGAAATCGCGATCAACATCCTTTTCAATCTTCGCCAAAGTCTGACCTGTATTTTTTGCAAGAATCTTATTCAACATCAAGCGAGTCTTCAAAATATGTTTTGCACTGATCTCAATATCAGAAGCCTGACCTTCTGCACCACCCAAAGGCTGGTGAATCATAACTTCAGAATTTGGTAAGGCTATACGCTTTCCTTTTGTACCAGCAGAGAGAACTAAGGCTGCACCCGATGCCGCAAGGCCAACACAAACTGTAGAAATATCATTTTTAATATGTTGCATCGTATCTATGATAGCCAAAGTCGCTGTTACAGAACCGCCAGGAGAATTTACATAAAGAGAAATCTCTTTCTTTGGATCTTCGGATTGTAAGAATAGAAGCTGAGCAATTACCAAGTTGGCAGTATGGTCATCTATAGGCCCGCCAAGAAAAATGATGCTATCTTTTAGCAAACGAGAATATATATCATAAGCGCGCTCTCCAAAACTTGATTTTTCTATTACTGTTGGTATTAACATGGTTTTATATGGTTACTATATGATTCTGTATAATTATTTGGCTTTATTGACATACGATACATCATGTGACATCTTTTTTCAAGTACGAAAAACTAGACAACTGCCCTCCTCTGTTATAAGATACAATTGTTACTAAATTTTAATTTTGATACCGTTTTTTCCGAACTTGGCGTGACGTTCAAACTTATGAAACAACTTACAATTCAGATCCAGCTAAAAACTCATATGTTACTTTCACAATAGTTCGCAAAAGGCGGATCCAATCCGTATATGTCACTCAAACTAGTCGCACTTTACCTCTCCATCGCCGGAGTTGTCGGTGTGGCTGTCGGATATTATCTACGACTGATCATCTCATTGGGCAAAAAGGGTTCTATGGAACTTGAGATCAAGGAAATGCTCCTTGCTGCCAAAGAGGAAGCAAAAAAGATCACCGCTGATACCGAAGCCAAAGCCGCCAAAATTCACGACGATGCAAAGATAGAGATCAAAGAGAAAGAAGATAAGATTCATCAAACCGAAGATCGTCTCGTAAAACGAGAGGATTTATTGGACAAACGTCAGTCAGATCTAGACAAAGAAGTAGAAATGATCAAGCAACGCGTGGCTGAAATAAAGGCTATTCGTGAAAAAGCCGACAAAATGGAAGAAGATCGTAAGTCTGCTCTAGAGAAAATAGCAAAATTAACGTCAGAAGAAGCCAAAGAACAACTCATCAAGCTCGTAGAAAAACAATCCGAAGAAGACTTGCTTGTTCGTATGAATAAGTTAGATACTCATGGCGAAGAAATGTTAGATCAAAAAGCTCGAGATATTTTGGCTATATCTATCCAACGTCTTGCTTCATCAGTTGCTCAAGATGTCATGTCTACTTCCGTAGAGATTCCTAGTGATGATGTCAAAGGTAAAATCATCGGTAAAGAAGGTCGTAATATCAAAGCTTTTGAACGTATCACCGGTGTTGAAGTCATGGTTGATGATACTCCAGGAGCTATTACTATTTCATCATTTGATCCAGTTCGCCGTCATATCGCAAGAATAGCTCTTTCAGAACTCATCAAAGATGGTCGTATTCAACCAGCCAAGATTGAACAGGTTGTAGAAAAAGCCAAACAAGATATCAATAAAACCATAAAGGAAAAGGGTGAACAAGCTGCTTATGATTGCGGTATTATAGGATTAGACCCTAGAATTCTCCTTATTCTAGGCCGTCTCCATTTCCGTACTAGTTACGGTCAAAATGTCTTGCAACACTCCATAGAAATGGCACACATCGCAGGTATGATAGCCGAAGAACTAGGTGCCAATGTTCAAGTTGCAAAGGCTGGTGCTCTTCTACACGATCTAGGTAAAGCTCTAGACCATGAAGTTGCTGGTACTCACGTAGACATTGGTCGTCGTATCTTGCAAAAGTTTGGTGCATCAGAAGAGATCATCAAAGCTATGCAAGCTCATCATGAGGAATATCCTTACGAAACAGTTGAATCTCGTATCGTCCAAACTGCCGATGCAATTTCCGGAGCTCGTCCCGGTGCTCGTCGTGATAACATTGAAAATTATTTGAAGAGACTCGGCGATCTAGAAGCTCTAGCTAATTCATTCCCTGGTATTGAAAAATCTTACGCTCTACAAGCTGGCCGTGAAATAAGAATATTCGTTAAGCCAGAAGAGATCAATGATGTCGCAGCCAAGGAATTAGCTCGCAATATAGCCCTCAAAATAGAAAAAGACTTGAAATATCCTGGTGAAATCAAAGTTACTATCATCAGAGAAACAAGGACTATTGAGTTCGCTAGGTAAAAAACGAGGTCCGACCTCACAGAAAAATACCCCTAGAAAATCATTCTTCGGGTATTTTTTGTGAAAAAATGGTATAATATAGCAATGAATAAGCATTGGTCAGTTGATGAAAAAGAACTTGTCAAGAATCCAGAGGCACATACCATCTGGAAGCTTGAGCAACGTATAAACTGGGGTATCGGTGAGAAAATCATGAGTAAAGTTGATTTACTTAAATTCTGGGATCGCCTAGATATAGATCCTTGGAAACGCAAGGCTCTCGCTCTTGCATTATTTGCATAATTTCTAGCTTACATAAACATGCAGTCAATTCTCTCCAAGAATCAACAGAATTTGCTTTCAATTCTTGCCAAAGAAAGCCTGATAACCGACAATTTCTATTTAACTGGCGGTACCGCTTTGACAGAATTTTATCTCCACCATCGCCTATCTGAAGACTTGGATTTCTTTTCCGAAAATGAATTTGATCCACAAGCTATTTCTACACTATTTAAGAAAATCCAGAAAAGTGCTGGTATTAAAAAAGTCTCCTATGAGCAAAGCTTTAATAGAAACCTATTCTTTTTAGAATTGGAAAATGACTCTATAAAGACAGAATTCACCTATTTCCCTTTTGCAAGAATTGACCTCAAGCAAAAACTGGATGATTTATCAGTTGATAGTTTACTAGATATTGCCGTAAATAAGGTTTTTACCATATACCAAAAACCTCGTTCTCGTGATTTCATTGATTTATACTGCATATTGCAAGAGAAAAAGGACTGGACGATTGATGATCTAGCCAAAAAGGCTCAAGTAAAATTTGATAATTTCATTGATCCCCTACAGCTTGCCGCGCAATTCGTCAAATGCCAAGAATTGAAAGATTACCCTACGATGATTAAAAAGATTGATGAAAAAGACTGGCAATCATTTTTTATGAATGAAGCCAAAAGACTTTCAAGTGGTGAGGTAAGGTAGGTACTAATATTTTACTTTTTAAATTTAATTCAAAAAAATTCAAGAACAAATTGGCTATATATGTCAATAGTATAACTCCTGTTGCTTATAATACGGCTTACTATATAATTATAGCCACGGTTCGAGACTCGTCCCGCTCTCCTCTCGGAGATAGTGGTGCGGGGCGGGACCAGTTAGTAATTTATTAAGTAATAAAAACAACTATGAACAAAGCAGGTATTGTAGATGCAGTTCACGCAATCCTCGGAGGAACCAAGGTTCAAGCCGAGCAAGCAGTCGAGACAGCCATTAATAGCATCATTGATTCACTCAAGAAGGGTGATGAAGTATCTATCGCAGGTCTCGGTATCTTCTCAGTAAAACAGCGTGCAGCTCGCGAAGCTCGCAATCCTCGCACGGGTGAGGCCATCAAGGTCCCAGCTATGAAGGTTCCAAAGTTCCGCGCCGCAAAGGCCCTCAAGGACGCAGTTAAATAGTAGCTCTGTAAGGCTATTACAAACAAACTCAATAGGATCACCAAAAGTCTTCTTATTGTTATCGAACAAAAGACCGCCTTAACAGCGGTTTTTTGTTTGTACAGTTGACTTTACGGATACAATCGTATACAAACGAATATAAGCAATAAATCAAAACGTAATTTTCCCTATTGGGTTTTGATTGTTAGATTCCTAATCACGGCTTCCAACTTTTTACTATTACCATGACTTATCAACCCTAAATAGGACTGCACTGTAGCTGATTTACCGTTACATGATTGTAATTTTCGAAACATTCTCCTTTTAGCACTTGTCCGCAGAACACGGTGGTCAGGAAAATTGATCCACCCAAGATAATCGTTACCGGAAGCAATCGTACGTATAGAGACTTTTTTTGGATGTAGCTGGAGTATTAATCTATTCTTCAGAAAATCAGTGATCTTTTGAATAATTTGGTATAGCCAAGTTCGGTCAGGTGACAAAATTACAAAATCATCAGCATAACGGATATAATATTTCGCTTTTATTTTATGTTTCATATACTGATCAAATTCATTCATATATATGTTCACCAGCAACTGCGAAGTAAGATTGCCAAGTGGTAGACCGACACCTTTTCCAGTTGAAGAAAAACTATGCACGATTTCTGAGATAAGAGCAACGATATCCTTATCTGGAATATACGTTTCAAGAATCTGAAGCAAGTTTCGCTGATCAATCGAGGCAAAGAATTTACGTATGTCGCATTTGAGCACCCAAGCAGTTCGAGTATGGTTATGAGTGACTTTATTGGAGAAAACCATAAATCTATTGACGGCTTTATGTGTCCCCTTTCTCAACCGGCAAGAGTATGAGTCAGATATGAATGTCTTATCAAAAAATGTGTAAAGTATTCGATAGATGGCATGATGTAATAGTCTGTCACGAACAGTGGCTTTGTGTATGTCTCTCGGCTTGGGATCATTGATTTTAAATGCTTCATATGGCGAATGCTTGTAATTCCTATTTGTAAGATCCAGATGCAATGAAATCACATTACTCATCAAGTCACGTTCAAATTCCTGAACATCTTTTCTTGATTGCTTACCTTTCTTAAATTCTTTCCAAGCCAAAAGAAGATTTTCGATAGAAATGATATCATCATAGGTATGATTAGATCTGATTCGTCGCAAACTATGAAAGCCCCCCCCAACCGGATTTTGCCGGTCTTGAATAATGTCAAAAATGCTTATTTGTTGTGGCATAGTTATTATCAAGATTTACCAAAATTTAATCGGAACTCCTTCGGGTACCGCATCGATTCATTGTTTGTTGAAACAATTGAAGCTATTGTCACCGCCAGTTTCTTGTCACAGCAAGAAAAGCATCCGTATATCCGACTTGCTATACGAAAACTTGATACACTCAAGATATTGCTCATGATCCTATGGGAAACTAAATCACTCAACGACAAGAAATACATCGCACTATCAGTAAAACTCGATGAAATCGGTCGCAACCTAGGTGGTTGGAGTGGACAACTTGCAAAATCTCTCGACAATACTCGAGATAAACAAAACTCCCCCATGAAGACGAGGGAGAAATGAAGAGAGTTGCGTGACGGAGAGCCGGATTGTTACCGTTCCAATTGTTGTCGAGCCAGTTCCAATTGAGAATCACCTTGTCGCCGTTCTCGTAGAGATACGGGACATTGAGGTTACCGTTGCGGTTCCGCACGTATATGCAAAATGCCTCCCATACCACCACCCTTTGAATACTCTCAAGGTTGAATCGAATTCGGCATCTCATTCAGCAGAATGACCTACTGAGCTAATGCCATAGCATTTTACACCAAGTATCTTCAATTTTTGAAGTGTCTACATAAACCCTCCGAGAGAAGCCTGATTCAGCAGAATCACCTACTGGGTTGACCGCTCTCGTTCTCAGCTTATGGATACTGGATTCGGCCGCTGGAAGCCTTGACCGCCAGCAGATTCGCCTACTACCAGATATAAGTTTACCATATGCAGAAAACCCACACGATTTCATCATGTGGGTTTTGAATGTCAGCGGCTCATTCCATGCCGAGTGGTTAGACCACCAAATTTTTAGGACAAAGGTCAAAGTGCAGAAAGTGCAAAGTGACCAAGGTCTAAGTGCTAACTTGCGTGACGGAGAGCCGAAGAGTCCCGTACCAATCGTTGCCGAGCCAGTCCCAATTGAGAATCACCTTGTCGCCGCACCCGTAGAGATACGGGACAGAGAGGCTACCGAGGCGGTCCCGCACGACTGATGCCCAGCCGAAGACTGCCTTATCTTTAAAGTATTTCCTGAAAAAGACAATACCTTTCTTCTGGATTTCTTCAAGGTCTCGAAGACCAAGACAAGTCTTCAACGTGTCGGTTTCCCTGAGATGAGTGTAGATTTTGTTTCCCCCGATACACCCATCCTTCTGACCATCATGTAACCATTGCTCCACCTTGGTGATGTCATATTCCGTAGGACCGACATTCTCCAATTTCGGATGCATCACTTCCTTCACCCAATCTGGATATGAAGGACGAATGGAGCGATCTACGCGGATAACAGGGTCAATCGCCAGTTCTGGTTCAAGGATGGGTTTGGGCTTGATGATTAATTCCGCTTCGCCACTAGCGAGCCGAATGACCGACTTAAGGTTATCACCAGTAGAAAGCCAATCCAAAACGGCTGTACTACCGCCGTTGCGTTGGAAAGCGAATTCCAATTTCTGACCCGCACCTTGACTCATTGTGAACGTGCTATTCATAATAGCTTGTCCTTTCTTTATTGTGAGCGAGCCTTATTAAGGCATGCTCTGGTTTATTATGCTGGGCTCTTCGCCACAGCACTCAAAGCCCTAAAGTAAGGCGCTAAATGCTGTGGCGAACGCAAATTAGAGTATCAAAGAACTTATGTTATGATAAGTATTATATCATAACTGTTTTATAAGTCAAGTCAATGAAATAATGACTCTATTTAGGTATATATTTGTGTCACCCTATTCTACTTTGTGCGGGATGGGAGAATCGAACTCCCGACCGATGATTGGAAATCAGCTGTTATACCATTTAACTAATCCCGCATATGTTGATTGAGAACAAAATCTATACTAGCAATAATATCCACCCGTAACAAGATGTAATGCTATATTTGTATTTTAAAAACTTATTTACTTACTGACTTATCTTCAGGAGAGACTGCTTCTTTGATCTCATCAACTTCTTTCTTGATCTCTTTTATAGTCGCTTGAATCTGATGTATCTCTGCTTCCTCTTCTTGAACCTCCCTTTCAGTCTTGTCCGTAGCTTTCTTTTCTTTTTTGAGACCACTCATCACAATACTTTGTCCAATAAAAGAAGAAACAAAAAGACCTGTTGCAAGAAGTATTATTGTAACGATGATCGCGTTCACTGGTTCATAGAATAACCAGCCCAACCATCCTCCCCTAGCCTGCAAAATGTCTGCTGTATGCCATACACCGCGCCAGAAAAGCACAATGGCCGTACCTCCGATGAGAGTATAAACTATCGGATACCTGCTCAAATGACCACGTACATTATCTTCAAATTTATCAAAGAAATTAACTATTTTTTTTATCATGTCGGAGCGCCGGGATTCGAACCCGGAGTCGCCTCTTCCCAAAAGAGGAATGTTAGCCGTTACACCACGCTCCGATAACTAAACTATCCTAACATATTATAAAATAATATTCTCTATCATTCTTAATTTCGCCATACGATTGGCCATATTCAAATAGACGCATATAACGTGAAAACGAAATTCTATTTCAAGTCCTATATGGTTTTCATCCAAATAGGTTTCTACCATACGCCTAATATGCCTAATTTTCAAGCCATGAACATTATCTTCTGGACGACGAGTATCATTACCAAGATCGTGAAAAGATTGAACGGTAACACTTTTGACTTCAAAAAAATGTAGAATATTGTCTTTTTGAGCAATAATGTCTATTTCTCCCCAAACCTTTCTATAATTACGATCAACGATAATAAACCCTTTATTTACAAGGAATTTACAGGAAATGTCTTCGCCCTTATTCCCTGTCAACTTGTTATTAGACTTCCTATTTTGACGTATATTAGCCATAAAACCTGTCTTTTATACACCAAATCCACAGGGTTATCCCCAGTTGTCCATTACTTTTACGATTTTTAGCCGTATTCTTTAGGACTTAGTCTCATATAAGTCCTATGCAAAATTAGATGCGCAATAAAAACGCCTAAAAATATAAGTTAATTAGAGACAACAATATTTAATAACCTCTTCCCTGTGCGGGTAGGGAGAATCGAACTCCCAACTTATCGTTGGCAACGATACGTTTTACCACTAAACTATACCCGCTTTGATTACAAACAAGAGTATAACTGTATTAAGTCTTTTTTACAAATTATATCTATACTGTGCTTGCACTACGAAGCAATTGGCTATTAGCCAATTGCGAAGTAGTGCGCTCGGTAGGACTCGAACCTACAACCCCTTGGTCCGAAGCCAAGTGCTCTATCCATTGAGCCACGAGCGCGTATCTCCATAATACTGTATTAATAGCTTTTGCCAAGCTCTCATAAGTCTGAAGACATAGACATCTGTTATATAAAGACACATACAACCCTTATAATCAGGGTTTTTCTTTATAATACGCTTGGTTGGCTTATAAATTGTTCTGTGAAACAAGCTTGGATTTACACCCAATTTACCAGCCCAAAACATTTCTATATTTTCATATCCAGGAACTCTATGTATAAAAAGACGACATTTTATCCTATCGCTATCAACCTTTAGATATTTCTGAATCCAGTTATACATAAAAACAACCATGTCTGGATCAGAATTCACAAATTGAAAATTATTGTGTCTTTTGGCACCTTCAGCCCAATATAAAGTAATCCCAATCAAAAACCGATGATCGGTCTGCATTTCCTTAAAAATCTTTTTTGCATCTTCAAAAGCCACTATTTCCCTATTGAGTCTTGACTGCCGATTGGTCGCGGCCGACTTCAACATACCCTTTCCTCTCCTATCAACTAACCTTTTAGCAATACCCTCTTTTTCTTCTCTAGAAAATTCCAAATCTTTGAACCAATATGACAATAATCCCCTTGATACGGGTACTATTTGTGTTATTTCAGAGTAAGTCATACCCTGTTTTCGTAGCTCTATTGCTTTATTTTTTTCTATTAATCTTGCTGTCATGTTACATAACTATAATACACTGTTCAATTTTTGAATACAAGCATGGATTTATCAACCGCAAACAACCTGATTGGAGAAAACCCCAAACTATTGTAGAATCAATGTCATGAAAAACAAGGATGAAACAATCCCAAAGGAAGTTGCAGATACCCTTAGAACCCTAGAAAATGCCAAATTTGAGGCGTATCTAGTAGGGGGCTGTGTTCGTGACATCTTCTTAGGAAGAAAGCCTAGGGACTGGGATATAACCACCAATGCCAAACCAGACCAGATTCAAGCTTTGTTTCCAAAAACCGTCTATGAAAATACCTTCGGTACAGTTGCTGTCATAAATGAACAAACTGAAGACTTAACTCTAAAGAATATAGAGATAACGCCTTACCGAACCGAAACTGGTTATAGCGACCGCAGACACCCAAACGAGGTAACTTTCAGTACAAAGATAGAGGACGATCTCAAAAGACGTGACTTTACCGTAAACGCCATAGCTATAAACTTGTCCAATGGAGCCATAAAAGACACTATTGATCTTTATGGTGGACTAAAAGACATTCAGGATAAGACTATAAGGACAGTCGGGGAAGCCAAGGACCGCTTCAATGAAGACGCTTTGCGTATGATTAGAGCCGTTCGTTTGGCTGTGGAATTAGGTTTCACGTGTAACTCCGAAACTTTCAAGGCTATACAGAGCCATAATTCACTAATAAAAGAAGTATCCTTGGAAAGGGTTAGGGATGAGTTTACCAAGATAATGATGTCAGAAAGTCCAAAGAAAGGTATTGAATTACTTCACGAATCAGGATTGCTTCAATACATTATCCCTGAATTAGAACAGGGAATTGGTGTAAAACAACCGCAAGCACACCTTTACGATGTTTGGGAACACTTGCTTAGGACCGTTCAACATTCAGCAGACAAGGGTTACGACTTGGATATGCGCCTATCGGCTTTATTCCACGATATAGGTAAACCAAAGACCAAAGACTTTTCACGTGAGACAAATCAGCCTACTTTCTATGGTCATGACGTAGTTGGTTCACGTGAAACACGTAGAATACTAGAGAAATTGAAGTTTTCACGTGCAACAATAGAAAAAGTGACTAAATTGGTACGTTGGCACATGTTTTTTGCTGATCCTGAGCAAATAAGCCTTTCTGCAGTAAGAAGGATGGTTGTTAACGTCGGACCAGATAATATCTGGAACCTTATGAATCTACGTATGTGCGACCGTATTGGTACAGGAAGACCAAAAGAAGACCCTTACAGGCTTAGAAAGTATAAATCAATGATAGAAGAAGCTGTAAGAGCTCCTGTTTCTGTGAAAATGCTCAAAATTGATGGAAAGAGGATAATGGAGATTGCCAACATTCCACCAAGTCCAAAAGTTGGTATGGTTTTGAATGCTCTCATGGAAGAGGTTTTGGATGATCCAAAATTAAATACAAAAGATTATCTTGAAGAAAAAACTCAAAAACTTATTGCATTATCCGAAGAAGAATTGAATAATCTTGCAACAAAAGGGAAAGAAAAGAAAGCAGAAGCCGAAGAAAAAGAAATAGAAGAGATTAGAAACAAGCACAGTGTTAGATAAAGGACATAATTATAGAGTTATCCACAGTTTGTCCTTTACACTCTATTGTAAAGGACATAGAATAGTACCAGACCAGTTTGTTGTCCGAGACGATCGCAGAATAATGTACACGAAAAAAATAGAGGTTAGAAAAAATTTCGCTGATATTATTCTGTGATCGTAACAAGCAATGTTCTTTTATAAAGGGAAAGGTAGGCTTCTACTCCTAGTTTGAAGTCTCTCTCAAAAACTTTTAAATCCATCCTTCCGTTGCTAAGGAAGAATGACGATGTATGACTCTCAAATATATTTATGCCTCCCTACGGGAGAGCAATTTCAAAAAGAGACTGCACATCGCCACCTTTAAGGAACTGTCTGGATGAATTAGGTTCGACTTTTGAACCTAAGGGTCATGTGACCCACTTGTTCTTTCTTATTTTGAGAGGAACTTAAAAACCGCACACTTGCGCTCATTCTGATCGCATATCTGTGCGGTTTTATTTTGTTCGTTTTTTATGCTAATCACCTAATCACCAACTCAATAGGGCAGTGATCTGAACCTATGACACTATCTCGTATTTTGGTCTTTTCTATCTTCTTCAAAATCCCAGAAGTAACAAAGAAATAATCTATACGCCAACCAACATTCCTTTCTCTTGCAAAGGTTTTCATATCCCAATATGTATATTTACCAATCTCATTTGGATAAAAATGACGAAAAACATCCGTATAGCCGGCGTTTACAACTTCATCCAACCACGCACGTTCAACCGGAAGAAAACCTGTATTATCAACATTTTCTTTTGGTCTAGCTAGATCAATCTCTGTATGAGCAGTATTAATATCACCACAAAAGACTACTTCATAACCATTTTTCTTCAATCCATTTATATATTTCAAAAACTCATCATAATATTTCAACTTGAATTCAAGTCTCTCTGGACCACCACCTCCGTTGGGGAAATAGACATTGAGTAAAACAAATTTACCCAACTTATTACCAAAAGCATTTTCTTCATAAAATAAAGCTAGAAAACGTCCTTCTTGATCAAATTCTGGGATTCCCATTCCATATTCAACTTTCGTAGGTTTAACTTTGGAATATACGGCTACACCGCTATAGCCTTTGCGTCCTTTTGAATGATCAAAGTATGAAAAATAACCAACAGGATTCCTTACACCAGCTTCTAGCTGTTCTGCTTCAGCTTTTACTTCTTGAATACAGTAAATATCAGGAGATTCGCTCAAAAACCAATCAAAACCACCTTTTTTGACGTTGGCACGATAACCATTTACGTTCCAAGAAATGATACGCATAGGACAATGATAACATTATCTATATAATTTTTACTTCCTCTTATTATGAAACTGTTTATGAACTCTTTTTAATTCCGAATCCGTAACGTGAGTATAGATTTGGGTTGTACTTATATTGGAATGCCCCAAAAGCATTTGAACTGAACGTAGATCGGCACCATTGGAAAGTAAATCTGTGGCAAAGACATGTCGAATGACGTGGGGCGTAACTTTCTTTGATATACCAGCTTTTATGGCGCATTGCTTCACAATACGCTCAACAGAACGTGTATCAAGTCGCAAATCACCACCTCTAGCATTTTCACGACCTAGACGAACAAAGAGGGCATCGTCTATATCTGCACGCTTATCCAAATACTTTTTGATGGCACTTTTTGCTTCAGAAGAAAGGAAAACTACACGGATTTTCTCTCCTTTACCTCTTATGGAAAACTCATCAGCACTAAGATCTATATCTCTTGAAATGGAACAGAGCTCAGAGACACGAAGACCGGTAGAGAATAGGAGCTCTAATATGGCTTTATCACGTAATGATTTCAAATCATCACCATTGGACGAATCTAGAAGTCTTTTCAATTCTTCAGAAGTTATGAGGTCTAGTGGACGTTCTCCAACCTTTGCTAACTCTATATGTTCAGGAGATAAAGACTTCACACCACGCTTTGCCAAGAATTTCAGGAAAGAACGTAGGGCAATGAGATAATAGTTCTGAGTTTTCTTCTTCAGAGTCTCTTTTTCAGCCTTTCTATTGCTTGATTGACGATTGAGCCACAAATGAAACTCCCTAACTATCTTTTCTGTAATGTCTTCACCCTTCTTTATTTTGGAATATTCTATGAAACGAGAGATGTAATGATCATAATTCTCAACAGTTTTGAGAGAACGACCCTTTTCTATCTCAACATATTCCAAAAACTGCTGTTTGAGCTCATTGATATTTTGCGACATAGGTACATTGTAGTCTTAAAGCCGTCCTTGCGCCAATATTCCATTCATGCTATGATAATCGCCATGTTAACACCGAGACAAAAGACCAAGATAATCAAAGAAACCGGCATCCACGAAAAGGATAGCGGTTCTCCGGAAGTACAAGTCGCTCTTTTAACAAAAAGAATCGACGAACTAACAGGTCATCTACGCAAACATCGCAAGGACAATCACTCAAGACGTGGTCTCCTAGGCATGGTTGCAGATCGTCAGACTCACCTCAATTACCTCAAGAAGAACTATCCAAGACGTTATTCAGCTATCATAAAGAAGTTGGAACTCAAGAAATAGTCTTTTCTCTTTCTCTCATATTTAACTACTTATACCCTCATTAGGGTATAATTGTATTAGTAAGACTTTTTAATAAGAAATAATTTATAAAACATTTTCATGTCAATAATCAAACACAAAGAACAGCGCGTTGGTATTTTCATAGACGCACAAAATCTATATCATAGTGGTAAAAATCTATATCACTCCAAAGTCAATTTTGGTCAAATAGTCAAAGACGCAATGGACGGACGCAAACTCGTTCGAGCCGTAGCTTACGTTATCGCTACAGAATCAGGTGAAGAAAACGCCTTTTTCGAGGCACTTACAAAGATGGGTATAGAAACCAAGGTCAAAGATCTCCAAGTCTTTAGTTCTGGAGCCAAGAAGGCCGACTGGGACGTTGGGCTTGCTATAGATGCAGTCAAACTATCACCAAAACTAGACTCAGTTATCCTTGTAACTGGTGACGGTGACTTCGTACCGCTCGTTGAATACTTGCAAATGAACCAAGGTTGCCAAGTTGAAGTCGCTTCATTCGGTAAATCTACTTCTGCTAAGCTTATAGAAGCAGCAGATAACTTCATGGACCTAGATCAAGCTCCGAATAAGTATTTGCTAAGATCAGGAGGGAAGGGGAAATAATAAGATAAAAAATAAAACCTTACTTGTTGAACACAAGCCGACCGTGTTACATTTGATGTGTCCGAAGTACCTTTATTAATTATTACTGATCCCTAGATACACAGGTTTTCACGCAAGCAAAAATGCCTTGCAATCTGTAATCTAGGGGTGAGTCCTCTCGATGTTTCAAACATCCGCCAATTGGTGGAGCAGACACCGGGAACAAAACTTATGAATAAAAAAGAATATTCTCTAGAGATCGGAGGAAAAACTCTCACAGCAGAGTTCAATGATCTTACTGACCAGACCAACGGGGCAGTTATGTTGCGTTACGGTAACACCGTAGTCTTGGCAACCGCTGTAATGGGTAAAAATGCAAAAGATAGTGACTTCTTTCCATTGACAGTTGATTACGAGGAACGTTTTTACGCTACAGGCAAAATTCTAGGATCTAGATTTGTACGCAGAGAGGGAAGACCTTCTACAGAAGCTATCCTTTCCGGAAGAATCGTAGACCGCACTATCCGACCATTGTTTGACCAAAGAATGCGTCATGAAATCCAAGTTGTACTCACAACTCTTTCAATAGACAAGGAAGATCCTGATGTAATATCAGTTATCGCCGCTTCTTTGGCTCTAAGCACCTCCAATATTCCATGGAATGGCCCTGCTTCTGCTGTAAGAATTAATAAGAAAAGCGATTTCATAATCAATCCAAATACCGAAGACCGTGAAAACCCTGAGGTTACTTTGGACATGATCGCTTGTGGTAAAGATGGAATGATCAATATGATAGAAGTTGGAAGTAAAGAAGTTAGTGAAGATACATTAAATAAAGGACTTACTCTAGCTTCAGCAGAAATTGAGAAGATTCAGGCTTGGCAGAAAAAGATAGCGTCTGAAATTGGAAAAAAGAAAACTGTAGTTGAATTGGCAGTTCCAACCGAAGGAACTCAGGAACTTTTTGATACTGAAATTGCTCCACTTTTGAAAAAATTCGTCTTCAGTGGCGAACCTGGAAAAGAAAAGATAGAGGAAATCACAAAGAAGTGGTTAACTCTATTTGCAGAAAAATTCCCAGAAGGAAATGAGCCTATGGCATATGAAATATTTGAAGAAGCAGTCAACGACTTGCTACATTCCGAAGCAATTGATAACGACAAGCGTCCAGACGGTAGAACAATGGATGAAATCCGCCCATTATTGGCCAAAGCCGGTGGTATTTCCCCAATACTTCATGGAACAGGAACATTTTACCGAGGTGGTACACACGTCCTCTCTATTTTGACACTAGGTTCACCTGGTGACGCTCAAGTCATGGATAGCTTGGTTCCTCAGGAAAATAAAAGATTCATGCACCATTACAATTTCCCACCATTTTCAACTGGTGAAGTAGGACGCATGGGTGGAACAAATAGGAGAATGATCGGTCACGGCGCTCTCGCAGAAAAAGCTTTGTCTGCAGTTATACCAGATAAGGATAAGTTTCCTTATACTATCAGACTAGTGTCCGAAGCACTCGCTTCAAATGGTTCAACATCAATGGGTTCAGTTTGCGGATCTACAATAGCCCTCATGGATGGTGGTGTTCCTATCAAAGCTCCGGTTGCTGGTATCGCTTCAGGACTTATGATGCGTAGTCCAAAGGAATATAAGGTTTTGACTGATATCCAAGGACCAGAAGATCATCATGGTGATATGGATTTCAAAGTTGCTGGTACTAGAAATGGAGTTACAGCAGTACAAATGGATGTAAAGGTAGGTGGTATTCCTTTGAAAATACTTGCTGAAGCCTTTGAAAAAGCCAAGACCGCACGTTTCCAAATCCTTGATGTTATAGAAAAAGAAATTTCAACACCAAGAGCCAAGATTTCACCAAACGCTCCCGAGATCATTGTTATGAAGATTAGACCAGATCAAATCGGACTAGTGATCGGTTCTGGCGGTAAAACTATCAACGAAATTCGTGACACTACACTCGTAGAAGATATTACTATTGAAGATGACGGATCTATCTTTATCACAGGTAAAAATGAAACTGCTCAAAAAGCAAAAGATATCATATACGGCATGACTCGTGAATATCTAGCCGGTGAAAAATTTGAAGGTGAAGTCGTTCGCCTTATGGACTTCGGCGCTTTCGTAAAGATTGGTCCTAATGCAGAAGGTCTGGTTCACGTTTCAGAAATAGCACCATTCCGAGTAGAAAGAGTTGAAACTTATCTCAAAGAAGGGGACAAAGTTCCTGTAGCGGTGAAAGAAGTAGATGAAAAAGGAAGAATCAATCTATCAATCAAAACTGCAAATCCAACATTCTTCACAAAAAAAGAAGAAGTCCCTAAACCAAAGACGGAATTTAAGAAAAGGTACTAGTCAGATTTGTGAGGATTAGAGTTTCTCATAACTCTTGCTATAATAGAGAGATGGATGATGATCTAATCAAACCAGCTCCTGTTCAAAATGTTCCAAATACTAGTCCTGCCGTAGAAGAACGTGAGGATGAAGCTACGAACGTACAAATGTTTGATATAACAGCGGACCTAAACATCTCACCCGCCAAAGATGATGTTGAAAATCCTGCCCCCATATCACCACAGACAATTTCAGCGATCTCCACAGCTTCAATAAATACAGCCCGACCAATAAAAACAGAGATTCCAAAACCTATTCCAATAAATATCCCAATAAGCACACCAAAGGTAGATCTAAAAAAGACGACTCTGGAAGAAGCTGTTTCAAAGATAACAATCCCAGGTACAAATCCTCCAACACCTGTAAGACCTGAACTTACCCCAAAACCACAGGCAACAACTTCTCAATACGGACCAGCAAACCCTCCTGCAAAGACTATAGGGTCTACAACTTTTTCCTTCAAACCAGTTGATCAAACAAAAAACATTCCTGCAAGACCAACTTCTTTACAAGAGGCGGTTTCATCTATAAGTCAATCAAATGAAGGTAAGACCATACCCAGTAAACCTGTAGAAATAAAAAATGGTCCGAATGTAAAACCAATACGAACATACGAGACTGATTTTGCTGAAGCAATGTCCAAGAGAAATCTATCAAAGGCTTCTTTTGCCATAGCTGAAGACAAAAAAGAAGAGGCTATAAAAAATGAAGTTGTAAGAAATGAGACAATCAAAGAAGACGATATAATCTCCAATGAAAATATAGCGATTGCAGACCGTGTAAGGATGGTTGAACAAAAAGAACCATCCCATCTAATCAAAAACCTAATCCTAAGTATATTGAGTCTGATTTTGGTAGGAGGTGGAGCATATACTGCTTATTACTTTTATTCCAAGAGTCAATTATCTCTTGTAACTCCTCCTGTACCTGTAGCACAACCTCAATATTCCAGATCAATTATTAAATCTGACAGTCAAAGTATTATAAATATAGACAATCTGACTCAAGATCAGATAATATCTCGCATAAAAAAGGAAATAGACAAAACTCAAAAAGAAAATAGTATAAAAGAAATCCTCCTTACAAAAACACTAAACGATATAACCGAGAAAACTTCGGCCAAAAAGATACTTGAAATAGCAAGATTAACACCTCCAGATATCTTCAGTAGATCACTTGGCACAGACTGGATGCTTGGTGTATACGCCAGCACTAATGGACAAAAAAATACTTTTGTAATAACGACAAACAACTTCTTCCAAAACACTTTCGCTGGAATAATTCAGTGGGAAAAGACTATGCCCGAAGATTTGGGACAATATCTATATCCAACATTTCCCAATAACGCTTCGTCTTCCGAATTATCAAAGATAACATTACGTGGACAATACAAAGATCGTATTATAAAGAATAAAGATGTCCGTGAATATATAGCTGAAAATGGACACATTATCTTTCTATATTCGTTCATAGACAACAATAAACTAGTCATAACGGATAGTGAAGAGACTTTACAAGAAATAATCTCAAGGCTTGAAAAAACAACACTTATAAGATAATATGAGGTTATGAACAAAAGAGACTTGGAGCATTTCAAAACTAAATTATTAGAGGAAAAAAAGGATCTTGAAACCGAGCTTGGTGAAGTTGCCCAAAAAAATCCATCTTTAGCACAAGGTTGGGAAGCCACTTCAGGCAATATGGACGTTGACCCAGCCGATGAAAACGAGGTTGCAGACAAGTTTGAAGAATATGAAGGCAACAAAGGTGTCATGGAAAAGCTAGAAAAACAGTTAAATGAAGTAAATTCTGCTTTAGAGAGGATTAACAATGGTAATTACGGTATATGTGAGGTTTGCAAAGAGCCCATAGAAAAAGAACGTCTAGAAGCAAACCCTTCTTCAAAAATTTCAATAAAACACAAGCACTAACAGAAAAATCCCGAGATATTGTCTCGGGATTTTTCTTAATCATTTCTTTAACCTTTCTTAATCAGGATTTTAACTCGTATCTGTATGATTATTAGATGAGCTTAGCAAAAACATACAGCGCACAACTAATAGGACTCATGTCAGAAGTTGTGACAATAGAAGTAGACATTTCAAACGGTCTTCATTCATTTTCCGTAGTTGGACTCGGCGATAGGTCCGTAGAAGAATCAAAAGATCGTATATCTGCAGCTATAAAAAATAGCAACTTCAAATCTCCAAAGCAGAAAAACCAGAAAGTAGTCATATCACTAGCTCCAGCAGATATACACAAAGAAGGGCCTTCTTTTGATCTCGGCATGGCGATAGCTTATCTATCTGCATCAAAAGAGATAGATTTTTCTCCAGAAAATAAACTATTTTTAGGAGAATTATCACTTGAAGGAAACTTGAGAAAAATCAGTGGTATATTACCGATTCTTTGCCAAGCAAAAGCCCAAGGTTTCACCGAAGCTTTCATTCCAAAAGACAATTCCGAAGAATCATCCTTGGCCCAAGGCATAACCACATATCCCGCCTCCACCTTAAATCAAATCATTGAACATCTTACTGGTATAAAAAATATAAAACCGAATGAAACCATTTATTCAAATCCAGAAACATCTTCATCTTTTGGAACAAATATGAACAATGTTCGCGGTAACGAAACAGCCAAACGTGGTTTAGAAATAGCTGCAGCCGGTGCACACAATATCATCATGTGCGGTCCTCCAGGGACTGGCAAAACCATGCTTGCTCAATGTTTCACTTCAATATTACCGGATCTTTCGTACGAACAAGCAATAGAAGTCACTGGCATACACTCTACCGCTAGGACACTAGAACGAGGTTTGATATTCCGTCCACCATTTAGGTCGCCCCATCATACAGCCTCATACCCATCTATTGTTGGTGGGGGAGGATTTCCAAAACCCGGCGAAATAACCTTAGCCCACAGAGGTGTATTATTTTTAGATGAATTTCCAGAATTTGACCGCAGTGTCATAGAAGCTTTACGTCAACCATTGGAAGATAGGATGATAACCATTTCTAGAGCCAGAGGAGTAGTCACTTTCCCAGCACAATGTATCCTCATTGCATCTATGAATCCTTGTCCTTGTGGAAAAGGTAGGCGCAATGGTTGTACCTGTACCCTAAAAGCCCTTGAAGCTTACAATAGAAAAATGTCCGGACCTATCATAGACCGACTAGATATATGGCTAAACGTTAGTAAAGTAGATTACAAACAACTTGGTGCCAAAGATTCGTCAGGAGAAAGTTCAGAAACTATAAAAGACCGAGTTATTGGAGCAAGAAAAATTCAAGAACAAAGATTTGCGTCCCACGGAATTCAAAAAGTCTTCAATGCCGAGATGAATGCTTTGGATATAGAAAAAATTGTTATTCTAGACGATGACGCTCGTATATTACTTACTTCATCAGCAGAAAAATTGGAACTTTCTGGTAGGGCTTTTCATAGGGTTATAAAGGTGGCACAGACCATTGCTGATTTAGAAAAGAGCAGTTCAGTTAAAAAGCATCATATTTTGGAGGCACTGCAGTATAGGCAGAAAGTGGGGTGATTCCTGACAAGACAGAATTGTCTTTTACAAACCCTGCGTATCCCGAGGAACTCCTCGCTCCTGCATTTCTCCTTACAATTTTTTTCGTGGCGCTTAATTATCTCTGGAAATGCTAGTTGCTCGTCGCTCGGGAGAAATACTCGGGTTTGAAAAAGACAATTCTGTCTTGTCAGGAATCACTAACAATGATTAGAAATTTTTAATTACATCTTCCGTCAACAAAAGGGTTCTTGGCACCACGGATTTCAAAGTGTAGATGAGGTCCAGTAGAAAAACCTGTATTACCACTATAACCAATGATTTGACCCTTTGAGACTTGCTCACCAGGACCAATAGGACTTCTAAGCATGTGGGAATACAAAGTCTGAGTTCCATTAGAATGAGAAATGACTATATAGTTTCCATAACCACCGTTCCAAGCACCATTTGATTTACTGATTATGACCGTACCAGCAGCAGAAGCACGCAAAGGTGTCCCTATAGGCGTAGCCATATCTACAGCATTACGTCCATGCAACTCCTGACTCAATCTTCCACCAATAAGTGGGCAACTATAATATCCAGGATATGAAGGTAAGTTACTGACATTTCCTATGACTGGCTCATAAATAAGTTTTTGATTGATTGTTTTTGAAACAGTTGCAGACAATCCCATTTCAGCATCAGGAATAATTAAATTTTGACCAATAACAAGCTTGGATGACGCATCTAGATCATTGTAACTATATATTTCACCAGCATCTGCATGATATTTATTTGCAATACCCAAGACAGTATCGTTCCTTTGAACCGTATACTTGATACCAGTAACAGGGAGGATTATGAGTATTTGACCAACTTTAAGAACAGATTTGCTTGTTAGATTATTTGCCCAAAGTATTGTATTGACCGAAACATTAAACATTTTTGCTATTCCAGAATATGTATCGCCAGATCTAACATTATAAATACTTATTTTTGTAGAAGTATCCGTTGAAACACCATTTGTACTGGCTATATCCGCAACCAGAGTCTCTCCACCGACAACTGGTACCGTATCAAAAGATTTGTCTGGATTTGGATCAAAATTAACAGCAACAATAGGTAATGGCATGTTCTGTGAATTTACCGATACGTTTTTGGAGATTTTTGCAGAAGCTTCTTCACTTCCAAACATTGAACCTATAAAAGAAACGAGACCTGCATGGGCGGTCTCTGAGAAAGTAATGGTTATAATAAATATAGAAACACAAATAGCAATCCAGTTTGCTAGACGCTTAAAAGTAAGGTTATATTTAGTTTGTTTGTGAGTATTTAATTTCATAACATATAGTTCGCGCTGGCAATAGTCCGTAAAGGTCTTTCTTTCGTTCGGTGTTGGTAACTTATATATTTATATGGCTCTACTTAGCCATAATTATTAAATCAAATTTCAAGTGACCTATCTAGACTAGCAAGAAGGAATTTATTGTCAATGATAGCTATACACAGTCATTTTAATTGATTAGGTGTCAAATAATGTGGTCGGAATCAGGTCAGAAAATAACAAAACATTCTTTTTGAAAACCTGCGAGACTCGCTCCGTTTACTTTCTAAGTAAAATGCTCAGGAATTACGGAGGACTAATCGTCCTCTCGTAATTCCAAGGACATTCGCATTTTACTAAGAAACTAAAACTGCGCTCAGACAAGTTCTCGGTTTTCAAAAAGAATGTTTTGTTATTTTCTGACCCGACTCCTCTCTAAAAGAGTGGTTTTCGCAGGTTTTCAAAAAGAATGTTCTGCCAGTTTTCAATCATCTCTGTGTTAAACTAACCTCCATGTCATCATTAAACGAAGCACAACAGAGAGCGGTGGATACAACCGATGGTCCTGTCCTTATTATCGCTGGAGCAGGTACAGGTAAAACCAAGGCTATAACCCACAGGATTTTAAACTTAATCAAAAAAGGTACTGCTCCACATTCTATACTTGCAATAACTTTCACCAATAAAGCGGCGACGGAAATGCGAGAAAGGGTGGGTATGCTTTTGAAAGAAGATTCCGGTCTAAACATCCCCGTTTCTATGAATGAACGCCCTTTTATTAGTACTTTTCACGCTCTTGGAGTACACATCATTCGAGAAAATGCTTCATTACTGGGTTTGACTAGGCATTTCACAATATTTGATCGTAGCGATTCAAAGAGAGCTATCAAAGAATCCATGGAGCAAGTCTCCATTGATCCAAAGAAATTTGACCCGGGAACAATATTGAACCTCATCTCCAGAGCCAAAGGAGAGGGGATAGGATATTTGGAATACTTGGATCATTCAAAAGATTTCATGGAAGAAACTGTCGCTAGTATCTGGGAGAAATATGACGCTATTTTGGCCAAAGAAAAAGCTTTGGATTTTGATGACCTCCTCTTGAAGACTTCTTACTTGTTAGGAAAATACGAGGCTGTACGCAAACACTATAGTTCTATCTGGAAATACATCCACGTTGACGAATATCAGGATACAAACCGTGTTCAATACAAAATAGTTAGACATCTAGCTGAAGAACATCATAATCTTTGTGTCGTTGGTGATGCTGACCAAAATATTTACAGTTGGCGCGGTGCAACTATTGAAAATATTCTTAATTTTGAAAAAGATTATCCAGAATCTACAGTTATTACACTAGAAAAAAATTATCGTTCAACAAAAACTATTCTTTTGGCAGCAAATAACGTCATTGAAAAAAATCGTTTACGTAAAAAGAAAACTCTATACACAGACAATGATTCTGGTGAGAAAATTTCTCTTTCAGTTTCATATACAGAAAATGATGAGGCTAGAAATATTGCCGACACAACAAGGTCACTCATAGAAGCCGGCACTCAGGCTCGTGATATTGCTGTACTTTATAGAACAAATTTCCAATCACGAGTATTGGAAGAATCATTTATAAAGAAAAATCTTCCTTACCAACTTATCGGCGTGCGATTTTTTGAGAGAAAAGAAATAAAAGATGTTCTTTCTTACATCAAAGCTTCTTTGAATAGAAGCAGTTGGAGCGATATAGGTAGGATCATCAACGTTCCTGTACGAGGCATAGGTAAAGCCACCGTAGCCAAAATCATGTCTGAAAGAGAAGATCTTTTGCCACCAGCCATGAAAATTAAAATTGCTAATTTTTGGAAACTCCTAGAAGATATCAAGCGCGAAATTATAGAAAAGAAACCTTCTGAATCAGTGAAATTTGTAATACAAGAAACTGGTATAGAACGTTCACTTCGTGAAGGTGATGCCGAAGATGAAGAAAGACTTTTGAACATTAGAGAATTGGTAACAGTAGCTTCTAGCTACGACCATTTACCTCCAGAGGAAGGAATAGAAGCGTTTCTAGCTAACGTTGCTCTAGCTACAGATCAGGATGAACTACAAAAAGATAACGATGCAGTAAAACTCATGACGGTTCATGCTTCAAAAGGTTTGGAATTCAAATATGTTTTCATTGCAGGAATGGAACAAGAACTATTTCCTTTCAAACACCTAAAGGAAGAAAATATTGACGAAGCCGAAGAGGAAGAAGAGAGGAGACTCTTTTATGTAGCTCTGACTAGAGCAAAAATGAAAGTGTATTTGAGTTATGCTATTATCCGAAGCATATATGGAGCTCAAAAAGTGAATACTCCATCAGAATTCATAGATGATATAGAAAAAAGTTTGATAGAAGAACAAACGGCAGAAAAACCAAGTGGTGCAAAAGCTTTATTTATTGATTTCTAATTATGTTTTTATTTGCAAAAAAATCATTAGGGCAACATTTTCTCAATTCCAAACATGTTTTGGAACAGATTATTGAATCTGCCAACATAAAAAAGGGGGAATTGGTATTAGAAATAGGTCCAGGCACAGGTATTTTGACGGAAGCACTTTTGAATACAGGAGCAAAAGTCATAACGGTTGAAAAAGATGATAGAGCAATAGAATTGCTAAGATCCAAATTCCAAACATCAATAACCAAACAACAACTAACATTAATTCATGGTGACGTGCTAGAAGATTCCTCAAACTGCATACCAAATGAGCCATATCTGATAGTTGCCAACATTCCTTACTACATCACTGGTGCAATCTTAGAAAAATTCCTAGAAAATGATCGTAAACCAAATAGAATGATTCTCTTGGTACAAAAAGAAGTTGCCGACAGGATTACAACCAAAGATGATAAAGAAAGTATATTATCTATATCAGTCAAAGCCTTTGGTACACCAAAAATAGTCGCAAAAGTGCCTCGTGGAGCCTTCACACCACCACCAAATGTTGATTCAGCAATTCTCGCAATAGAAAATATTTCCGATAAACTATTCAAAGAAAATAACGTCCAAATATCTAGCTTTTTTGCAGTTGTGAAGGCTGGATTTGCCCATAAACGCAAATATACTATAAGCAATTTGGGAGAAATCATGGACAAAAATAAGCTTGCAGAGATTTGGAACACCTTAAAGATTGACCCGAAAATTAGATCCGAGAAAATGACACTAGAAAATTGGATCAATATCTCCAAACACCTCAACAGGCCTAACTAGTTTGGTGATGAGCCAACGGTTGGAGTTATATGGCCTTCTGAAGGTAAACTTCCGCAAGTCTCTCCAGTATTTACCAAACATTGACCAGTAAGTTTTGTATAATCTCCCAAAAGCCAACTTGTTTTAGGAATATTATAAGAAAGATGAGCTTGCGAACCTACCGTATATGTTAAAAGAGTTACCATTGTAGGAGGCAAAGGTCCAATAGTGAGAAGCCAACTAGCACTACAATCACAATAAAATGAATAAATGAGTGGTCCGCCAAATGGTGTACCGACACCAGCAAAGGCTTCTTTAGGAACAAAAGAATCTTTTAGAAGCTCAAAAACCTCGTTAAAGGCGGTTTTTATAGGAAATTGCCCGTCTATTTCGTTATTTTTAGAGATATTTTTGTCATTTTCTACCAATTTCATAAATTCTTTCTTTAGATCTGTTGATGTAGCAACATCTTTTAAAATTTTATCTTTAAGAAAAGCAATTCTTTCATTGGATAAGCCTTGTTTTTTTGAAACCTTCTCAAAAGAATCAATAAAGGTACTGAGATTGTTAAGATTTGGATTTGCTGGAACTTTCGGAACTGTTACGGTAGTAGAAATAGGTACAATTGTGGGATTTGTAGGAATATTTATATTTGTAGCTGTAGAATTGGTAGGTATAACTGTAGTAGAAACTGTTGCCGAGCCCTGAAATAGCAAAGAAAGTACCTTGAGAGTACTTGGACCAACGATACCTGTGCCAAAAGACAGGCCATTTGGTGTCAAAATCTCATTTTTATACTTTTCTTGAAGGCGAATGACTGCATTACGTGTTAAAGCACCGAAATATGTTGATTCTTGACCGGAAGACCCGATACCAACACTAGATATTCTCGTAGTAGAGTCTTGATTGAGTATTTTTTGTAAAACTTTCACATCTTCTCCAGACATTCCAACTTTTAACGTTCTTGAAATAGGGAATTGCACGGCTTGTGCAAGATTTCCTGAAGACAATAAAAATATTGACGTGACTATTATAAAAAATGTGTAATTCTTTTTAATCATTAAGAATAATTATACCACTTAACTTAAAAAAGTATCATTTTTATAACACCTGATTGTTGTCCGACAAATTACCTTCATAAAATCAACACTATCCCCACATTTTCATGATAAAAACCTGTCTTTTAAGCTATAATTGTGATTAGTATGGCTAAATACTACCCACATAAACAGACGGTGCTTATTGCCATTATATGTACATTAATCGTAATCTGTACATTGGTATATATTCGCCCTCAAATTTTGATTAAAAATAATAGTCTTTCAAATGTAGAGATAAAAGCCGTCAATGAAGAGCAAAAAAATACAATATCCGATGTATCCAACACCGATTGGAGAAAAGCTTTTCTGACAACATCCAGCACAACTTCTGTATCTACAAAAACTTCAAACGGTTCCACAAAAAATACTACTGAAGAAAAATTAACTCTGACCGATCAACTCAGCAGGGATTTTTTCACCCGTTACGTAGAATTGAAGAAAAACAATCTATCAGAAGATAATGAATCCGTACAAAAGATTGTTGACCAAACTTTGAACACCACTATAAATTCTGCTTCGCAACCAAAAATATACAACCTCTCTCATCTGACAATAATAGAAGACACTAGTTCCAATACTACCCATAGTTACGGAAATAATATAGGAACGGTCTTTTCAAAAGACGGTCCTCGAGCAGATCCTGTCATGATAGTAAGTGACGCTTTAGAAAAAGGGGATATGAATTTACTAAAAAACATAAAACCTATAATAACTTCTTACGATAAGATGATAAGAGCTGTCATAGCTACTCCAGTACCACGACCACTCGCAAATTACCATCTCAATCTCGTTAACTCTTTGAGCTCCATGCTTTTTGTTACACAAGGCCTAGAAAAAGTTTCTACCGATCCAGTACAGAGTATGCTGGCTATCAAACTTTATACCCCTACACAAGAGGCTATAAGGTTAGCACTCCTCAGTATGAATAGTTATTTCAATACAAATCGTGTCTATTTTACTAACAATGAACCAGGAATATTATTCGTAACTGTTCCACAATAACAATTGTATGTTTACAAAAAACAAAATAAAAAAGTTCGTTTCAGGAGTTTGTGTAATAGCAATTGTCTTCGTGTCATCCGTATATCCTTTGATACAAACTGCACAAGCACAAGCACCAGCACCATCGCTAGGTGTTCCTATATCAACTGGTCAAGATTTTCAGAGTGTCATGAACTATCAAAAGAATTTCACTCTAGACAAGATCGCTACAATGATAGCAAAGCAAATACTTCACCAGATGACAGCTAGTGTAGTGAACTGGATAAACTCTGGTTTCAAAGGTAGTCCTGCATTTCTCACCAATCCAGAAGCTTTCTTTCTTGACGTTGGAGACCAGATAACTGGAGCATTCCTAGCCGGTAATGGACCTCTTTCATCTCTTTGTTCTCCATTTGTCATAGACCTTTCATTATCTCTAGCCCTAGGTCAGACCTCTATGGCGGACCAGAGATATACTTGTACATTGGGCAGGATTATTGAGGCACAGAAAAATGGACCCGAGATCATCGTCAACGGAAGGTCAGTTCGTTCATCTTCTGGTTCAATGAACGGCTTCTTGGGTGGAGATTTCAATCAAGGTGGTTGGCCAGCATTCATAGCACTCACAACAGAACAACAAAACAATCCTTACGGAGCAACCTTAGCTGCACAAAGTGATTTACGTTCAAGGATAAGTGCAAGACAAAATGTTATCAAAGCCGATATACAACTGGGAAGTGGTTTCATGTCATGGCAAAGTTGCAAAGATATCCCAGGGGCTTCAAATGTTGATCCCGAAGATCAGGTATCTGAAGTTGGCAACAATCAGGTTCAAAACGGAGACGGAACTACTACATATCAACAATGTGAAACTCAAACACCGGGTTCAGTCATCTCTGGAACTTTGCAAAAAAACTTGAACGTACCTGTAACCGAACTAGAATTGGCTGACAATATAAATGCAGTTATAAATGCTTTGGTAACACAAATGATAAGTACAATGCTCTCTTCTGGACTCAATTCTCTCAGTGGCAATTCTGGTGGAGGACAATCTTATACTCAACAAGTTATAAACGATTCAAATTCAAGTAGGGAAGCACAAGAGATACTTCGCAATTTACAACCTCAAGTCGCATCATCTCTAGATCAGGTGGAGAGTTACGTATCTCTATACAAACAATCTGTTAACTTACTAACCGACAGCAAGAGTCGTTACACAACAGCTAGAACATGTTTCATCAACAAAAATACAACCAACGCTATGGCAAGAGTTGCAACTATAGATGCAAAGATAAACAACACCATCAATCCTCCGCTAGATGCTTTGACTCTAAAATACAATAGCAGTTTGGCAGACAAGAAAAAGCTTACTGATATAAATTACTTCTTAACTACCGATAATTCATTAAACAATATCAGCAGACAGTCACAAAATTATACAGATTTCGTCACAGCAGGGGGTACAAACTACCAACCAAAATTTGATGACGCTTTAGCAAGTCTTTCAGAGACACAGAGACAGGTTCAGTCATTAAATACCGAATCGGCTTCGTTGCTTAGAGAATGTCAGGGTTATTAGAAAGATTACTGAGTAAGGCGTCCGAATTAGAAAGAATTGCCAATCATGAGACCAAAAAGCTACCTTCCAAATATTTTCGTCGCCATCATAGTCGCAGGACTGGCTTTCGTGATACAAACCAACGCAACTTACGCTCAAGCACCAATTGTCGCTGCTGCTTCAGCTGCCAAAGAAATGTTTTTTGGATCCTCAAATCTCTTGGGACTCGTAAACGATATCTTATCCTACATCGTCAACACAGCTTTGATGTTAACTGGTTTTCTGGTCTCTATGGCGGCATACATATTGGACGTCTCCATAAAATTAACCTTGCATATCAAAGACTTCGTGGACGCTACTCCTGCAATATATACCGTCTGGCAAACTCTGCGAGATATCACTGGACTCTTCTTCATATTCTATCTTCTTTACGCTGCAATACAGATGATTACTGGATACGGAAAAGGTCCTAGTTATGCCGAAACAATAAAAAATATAGTTGTTGCAGGTATTCTCATAAACTTTAGTTTCTTCCTTACCAGTATCGCTATTGACGCTTCCAACATCATCTCGCAAGCCATATACAATTCCATGATACCAAATCATGCAGAAGTACATATAAGTCCAACATCGTCACTATCTGATTTGGTGGGGCAGTCCGGATCTTCTGACATTTCTAATGTATTTATGAATAGTCTGAAAATACAGACGATATATGATGTACAAGGCAACAAACTAGGTGCTTCTGGTAGTGACCCATTCAAAATCATAATGATTGGAATAACTGGAATTATTATGATGCTCACAACAGCGGCTAGTTTCATCTTGGCTGCCATAGCTTTCATTTCTAGGTTAATAATACTGCTTTTCCTCCTAGCTTTTTCACCATTATGGTTTGCAGGAAAGATGTTGCCTGATCTAGAAAAATACATGGGTAAATTCTACGATGCCCTATATTCACAACTCGTTTTCATGCCCGTCTATCTACTTCTCATGTATGTAGCTCTCAGAATTCTAAATGAAAGTAATATCATGGGGGCAATGATGTCTGCCAATTCTAACTTACCAACTGGTACCAACTGGGCTTTTCCTTTCATCATTTTGGCTGTGAATTTCGTCTTAGTTATATTCATGCTCAACTTGCCGTTATTTGTAGGTCTATCTATGGGCAGTATGGCAACTACTCTTATAAGTGGTGGTATGAAAAAATTTGATGCTGGGAATATTTGGAAGGGGGTTGGAAGCCAAGCTGGAAGTCGTACTCTTGGTAGAGCCGCTTACGCATTAAACGAAAGTTCTGCAATAAAGGGATTAGCTAGTAGATCTCCATTATTAGGAGGATTGGCATCAAAAGGTCTTTCTGGTGTAAGTTCCGCTGGATTTGGAGCAAAGAAGGGAGGAAGTTATGAAGATAGATTAAAGGCAAAAAAGACAAATTACGAAAAATTACATAAGCATATTGGAAATGTTGACCGAGATAACTACTCATCAGAAGCAGAATACATAGAAGCAAAACGAAAGGCAGAAGAGATGAAGAAGGAATATAGAGAAAATATTCCTTGGGGAAACAATAGTGTCATAGGATTTATGCTTGATAATAGGGCAAATAAACAAGTTTCTAGAAGTCTAACTGAGGAAGCGATGCTTAAAGAAAATAAAGCTAAAATAGTCGAAAACGATACACGTATAAAAGAAATTGAAAAACTCGTTAATACAGAACCCGGTTCATTAAGATTACTAACTAGTGAGGAAATCGCGGAAAAGAAACGTTTGGAAAGAGAGAATGTTGAACTTCAAGGTGCTGTTGATCGTGCTTCTGGTTCAAAGAAAAAGAAAGATACTTCTGCAGCATTAAAACAATTAGCCGATCAAGCTAAAGAAGAAGCTGGTGGGGAAGAGAAACCAAAGGAAGATAAAGGTGGTGAAGACAAACCTAAAGAAGATAAAAAATAAGTATGAAAAAATTTACAGCTGAAGAAATACAAGCTCAATTTGAAAAACTGCCCAAAGAATTGCAGTCGGCTATAACTTCTCCTGAAATAAACGAAACGATACAAAATGTAGCCAAAAAATATAGTTTGCAAGTAGATCAATTAGGTGAACTTGTAGACCTAATTGGACTTATTATGCTTGGTATAATATCTTCCAAAAATTTCATCAAAGAATTTTCTAATGAAACAGGTTTGAGTGAAGATATATCAAAAGCAATTGCCGAGGACATAAATAGGGAAGTCTTCGACAAAATACGTTCTTACATAAGAGAAACTGATGAAGAAAAAAATGCTATTAATGAACCCCAAAACAGTCAGTTGGGTATTGAAACTCCACCAACCGAACCAACTCCTCCCATTCAACCACCATCAACTACCCCTACACTCAAACCTATAAACCCAATCATCTTGCCACCAGCTGTTGAGACACCAAAATCAAGTCATGTTTTAGACTTAGAAAAAGCTGGTAACATGACAATTGAAAATGAACCGAATTCTACAAAGACAGAGGAATACAAAGAACCTTTGGCAGATCACCTGTTAGAAGCCTTAAATGATACTTCTTCAGAAAAATCTGAAGATGTCGCCGTAAAACCAATATCAAAAGTACCAACAATGCCAGAAGTGTCAATAAAAAAGGAGGTTGTTCAAAAGCCTGCACCACCAATCCCAGCAAATCTACCGACAGAAAACTCAGAAAACGCTACACCTCCGATAGTTCAAGCGGTCCCGCAAAAGCCAAAAGGTGCAGATTTATACAGGGAACCGTTTTAAATTCGTTATCTCTAGACAGGAGACAGATCTCACCTTCGCGAGAATGACACAATAAGCTATAATGTAACCAATGCGATTCCAAGTTCCTCAATTTATCGAGATGGAAGATAAGATCTTCGGCCAACTAACGCTGAAACAGTTCATATACATGGCTGGTGGGGGAGGTTTATCTTTCTTAGTATATATATTTCTAGATAGTGTCTTTCTATCAGCTATTCCCATTATTCTAATAATGGTCATATCAAGCACTTTCGCTTTCTACAAAATCAACAATAAGCCTTTTGTGAACGTAGTAGAATCAGCATTTAAATATTATCTTGGTAATAAACTCTACATATGGAAAAAACAAGAAAAAGTCAGACCTCAAAATATTCAGACTGCAGTAAAAGATGCAAAAAATTACGCATCCATCATGGTTCCCAAAATTTCTGATAGCAGATTGAAAGATTTGACATGGAGTTTGGATATAAAGGAGAGCCTGTACTCAAAAAATAACCAGAAATAATTATGGCAATAAAATCCAAGACAACTCAAGACTTTGTTCCAATCAAAGAAATACGTGATGGTGTAATCATCTTGAAAAATGGTGGGATGAGAAGTCTTGTACTAGCATCTTCTCTTAATTTTGCTTTGAAATCACAAGATGAACAAAGCTCAATTTTGATGCAATTCCAAAACTTTCTAAATTCATTGGATTTTTCCATACAAATATTCATTCAATCAAAAAAACTTGATATAAGGCCATATATAGCTCTCTTGGAAAATCGTTACAAGGAACAAACAACTGAACTTATGAAGATCCAAGTTCGGGAATACATAGAGTTCGTCAAAACATTCGTAGAAAATACGAGTATTATGTCAAAAAGTTTCTTTATCGTCATACCTTATGACCCTGCACCAGTAGCTATATCAAACAATCCTATTTCTAGAATGCTTCCAGGTAAAAACCGAGGTAAAACTCAAACAGAAACAGCCGATGAACAATTTACAGAATACCGAAGCCAGCTTGAACAACGTACAGCAGTAGTAGAGCAAGGTCTGGTTCGTTGTGGTATACGCACTGCCGAACTAGGAACTGAAGAGGTGGTAGAATTGTATTACAAATTATTCAATCCTGGCGAGACAGAGAAGCCAATCCAAATCACATAACATGTCATTCCTAAACAAAATATTTGGTAAAAAAGAAGAATCACCGATTATCTCGGTCTTGCCTGAAGAAATATATCAGGCTGGGGTTTTGGAATTGAAAGATGTCATAGCTCCTTCTGCTCTCAAGATCAGTCCAAAAGAATTGAACCTCGGCGAAAAGGTTGGACGTACATTATTTGTTATATCATACCCTCGTTTTATAGATGAGAGCTGGTTTTCTCCTATTATAAACCTAGACAAAGTTTTTAACGTCTCTATTTTTATTCACCCCGTAGACACAGCCAAAATCCTTCGTCATTTCCAAAAGAAAGTTGCTGAGGTACAGAGTCAGATTTCCCGAAGGGAAGATAAAGGACTAGTTCGTGACCCTTCTCTAGATACGGCTTACCAAGATCTAGAAGCATTACGAGACCAGCTCATGCAGGCACAGGAACACCTCTTTGATGTTGGTGTTTACATAACCATATTCGCAGATTCAGAAGGAGAACTAGATAAACTAGAATCAGAGATCAAATCCATACTAGAATCCAAACTTGTTTACATTAAACCTGCTTTATTCCAACAAGAACAAGGTTTCAAAAGTGTTCTGCCAGTTGGCGACGACTTGCTAGCAGTCCATTCCAAACTCAACTCTTCACCACTTTCTTCACTATTTCCTTTTATTTCATTTGATCTAACCTCGGACAAAGGCATTCTCTACGGTATCAATCGCCACAACTCATCTTTGGTTCTATTTGATCGTTTTCTTCTAGGAAACTACAACTCCGTAACTTTTGCTATGGCTGGTGCAGGCAAATCTTACTGCACCAAACTAGAAATTCTCCGTACACTCATGTTTGATACTGATGTCATAGTTATTGACCCAGAAAAAGAATACGAATACATGGCTTCGGCTACTGGTGGTAAATATTTCAATATTTCTCTAAATTCAGAGCACCACATAAACCCATTTGATCTGCCTATACCTCGTGAAGATGAATCCGCTAGCGATGTTCTACGTTCAAATATTATCAATTTGGTTGGACTATTCCGCATCATGTTAGGTGGTCTCACTCAAGAAGAAGACGCTATCATAGACCGTGCAATCACAGAAACTTACGCCTTGAAGGATATTACTCCTGAATCAGACTTTAGACGTGTAGAGCCACCTTTGTTGTCAGATTTTGAACTAGTTTTGGCAGGAATGGAAGGAGCCGATTCGTTGGTCCAAAGGTTATCCAAGTACACAAAAGGAACATGGGCAGGTTTCATCAACCGTCCTTCAAATGTAGACATCAACAAAAAATTCGTGGTTTTTTCTCTACGCGATATGGAAGATGAACTCAAACCAGTAGCTATGTACATCGTCACTCACTATATATGGAATGCTATTCGTAAAAATCTAAAAAAACGTTTGCTAGTTATTGATGAGGCTTGGTGGATGATGAAATCTGAAGATACCGCTTCATTCTTATTCGGTTTGGCAAAACGTGGACGTAAATATTTCCTTGGATTGGCCACTATCACCCAAGACGTGGATGATTTCTTGAAATCTCCTTATGGTTTACCTATCCTCACAAACTCATCAATCCAAATTCTTCTAAAACAATCACCGACTATCATTGATCATATTCAAAAGACATTCAACCTCACTGATGAAGAAAAATATCTACTTCTAGAATCAGACGTAGGAGAGGGAATGTTCTTCGTAGGCTTGAAACATGTCGCTATAAAGATAATAGCCTCATATACAGAAGACCAGATCATCACAACCAATCCCGCACAAGTTATGCAAATAACCAAAGCCAAGAAGGATTTGGAGTCAGCAGGGCAGTAATAAAAACATGGAAGAAACCAGAAAAAAATACCGAATGGGATGGATGGGAATTTCTGTTATTTTAATAACTGCTGTAATTGCTGACTTATTGAGTCTTGTTCCGTTTGTCGGGGACATTGTCGGACCAATCTTTTGGGTCTGTGTCAGTATTTATCTCTGGAGCATTGGTTGTGGACTTTTGAATGCGCGACGATTGGCAACATCCATCATCTCAATGGTTGCCGAAATGATTCCACTAGTCCAAGAGCTCCCCCTTATTTTTGCTGGGGCATTAGCAGTGATTATTTTAGTAAGAATTGAAGATAAAACTGGTAAAAAATTGATGCCAGGATCAAATAAATTATCTGGAAGTCGTAAACCTCTTTACAATAATGGTGTGAGACAACCTGAATATAATGTACAGAACAATGTTTCTAGATCAATAAATATAGAAGGGGTGAGACCGCCAAATGGGGGATTATCTACATAGGTCAGGTTTCTTTAGTATGATAAAATACTATCAATGAATCGTGTACTCTTACTAACTATTTTCTTTTTCTCTTCCTTGCTCTTTTCTATTACTGCGCAAGCACAAGGCGTTCCCGCTGGAGTTGGAGTAGACATTACGGCCTCAACAGATAGCCCTATTCCTGGACAAACAGTTACCATCACTGCCCGAAGTTATACTATAGATATAAACGCTTCAACTGTTACATGGACAATCAACGGTAAAGTTGTAGAGAAGAACGTAGGTGCTACAAAACTAGAGATCAAAGCTCCTACTCTAGGTCAAAAACTTAATATAAACGTAACGGCTGTGACAACAAATGGTATAACTTCAGCTGGTACAATATCCATTAGTTCTGGTTCAGTAGATATGATAGTAGAAAACAACGGTTATGTTCACCCTTTTTTCAAAGGTAAACAACCTGTAAGTTATCAAAATAGTATCAATATTATTGCAGTTCCTCATATAGCCGATTCCAAAGGGGTAGAATACGATCCGAAGACTCTTATTTATAAATGGAAAAAAAATAGCCTTGCAGTTGAAGATCAGTCTGGCTATAACAAACAATCAATGACTTTGATTGGTGATATTGTACCTCGTACCGCTGTTATCACAGTTACCGTTTCTACTCGTGATGGTGATTCTAGGGCAACGGGTTACATATCCATACCTTACGAGTCTCCGTCTTTATCATTTTATCTTGACGACTCTCTTTACGGACCACTGTTCAACAAAGCAATAAAAAATATCATTTCCATAGGTTCAGAAAAAGAAACTAGTGTTCTCGGTGTTCCTTTTGGATTCAATAAACCAAACTCAGGAATAGGTGATCTGGCTCTTGCTTGGATGATCAATGGTGTTGAACATCCTGAATTAGCTGAAAATGAGTCTGTAACATTACGAGCACCAAACGAATCATCTGGATCTTCAAAAGTTGAATTGCGTATAAGAAATACAAAGAAAATACTTCAGGGTGCCAGTTTAGGTTTCTCAGCAAACTTCAAAACCGGTAATTCAAAAACAAACAATGTCAGCTTCTAATCATCTACCATGAATCATTTCCACAAATTTAAATTTCCAATAATTGTTCTAGCCGTTACCATTTTGGCCGGTTCTCCTCTATTTACCGCAACTCCTATTGCAAACGGAGCAGAAACTCCATCATCAGCCGATTCTTACACTGTACTTGCACCACTACCTTGCGTAGCAGGGAACGGTATAACTTGTGCTGGCGGAGACGGTTCCTTGCAAGAAAAAGTAGATTTCAAGACTTACGTTCAATACGCTATAAACTTAATGATCGCGATATCTGCAGTTATTGCTGTAGTTATGATTGTTTGGGGGGGAATAGAATACATGTACAACGGTTCATTCCAAGGAAAGAAAGAGGGTTTGGAAAGAGCAAAAAATGCAATTATTGGATTGGTTCTTGTACTTTGTTCTTTCATTATTCTAAAAACTATTGATCCTAGACTAGTAGAAATACCTACGACCTTGGTACCAAAAATAATACTGAAGGATTATATGACTAAAGATGCTTCACAGATGTTGTTGGATAGAATCCAAAACGATTCAAAAGAATACAACCTCAAAAGAAACGAAGTTGGAAAATTATTACAAGATACAAAACAAGAAAAAGCTACTAAACAGGCAGAGATAGACGAACTTAATACTCAGATAGGTTTTTATGAATACGAAGGCGATACCACCAATCCAGAGTATACAAAACTATTAGCGGAAAAAGCTAAAGCTACAAACGAGCTCAATAATTCGGAAATAAAATATCAAAAACAATTAGCTCAAAGTGCTTTAAACGGAACATTATCTGGTGCAACATCAGCCACTACAAACCCCGACTATGATACTCCCGACAAAATCAAACAACTAAACAAAGAATTAGAAAGTGCTGGAAAATATAGGGACCTAGCAACTTCAAAATTACAAAAACTAGGCGAATTCAATCATACAGAAATTAACGATAATGCAAATTACACAGAAGCTGTTATTACTTTAATGAAAGCAGATCAAATAACTAATAGTGCTCAATCTGTGAAAGGAGGTAGTTTAAATGCAAGATTACAAAGTAGTGACGGAAGTGGTCCTAGAAGTCTACAAAGCGTAGAATCCGCAAAAGCATCAATCCAAAGTGAGATAGATAAAGCAAAAACAGCAACAGAAAACATAAAAGATCCAAAACTAAAAGCTGACCTTCAAGCTAAAATAAATAGCTCGGAAGCCACACTAAACGCTAAATTTGGAGGAAAATAAATAAAAACCCATGAAGAAAAAATCTATCATAATAATATCAGTCATCATCCTACTACTTGTAGTAGGTGGTATTTATTGGTACCTATTCTTCTATGGAAAGGGAAATCCTATTACACCTGTAACTAACCCCCCAGATGGTTTCTCTCCTCTTTCCAACGGTTTTCCGGTATCAAACGGCACTAGTACAAACAACAATAATAACGGTGGTGAACAAGGTCAACCAATCTCAAACACAGAACCTATACCATCTTTACGCTTACTCAGTAATACTCCGATAGGTGGTTATGGCGCCAGTACAACTGCTAGCACGACTATTGTGCGCTGGGTTGATCGCGGAAGAGGAAATGTTATGGAAGCAAAAGGAAATTCTCTCACTATAGACACTTTATCCAACACGATTCTTCCTAGGACATACCAAAGTGTTTGGAATAAAAACATATCGGCTTTCATTGGCTCATTATTACCAAGTAAAACTGATGTTCCAACTGTTATTTATGCTCAATTGAAAGTACAGGCCACTTCAACTCTACCAAAACAAATAATTTCAATAGCGTCAACAACTTTAGTTAACTCAAATTCTTCATCTGACACTCAAACAACAAACCTAACTCCGTATTCACTTAAAGGTAAAAACTTGCCCGAAGGCATGATTGATTATGCTGTATCACCAAAAGGAGACAATATTTTCATGTTAGTAAAAGAAAGTAATTCTGGAGTAGGTTACATAGCAAACTTTGACGGTACCTCGGTTGTTAAAATATTCAATACACCACTGACTCAAATCAACGTTGATTGGCCAGAAGAAACCACCATAGCTATAACGACAAAAGGTTCTTCTAGTCAGGCTGGTTTCTTGTACTTTGTTAACACCAAAACAGGTATCTGGAAAAAGATAGTTGGTCCAATATTCGGATTGAGTACCAAAGTAAGCCGTAATGCAAAATATGTTTTGACTTCTGGAACGAACAAGAATGGCTCTATATCAACAAACATCTACTCCACATCAAATGGTACTTCAACCGACGCAATCATCAGAACACTTGCAGACAAATGTGTTTGGGGTAATTTCTACAAAGAATTAGTTTATTGCGCCGTACCATCAGAGATTGAATCATCTATTTATCCTGACGACTGGTATAAGGGCAATATTTCATTCATAGATAAAATCTGGCAGATAAATGCAACAAATGGAGAGGCTTATTTGGTCAGTTCTATTGTAGACCAATCGGATCGCGTTATTGACGCTTTCAATCTTGGTTTAGATATGAAAGATGACTTTCTATTCTTCATGAACAAGAGTGACCTATCATTTTGGTCACTTGATTTGAATGCTAAGCAGTAAGTAGTAAGAGAAATTAATTACCCAACTCACCAAGATGTCTCTTTTTGATGTAGATCTCTTGTCCTAGAGTAAATAGGGAACTAACTGACCAATATATAGCAATGATAGCGGCAGCCTGAGGGAAACTAGCGGGAATTATCCAGTACACAGAAACAAAGGCTAGAACAGGAAGCATGTATTTCATCTGAGTATTCATTGAGTTTGCCATCTGTGAAGCCATATCTAACTTGTTGCCATTATTGACTGTATTTTTTGCCATTTCTTTGTGTTGTTTGGCAGCAACAGAGAAATGAAGCTGTAAATATTGAATTGCTCCAGTAATAAGGGCGAGGATTAGACTTTTCTGAGTTAAATCTAGACCCAAAAGTGTTGCTGACGCGTGTGGATCTTTGATAAAAGAGTAGAGAAGAGTTGGGTCAACATTTGGAATAATCTTGTAAAAGACTGAAATCAAAGCAAAAAGGATTGGTAATTGAATAATAACAAGTAGAATACTAGAAAAAGGCTTTATATTTTTTGACTTATAAAGCTCCATTATCTTCAAAGCCTGTCCCTGCTTATCATCTTTGTATTGAGCTTTGATCTTATTGGCTTCTGGTTCTACACTTTTCATACGAACCTGAGTAATCAGAGCACTCTTTGAAAGAGGGAAGAGGATCAAACGAACAATACAAGTAAAAATAACTACAGCAATACCTACGTCTATTCCTGGAATAATGTTCATAATCCCTACAAGACCATTGTAGAGAGGGAGAAATATAAATGTGTTATACATTTGTCTATTCTACTTCAAAAGGCCAGATTTTACAAAAATATCCTTCATTTCTTTTGAAAGATCCTTAAACTCCGCTTTTACAGCTGGTTCTTTGGCACAAATAACTACTAGTGAATTGTCTGAAACAATAGATGAATGAATCAACTTAACGGCTTCGTACATTCGTCTTCTCAAACCAACTCTACCGGAAGCGGTCTTAACAACTTTATTAGGAACAATTACGGCAATCTTGGTTTTCCCTTCATGCTTGAGAGTTCGCAACCAAAAAAGGGAAGAGTGAGTAACTCTCCCTTTTTCCATTACTGAGTTTAATTGTTCTCCAGAGAGTCTCTGTGAACGAGAAAGCATAGTTTTAAACAGCGACGCGCTTGCGACCTTTAGCTCGGCGACGAGCCAGTGCCTTGCGACCACCTGGTGTTTTCATACGAACACGAAAACCGTGAGTCTTTGCTCTCTTTCTTTTCTTTGGTTGATACGTAAATGACATTACACCACTATACAGTATTTCAGTTTTTTTTCAAGGAAACAAAGTTGTTAAAAACTTATCAACATATTTTAAAGCTCTCCACAAGTTTGCAGAATTATAAACAGGTATATACTTATCGCAATGCAAGACTATTCAAAAATGTGGCAGACCGCTCTCATCGAGATTGAATCCGATGTATCTCGGGCCAACTTTTCAACATGGTTCAAAGAAACAAACATTATCAAGGAAGAAGAGGGGATTGTATATCTAGGTGTTCCAAACTCTTTCACCCAAGAATGGCTCTATAAGAAGTTCCATAACTCAATTCTCAAGATATTACGCCAACTGAACGACCATGTGCGTGCTTTGGAATACGTTGTAGTCAAAGAAGATAGTAAAAAGGTAGACAATTCAAAAAAACACCTCCTTGCTCCAACAATGTCTATGCCTCTTCAGGATTTCTACATAAACAAGGAAGACAATTTAAACCCTCGTTATACATTTGAAAACTTTGTTGTTGGACCTTTCAATGAGTTGGCTCATGCCGCCTCCCAAACCGTCATAAAAAGCCCTGGGCAGGTATATAACCCACTATTCGTCTATGGTTCCACCGGTCGTGGCAAAACTCACCTTATTCAAGCCGTTGGAAACGAAATAAAAAAGCTTTACCCAAACAAGAAAGTCTTTTACATGACTTCCGAACGCTTTGGATCCGAATTCTTCGTGGCTATCCAAGAAGGCAAAGTCCAACCTTTTAAAGACAAATACCGTAAATACGATGTTATTATTATGGACGATGTTCAATTCTTCTCTAATAAAGAAAAGTTCCAAGAAGAATTGTTCCATTTTTTCAACACCTTCCATGATACAGGAAGACAGTTGGTATTTTCTTCCGATCGTCACCCAAATGTTATTCCAGGGCTAGAAGAACGCCTGCGTGGCAGGTTCAGTGTAGGTATGATAGTTGATATACCAGAACCAGATCATGAATCTAGGATTGCCATAGTACGCACCAAATGCGCCGTACATTCAATAACACTATGTAATGAGGCTGTAGAACTAGTTACCGGAGCAATAGAAGACAATATCAGGGAAATAGAAGGTATTATCAACGTCATTGCCTGCCAAACCCAGCTTCGTAATAGAGAATTAAACATTAATGAGATAAAGGCTATCTTAAAAAATAGCGCTAAACCAAAGAAAACCGTTCTTATCAAGGATATTGTGAAGATTGTCTCTGATTTCTACAATATTGATGAAGAAAGTATATATAACAAAACCCGTAGAAAAGAGGTTGTTCGCCCTCGCCAAGTACTCATGTATATTTTGCGTGAAGATTTCAGTATCTCTTTCCCTTCAATAGGGGATAAACTTGGTGGACGTGACCACACAACGGTTATACACTCTTATGAGAAGGTTAAGGAGGAGATCAAGAGCAACACTTTGTTATCGCAAGAAATAAACCAGATTCGTTTAATGTTATAACTATGTGTAAAAGCTGTTGATAAACTGTGTTTTAGAAACTAAACAGAAGGGGGATAGTTAGTTGATACTTTTTAACCAAAAATTACTTCCAAATTAAAACTGTAGGTGTTCACATGATAAATATTTACAAAAGCTAAACCACTTAACTAAATCAAGGATAAAAAAACTATCAACCTATCCACTCCCTTAATAGTAATAAAACTTTATTTATTTAAAAAACAAACATGAAACTGGAATTAAATTTTCAAAAACTAAAAGATACAATTCTCACTATTGATAAGGTGGCGGGAAAACATATGACTTTACCAGTTCTTTCTTGTATTTTGATAGAAGTTAAATCTAACTTAGCTGTATTCAAATCAACCAATCTTGATATTGGTATAGAAATTTCTGTGCCAGTTAAGTCCAATGAAGATGGTACTATGGCTGTACCTGCTCACATACTTGCCTCTTTTGTTTCTCAAACTTCTGGAGATAGTCAGGTTGTTCGTTTGGAAAATTCGTCAGGCAATCTTCAGATAACCACTTCAAAATCTAAAGGCGTAATAAAAACTCAACCTTTTGAAGATTTTCCAACTATTCCTCAGGTTATAGATGGTCAGTCATTTTCTCTACCCTCAGAATTATTTGTAAAAGGACTCAAGTCTGTTTGGTACAGCTCGTCAGTTTCTAGTGTTAAACCAGAGTTGTCCAGTGTTTATGTTTATAAGGATGATGGAAATTTGGTATTTGCGGCTACGGACTCATTTCGTTTGGCTGAAAAGAGAATAAAAGCTCCAACATCTGCAAATCTTAGTGACATTCTTATTCCATTCAAAAATATCCCCGATATCATCAGAATTCTTGAAAGTATGGGCGGTGACGTTAAGGTTTTGATCAATAAAAATCTTATATCCTTTACTGCCAAAGATATTTATCTCGTCTCTCGTCTGATTGACGGTGTCTTTCCAGACTATAAACAGATTATTCCAAAGAATTACAGTACAGAAGCCATAATGTTGAAACAGGATTTTATAAATGCTTTGAAGATATCCAACATTTTCTCTGATAAATTCAATCAGATCCACCTCACGATAGACCCCAAAGAGAAAATTTTCGCTATACAGACCAAAAATAGTGATATTGGTGAAAATAGTACTGCAGTGGACGCGTCCATCACTGGTGACCGTGTAGAGATAAATTTCAATTACAAATACATTGCCGATTGTTTCCAATCTATTGACGCCGATAGTGTTTCCTTACAGTTGAGTGGCATAAACCGTCCAATGGTCATCCGTCCAGTTTCTGGCGATCAGTCATTTATGTATTTGGCGATGCCAATGAATAGGTAATATGCTTGGAATTTCTGGTTTTTTTAAGAATATTCAAAATTCTTTTACCAAAGAGGTTGTTCTACGTACAACTATCAAAGAAATTATAAAGAAACACACTGGCGTAGATATTCCAATAGAGAGTATCACTTGCAAAGGGGAGACTGTGGCCTTGAAAAACGTAAATCAATCAGCTCTTTCTGTTATTTTTATAAAAAAACAGAAGATTTTGGAAGATCTCAAGAATTCTGGGGTTAAGATTATTACGGATGTTAGGTAGTAGTGATAATGTCTTGGCTAGACTCTTTTTTTGTAGCTGCGCATGTATTCAACTTCTTCTAGTGCAAAGTGAAAAGTGCAAAATGCAAAGTTTTAGTTAATTAGTTAGTAGTTAAGGGAACTTAATAACTTTTCACTAAAACTTTGCATTTTGCACTTCTCACTTTGCACTAATGTTTAAATGACCCTGCAATTGCCGTCTTTATTGTTGGACTACAAAATCAACCGAAGCTTCAGTTTTGTTATATACAGAGTCGTAAAGAGTAACAGATAAAGTGTTTGTAGCAGAAAGACCACTAACATCAGCCGGAACAAAAGTAATGTTAAGAGGATTACTTTCAGCGGTCAGTACGTATTTACCATTTAAATAAACCTCGGATTTTTTTGCTGGGAAAGGTCCAGAAGATTGGAGTTGGATAGAAAGTTGGTTATTTGGGTTAATTATTGAATTTGGTGCTGGAGAAGTAATCGTAACTCGTGGAGCCTTGTCCGGAGTATGGACATCATCATAAGTTGTTGGAATAGCTACATCAGTAGTACTTTCTTTGAATTCAGGGTGGCTTAGTTTCCAATTATCAAACCATTTACGAATACCATATTCCCAATAAGGGTATTGAGTGTCAGATATTGGTTCATTAGGAGCTTTTCCATTCGGATCATCTTTGTTAACCCATTGTAAAATAGTGTGAACGTTATTGAAAACAGTTTCTTTTATTGTTTCTTTTGGAGTGTATTCCGTTGCCAATTTTCCTGAAATTGTATCAATTTTATAAGAAACACCGCCTTGCCAAATACCACGGAGGATTGGTTTGGCATCAGTTAGAGGTTCTGGCGGTGTGCCGAAATCTTCTGGAGGAAAATTCTTGGCAACTTGTGACATGAAGGCGCCCCAAAGAGGGGAGATGATAAGTCCGGCGACATTATGTTGCATCGGAGTATTGTCATTGTTTCCAGCCCAAGCACCTACTACCAGATTGGGTGTGTATCCAATGGTCCAAACGTCGCGATAGTCGTTTGTTGTTCCTGTCTTTATAGCAACTTTTCTTCCAACGCTATCGGCAATAGGTTTTAGACTATTCATACGAACAGAGTTGTCAGAAATAATACTAGAAATCTGTCTAGAAACTTTTGGATCAAGCACCTGCATAGGGTTTTGACTTGCTTTTTCTAGAAGATTTCCTTTATTGTCATAAACTTCCAAAACTACTCTATTTGGGTTACGTATTCCGTCATTAGCAAAAACTCCATAAGCACTTGTCATGTCCAATAAACTGACTTCGCCACCACCCAAAACAAGTGTTAAGCCGTAACGATATGGATCGTTTAGGCTTGTAACACCCAAATCATGGGCTGTTTGTATTGATTCTGGTATCCCTGCTAAATATAGAGCTTTAACAGCTGGAATGTTACGAGATTGAGCTAGAGCCTGACGTATAGTCAAAGGACCTTGGAAAATATCATCGTATTCTCCTGGCATGTAACAAACTTTTTCTGGATCATCATTGATGTTTATAGGTTTTCCTTCTGGTGTGCAGTATGTGGAAAATTCTGTTTCAGTGTCAAAGAGAACGGTTTCTGGAGTGTATCCTTTTTTGAAAAGACTGGCATAGACAAATGGTTTGAAGGTTGAACCTGGTTGGCGTTTGGCTAGAGCAACATTGAAGTTTCCATCTATTTTTTTACTAAAATAATCTTTTGATCCAACCATGGTCAAAATATCACCAGTTTTTGGGTCTATTGCTACTATGGATGCGTTTGTTGCTTTGTATGTCTCTTCCAATGAAGGTGAAAATTTTGAAATTACATCTTCGGCTTTTTGTTGCATATTGAAATCAAGCGTTGTTTTTACACGTAGACCACCATCGGTAACTGTGTCTTCTCCGTATTTTTGTACCAAATAATCTCTTACATACATTACAAAATGTGGAGCACGGATACCCCCAGAATTTTTGGATAGAAATTGAACTTTTTCTGCTATAGCGGTCTTATAATCATCCTCGGAGATCATTCCTAGAGCCTTCATCCTTTGGAGAACAAGTTTTTGTCTTGAGTCTAGAGCTTCACGGTGTGTACCATAAGGGGAATAGTATGTTGGAGCTTGAGGAATTGCCGCTATGTAAGCTGATTGAGCTAGAGACAAGTCTTTTGCTGGTTTACCAAAAAATGTTTGACTAGCTTCTTCTACCCCGTATACCGTTCCACCGTAAGGACTTTCGTTCAGATATGTTTCCAAGATTTTTTCCTTACTCATTATGCGAGTAATTTTTATAGCCAAAACCCACTCCTTTATCTTTCTTGTAACAGTTTTGTCTTGTGTCAAAAGGGAATTCTTGATTACCTGTTGAGTTATCGTGGAAGCACCTTGGCTGTAATTTCCTGAAACGAAGTTTGCTAAAACAGCACGAAGGATAGATGTTGGTTCAATGCCAATATTATTGTAAAAATTTGAGTCCTCTATAGCTATTGTTCCTTTTTGAATGTAAGGAGATATGAGAGAGATGGGAACAAAGGTTAATTTGGTATTGATACCAGTGTCATATAAAAGAACAGTACCTGTTCTGTCATAAATTTTTGTTGATTCTATTATTTTGCGGTTTTGAAAAGAATTCAAATCCGGCATTTTGATGGTGGCAATCCAAAGAGCGCCTAAGCCAACTATTATTAGAAAGGCGGATATTCCTAGTAGAATCAATGATTTTACGTGACGAAATTTGCTCTTGTGTCTATGAGACATGTAGGAGTTTATTATAGCACTGCGTGCTTATTGTTCCCACTTATCACCAAAAGGATTTAATTCTTCATCATCTAAAGATAGTTGATCTTCGGCTTCTTCTGAATCTTCAGCTACAATAGGAGCGTCTTCCACTTCTTTTTCTTCTACTAGAGCGGGTTCAAGAACAGCTTCTAGATCTATGATTTTTTTGTCGTTCAAAACTTGAGCGTCTTTCATTTCGTCCTCGTTTTGTACAGGAGCTACTATAGCAACTTTACTTTTTATTTTTGTGCTTGATTTTGCGTTTTTGGAATTAGCACTTGTTTTTACATTTTTAGAATGTGAATTTTTTCTTTGAGGCATACTCTTATTGTGAATCTATTAAAGACCGTGCCTATGTTTTAACAAATCCTGTATTTTTTGCAAGAAAGTCTTTCTGGGGATAATTATGTGCGCCTCCATTATTGGTTAATTCCCGTAAAGTTTCAATGGTTGGTAGTCGGTGATAAAAGAGATCGTCTGCATGCAGAATGGGTCAAAGCAACGGCGATAGCGTCGTATTCATCATCTAACTTTATCTTTTTTGGTAATTTTACAAGAAGTCCGATCATTTTTATCATTCTTGTTTTATCACTAGTACCATCGCCGGTGATGGACGATTTGATTTGTAGGGGACTATATTCAAAAACAGGAATATCTCTTTTGACCGCTTCGTAGATAATAATTCCACGCACTTCAGCAACCCGCATGCCAGTTTTTTGGTTTTTTTCTATGAAAAGAGTTTCTAGAGCAACTTCATCAGGTTTGTATTCTTCTATGATTTTTACAATTTCCAATCCTATTTCTTTGAAACGTTGATATATGGAATCTTTACCGAAAGTTTCCATGCAAGAAGAGTAAAGGACAACTTCTTTTCCTTTGTTTGGTTTTTCTATGACGGCTAGGCCGAGACGACCATAGCCTGGGTCAATACCAAGTATTTTCATTTAACTATTCTGCATTCGTGAATACCTCTTGCACATCTTCGTTATTTTCCAGATCTTCAACAAGTTTGGTTAGAACATCAATGTCCGCATCTTCCAATGGCATAGTTGTAGTTGGTGTCCAACCTTCGTGAGTTTTTTGGAAAGCCCAAGAAGCACTTCCGGGGGAAGCGAGTTCAAATCCGTTTTTTGAAAGAATGTGTTTGATCTCTTGTGCAGCTTTGTTGCGATTGTCAGTAAGAGATGAAATGAGGATAGCTACACCGCCTGGTCCGTATGATTCGTAGATAATATTTTCCATAGCGGCGCTATTGTCGGAAGTAGCTTTTTTGACTGCGCGGTCTATTGTGTCGTTTGGCATGTTCTCCTTGCGAGCTTTTTCAATAGCGGCGGCAAGTCCCGGAGAAGAGAGATTACCTTTTGCAGATTTTGCTTCAACTGTAATGAGACGAACAAGTTTACCGAAATGCTGACTCTTTTGAGCATCATTCTTTGCTTTCAAGTGCTTTATTTTAGAAAATTTATTGTGTCCAGACATAAGTTTTATGTTAGTTAGTATCTCTGGTATATTAGCACGAATGGATAAGAGTTCCAGAGGAGTTAATGATCATGAAAAAACCTCAAATTAATCCAAAAATACTAGGTTCGCTCGGTTTGTCTATTAATGAGGCAAAGGTTTTTGAGGTGCTTAGAACTCAAACTCTTGGAAGAGATATTGCGAAGATTGCGAGAGTTGCAGGTTTACCGAGGATGACAGTTAGTGATATTTTACATAGATTAAAAGAAAGAGGTCTTGCTGAGAGAGTGACTATGAAAAGGAGATCTAATTGGAAATATAAAAGAGGATTGGAATTTATGGAGAGACGACCGGTTAAGTGGTGATTTTTTCTATTAATTGAATGGTCAGGATGGTGTGGCGGTAAAAAGTGGTAATAACGTGTAGAGGCGTGTAGAGGAATTGGATTGGAAAACTGAGGTTGTTTGAAATGGCGTAAATTGGACTTGGTGGGGGAGAGTCCTCTTTCCTCACAAATAAAATGTGACGGATTTTCCGTCACATTTTACGAAGTTCAAGTTTGGGGAAAAGGGGTGTGTGTCAGACGGTGTCGTTTTTGTCACATCAAAAAAGTGACGAAAAGTTCGTCACTTTTTTGATGTGGTTAAAGTGGGTGTGGCAATTAACTCCCCGAACATGAGATTGCCACGACTATAAATTCTGCCACCGCCCTTTTTTACTACATCAACCTCCCAGTTTCCTTAATCCCTATATGTTTGTAAGCTTTATCAGTAGCGATTCTTCCTCTAGGAGTACGCTCCAATAAACCAAGTTGTATCAAATACGGCTCATAAACCTCTTCAATAGTCGCTTGTTCTTCAGAAAGAGCAGCTGCGATAGTGTTCAAACCAACAGGGCCACCATTAAACTTATTTATAATAACTTTCAAAATATCACGATCGGCGCCGGTGAGTCCGATAATATCTACGCCCAGCATTGAAAGAGCTTTTTCAACAATATCTTTTGTAAGAGTAGTCTTATTTATTTGCGCATAATCACGGCATCTCTTTAGGTGATAGTTGGCTGTTCTAGGAGTAAATCTTGAACGGACTGCTATCTCGGTAACAGCTGTAGGTTCTATTCCAATATCCAAAATCTTTGCAGAACGTTTTATGATCTGACTTATCTCGTCGTTGCTATAAAATTCCAATTTGAAAACCCCGCCAGAAAATCTGGAACGAAGCGGAGCAGAAATCATGGCAATACGAGTGGTGGCAGCGATCAAAGTGAAAGGAGGAAGGTCTAATTGAATAGTTCTAGCGGAAGGACCTTTACCAATGATGATATCAAGCTTACCTGTTTCCATGGCGGGGTAGAGAACCTCCTCAATAGCTTTGTTTAGCCTGTGAATTTCATCAATAAAAAGTATGTCACCAGAAGAAAGGTTGGTGAGGACAGATGCCAAGTCTCCAACTTTGAGAATGGCTGGTCCAGAAGTAACTTTCATCTGCGCTTCAGTTTCTTTTGCTATAAGATGTGCCAAAGTTGTCTTGCCCAAACCTGGTGGGCCATAAAAAAGGATGTGTTCCGGAGGATGTTTGCGTTCTTTTGCTGCAGTGAGAAGTATATGCAGATTATCCTTAATATTTTTCTGTCCGATGTATTCTTCCCAACGTGACGGTCGAAGGGTTTGGTCCAAAAACCCAGGATCCTTCTCGTTATTTACGGAATTGTTGGAATTTCTTGACATTTGTATTGCTATATGCTAGTATATTGGGGCAGTGAACTGAGCGTCGTCATAATAGTCGTTTTTTCACAAATATTTATATTTGTTGGTATTTGAGCTCGTGAACCTCTAAGCAATGGCCTTCCGAGGTTTGGGCATAGTGCTAAGGACATCTTGGTTGTAACGCTTCGGCGTTGCGTACTGGTATTATCCTCGGGACTGTGCCTCGCATAACGCATCACGCGATATGATATTGCTTAGAGATTCACATTCTTAAATTCCGATCCCGCATTTTTGGCGCATTTCTTCGTCTCTTCACTCGGTTTATTCCCGCAATGTATAGAAAATACATTTTGGTCATAAACCTCGCTTGTTCCTCGAACTGCATCCAAAAATGCAGGATCGGTTTGTATCTGTTTGCATACTAACTCTGTCCACAAATAAAAAGCAATTGACAAAGGGGATAACTGCCTGTTTTAACGTAATTTAATTTTTAAAACACCAAAAGTTCCAGTAGCCTTTTTAGTCTTGCAAAGAAATAACTCTTTCTAGTTCCTCCAATGAAGTAATTCCTTGGAGGATTTTTAATATTCCATCCTGTCGCATAGTTAATATTCCTTGTTCTTTTGCGGCGGCCCAGATCTCTCTCTCGCTAGGATTTTTTTCAACGGCATTTTCAATTTTTTCGCTACTCAAAATAGCCTCGTAGACACCAACTCTTCCTTTATAGCCAGTTTTATTACATTTATCACAACCTACGGGTTTCCAAATCTTTGTTCTTTGTTCTGGGATCAGTGATTTGTCTTCAATACTATTTACAATAGTTTCTATTTCTTGTTTCTCGTTTCCTTCAAGTGCAGTTTCTTTCTTGCAGAATTCGCAAAGTTTACGAGCCAATCTCTGTGCCATTGCAACTCGGATGGCTGAAGTTATAACTTTTGAATTGACACCTAGGTCTATGAGGCGGGGGAATGTACCAGCGGCATCGTTGGTGTGTAGCGTAGAAAATACCAAGTGTCCTGTAAGTGCAGAGTTAATAGCGATGTTTGCTGTTTCTCCATCACGGATTTCACCGATCATTATAATGTCGGGGTCTTGGCGAACTGTTGCACGTAAGCCTTCTGCGAAATTGTAACCCTTGTCATTGACTTGAGTCTGGACGATACCTTCAAGATGATATTCAATAGGATCTTCTAGTGTGATTATTTTCAAATCTGGACTGTGAATTTTTTTAAGAAAAGAATACAAAGTTGTTGTTTTACCGGAACCGGTCGGTCCTGTGGTGAGTATCATGCCGTCTGGGCGGGACATCTCTTTTAATAGTATTGTCAAAAGTTTTGGGTGTATACCGAGGCTTTCTAGGGGAACGTCAATAGATTTGGGGTTGAGGATACGCATAACGATTGATTCGTTGTATGCGCCTGGTAGTATTGAGACACGAACCTCAATCTCGCCATCAGCTAGTTTTATACTGAAACGTCCGTCTTGGTTATCTTTTTTTATATTTAATTTCATTCCAGAGATGAGTTTGATTCTGGATAAAAGTAAAGCATAAGTTTCATTATCAAAACGGATAACATCATGAAGAACTCCGTCCATACGATATCGAAGTAGGACATAGGCCTGCTCTGGTTCAAAGTGAATATCAGAAGCACTTACTGCCAAAGCACCGGCTATAGATGTCTCCAAAATCCTAGAAACTCTGTAACTCATTTTGGTAGCTAAGATTTTTTCTAGAACCGTGATTACGTCTGGTAGATTTTTTGTTTCATTTATAATCTTTGTTATTTCATCACTAGAAACCTCTATTGAGCCAGACTTGCTTTCGTAGGCGAAAGAAAGGTCTTTGTACGCAGTCCATGCTTTTTCTAGGCTTTGTGTAGAAGTTATATAAAGTTCGGGAATGTATCCTTTTTCTTTGAGGGTATTTAGTACAGCCAAAGTCTTTTCGTTTTGTGGATTACGACTTGCTACTTTGATCTTTTTGTCTACAAGAGCATATCCTGCTACCAAAGCTTCTTTGGCATCTTTTTCATCAATGAGACGGAGAGCGTCCGCTACTATTGGGGTAACGGATAAGTTTACGTATTCTAAACCATATTTTGCAGATAATATTTGGACAAGCTCCTCCTCTTCTTTGTGAAGAAGATCCGTAATCTTTTGATTTTGCTTATCTTCGTCAAAGGTTAAAGTCATTGGAGATATTATAGCGCAAGAAGGGGAAACACGCCTACTAATAATTGGGAGGAGCTCGGAGATGGGTATTGTTTCAAAACGACGCGGACGATTTCTTGCAAGAAATCGTCCTAGTCCTCGACAATTTTCTGCTGAAAATTGTCTGTGGATGTCGTTTTGAAACAATACCCATCTCCGAGCTCTTGCTATAACAATTAAGCAGTTAATTAGTAGGTGTGTTTTAGGAAAAAGGGTGCGGTAGCTAGGTTGGATATGGCTACGAAAGTAATAAATGGCTATATAGAGTCATATTGTGTGATTATGATTGACTTTGTGATGTTAACTGTGCTATAATTGTATACGAAGTAAAGTAATCCTAGGATGAACTTAGGATGAAAAAAGAAAGGCAAGTGTTCTATGAAAATTATCGTTAAAATGTTGGCGTTGGCGGTCTTGAATTCTAGGTTGAAGTGCAACACTTCCCAAACATTTCGCATGGAGTACGCCAATTAAGGCATTTACGCTTTGTGTGGTTCATCATCCACACAACGCTGCTAAGTTCCTTGTCTGTAA